>Ga0105055_10002651_pt1 | contig 27573 bp, 23 predicted proteins | sample BON03_FD_78090 | JGI IMG/M metagenome (GOLD analysis project Ga0105055, IMG submission 78090) | Freshwater microbial communities from Lake Bonney liftoff mats and glacier meltwater in Antarctica - BON-03 | ecosystem: Environmental > Aquatic > Freshwater > Ice > Glacier meltwater | place: Lake...
ACACACACCATTGCACATCGTGTTGGCCGCTACCTAGAACGCCGAGGTTTGTTAGTGCGTGATACTGACCAGAGCTATCTTACTGCAGATGCCGTGGATACCGATATTGAAACACCGATGAATTACCTGTTGGGAAGTTCCATTACCTATCGAATTGCCATGGGACCACAACAAGGGCGTAAGGTATTCACCTTACAAACCTTGCCCGATTGTGGAGATAATCAGTTTGCACCCAGGGTGGGCAATGTAGCAGGTTTTTCACTACATGCAGGGGTTGCAGCCAGAGCACACGAACGAGATAAGCTGGAACGCCTGGCTCGTTACATTACCAAACCCCGGCCGAACGCCATGCAGCAATGACCTGGGTGCAAAGGCTAAAGCGGGTGTTTAATATTGACAAGGTGAATTGATGCGCAGCATCAAGAGAGGGTGCCCTGGGGTACATCAATACTTGCAGTGAATGCGGCGGTGATGTGTGCATCATCGCCTGTATCGAAGATCCGGTGGTGATCAGCAAGATACTCACTTATCTGGATGACAAAGTGACCACTGTGGGAACAGCCCAACTGCCCCAATGCCGGGCCCCGCCGACAACGGGGTTATTTGACTGAAACGACAAACCCACCCAGTCACCTACTTGCTGTTCTCGACCTGAGAGCGGCATACCTTTTTTCGACTCGAGCACAAGAATTGACGTAATATACAGGTGTATTCGCCTAGGAATGATTCTGGTATACCCAAATATGATCCATTTGTTTAGCAGTCTGTCCAAAAAACCGCTATGAATAACCGTTCAATACTTTGGGATTATTGGAAATATAGCGTTTAAAAGTCTTATACTCTCCGCTCGTTGAGGTATGAATCGATTTCAACGATTAGCGAGTCCAACCTTTGCGCCAACTCGTTCATCTGGTTCAGATACCACACGTTCCACACGATGTGCATATACCGGAGTTGATTTTGAAACACTGTAAGTTGGAGGGAGTCAGTGGTCACCAGTCGGCCGTTAACCCCGTCCCAAATCTGCGGTGCCGAGTTGCGCCCGGATCACATCAACGTCGGATCGATCCTCACGCATTTCGTCGAGCATCTGAGCCAGCGCAATATGAGCCGCCTGTTCTGCCTCCCGATCCTGTGACATACCCTCGAGGACGATGGCAAAGTATACGGAAATAAGTATCAGCGCGCCTTCAGCGAGCAGTCTGGCCCATGGAATTGTCGGCAACTTCATCGCTTCTCCGGTGATCAACTGCGGTTAATAATTACGAACGACGTACCGCAATCAGGACGCCAGCCGCGTTGGCGACATATTACTCGCATTCACGCCATGGATGTTCGTCTCAATCTCAAGTCTTGGCCAACAGCAGCCCTTCATCATTCAGCAAATGCAGGGCTACAGCCAGAGTGAATGGAGCGATGCGAGTGTAATTGCATTTCACCTGGCCTTGACAGCAACTTATAGTTTCGTCTCATTGCTACCTTCGGTGCCTGGAGAAATAGCGTTACAGAATGAGCATAGTGAATGTCTGTTATCAACCCAAAACGAGTGCTGAACAATTCATGCTATTGTATTCAAGAATTTTCCACAGGAATACGCAATGAGAATACTCACGGCAAGTTTGGTTTTGGTTTCAACTTTGGTTTTTTCGGCCCTGACCGCGGCCTCGGAACTACCATCAGCGAATGCTGAACGTATGCAACTTCGTATCACAAATTTATCGACTTTCGGTGCGAATCCGGGTGGTGGTGTCAGTCGCTTGGCATTCAGCGAGTCTGATATTGAAGCGAGAAAATACATCGCGACATTGATGACCGAGGCCGGCCTGTCGGTGCGAATTGATACCGCCGGCAACCTGATTGGAAGCAGGGACGGACAGCAACCGCTTGCGCCGATAATGTTCGGCTCGCACATCGATTCAGTACCCGGCGGCGGCAACTACGATGGTGATGTCGGTGTGATCGGTGCTCTTGAGGTGGCTCAATTGCTGCACGACAATCAGATTTCTACCAGGCACCCGCTGCAGGTCGTGGTGTTTTCCGATGAAGAAGGTGGACTGACCGGCAGTCGCGCTATGGTGGGAAAACTGGGTCCTGATGCCCTGCAAGAAATGAGCCACAGCGGATTGACTATCGCAGAGGGTATACGGGCCATTGGTGGCGATCCAGACCGTTTGCAAGAAGCTCAGCGCGAGCCCGGTGAGCTGACCGCTTTTTTGGAATTGCACATCGAGCAGGGCGGCATTCTGGATCAGGAAAATATCGACATCGGCGTGGTCACGGGTATCGTCGGAATCTCGTGGTGGGATATCGTCATTAAAGGGGTGGCCAACCATGCGGGTACAACACCGATGAATGCCCGCCATGACGCCATGCTGTCCGCAGCAGAACTGGTTCTGGCTATCAATGAAATCATCACATCGACTGCCGGGTCCCAGGTGGGTACGGTTGGACGCATTAACGCAGAACCTGGCGCACCCAACGTTATTCCGGGCAAAGTAACCATGAGCCTGGAAATCAGGGACTTGTCCGCTGATACGATGAGCAAGATGTTTCAACTTATCGAAGATAGGGCAGCTGTCATTGCTGAGCAGCGCGGTACCAACATCACCTTTAAGCACATACCGTTTGATGCTGAATCTGCCCCCACCGATGAACACCTGCAGCACATCATCGGTCGCTCAGCCGAATCACTGGCATTGACCAGCAAATACATGCCCAGCGGTGCAGGCCACGACGCACAGGATATGGCACAAATCACACCGACAGGAATGATATTTGTACCCAGCGTCGGTGGCATCAGCCACTCCCCGGACGAGTATACTTCGCCACAAGACATGGCCAATGGCGCTAACGTTTTGCTACACACCATATTGGCTTTGGATGGACCCGGCTAACGCTTGGGCCGTTGGTACCATGGCCCACACATGCTTTTGAAACGAACCAGGAATGGCAACAGGGCAAGGGCCAGGGTGTGGGCGCGGTACTGCCAAGTTAAGTCGCTCAAATTGATAGAATCGGCTCATGAATACTTATAAGCGTCACCGGTTCCCGCCGGCTATCATTTCCTACGCCGTCTGGCTCTACTATCGATTCAACCTCAGCCACCGAGATATTGAAGATCTACCTTCATTGATGAAGTCTTCGTCAAAATTAATCGCATGAATATACCCGAGTAAGGGAGCGAGGGATGAGGCGCTTCAAATCGGTCGGGCAAGCCCAACGATTTCTGGCAGCACATGCCGCTGTCTACAATTTATTCAATCTGGGACGCCATCTGACCAAGGCCAAGTACTATCGAAAATGCAGGGAAGGTGCGCTTATTGAATGGGAAAGGGCGGTTGACTGAAGCGGCTAGATCGGAATTCTTTCGTTTCTGGTTTTTAACTTGTCAGTACTTGCTGTTATTCTGACCTCAGTTTGCAGGCATTTGTGCCGGTTCGACACCATGGGAGAATTTGATGAAGGCAAATACGCGACGAGTGTTGTTTGTACTTAGTTTGTTGTGCCTCGCTTGTCCGGCTGGGGCTCAGACCGATACGAATTGGCCCACTTCTGAATGGTTGGAATCAAGCCCCGCTGCACAAGGCATTAATGCAGAGGTATTGCAGCGGCTGGATGCAGAATTCGCAAGCGGAAAGCATGGCTATATTGATGGCATGCTGGTGATTCGTAACGGCCAGACCGTGTACGAATCGTTCTACCCTCAAGATTACGATGCGGCCTTTCTGGCGCAAGAAAATCAACTTCGTGGGCCCTACAATTATAACGACCCCGACTGGCACCCTTACTACCAGCGCGGCGAGCTGCATACCATGCAGTCAGTCAGCAAGAGCGTGATGGCAACGCTTATCGGTATGGCTATCGGGGACGGAAAAATCAGCGGGCTGGAAGCTAAGGTTGCCCCCTATTTCGACGATTACCCGCTAGCAGATCAAAATCCCTGGCGCGTCGCCATGACCCTGGGTGATCTGTTAACCATGACTGCAGGCATTCAGTGGGATGAAGAAACCTATCCCTACACCGATGCGCGGAACAACTGCGCTGTGATGGAAGCAAGCGACAACTGGACCCGCTATGTGCTGAGCCTGCCCATGGCAGCCGAACCTGGTTCAACCTATGTCTATAACTCCGGCGTAACCATGTTGTTGGATCACATCCTGTTCCGGGCTAAAGGCCAACATGCATTGGCATATGCCGAGCAGCACCTGTTTGCACCTCTGGGTATTCAGGATTACTACTGGAAGCAGACATCCGCCGGAGAAACCGACGCCGAGGGCGGCCTGTACCTGCGCGCTCGTGATCTGGCCAAGTTGGGATACTTGTATTTGCATGATGGTGTTTGGGACGGGCAACGCATTCTGCCAGAAGGTTGGGTAGCTGCCGCTACCAAACCCTGGGTGGTTCCAGGGCCCAATGCAGGCGCGTGGCGCTACGGCTACCAATGGTGGTTGATACCTTACGAAAATGCCTCAGGGGCAGGCGGCGCACAGCAATATGCCTGGACTGCCGACGGCTACGGTGGTCAATTTCTTTTCGTTGTGCCTGAATATGACCTGGTTGCTGTGTTCACTGGTTGGAACATCTTTGGTGCAGATGGATTGAGCGAGGACTATGCTCTGAGTGTGCTGATCGAGTCGATACGCACCGCGCCCTGAGGCAAACCAACGGTCGGTCTTATAGCCAAGTCACTACCTTATATTACGCCACTGTGCTTTAAGTCCTTCACCACATCTTCAAAGATCAGGCTAGGTTCACCAGCCCGATCTTCAAATGCCGGCACAAAGAGGCCATTTACCTGGTGTCTTGTAGGAAAATTGACCTACTCACACACCCGGTTCGCGGATGCCCAGTATTCATGGGATTACCTTCACACAATGTCCACTTGGCAAGGCCAAACTCCGCAGGAGTTTACGTACGTCACCGCCCCGAGACGACTCTACTTTACCAAATCATTCTGGAGTACTGGCCGGAGTTTCAGGCTGAGCTTATCAGTCAGGGTAGATACTTACCGGCCTACGTTACAAAAGAATTTGACGAGTACCTGAAATGCGGCAGGCTTGAGCATGGTTTTCTCAGGGTTCGGTGCGAATCCTGTCACGATGAAAAATTGGTCGCGTTTAGTTGTAAGAGGTGCGGTTTCTGTTTGCCAGTAACCCCAAAGTCATGACCGGGGCACTGGGCATCATCTACCGCGCTATTTCAACGCACCTGACGCACAAAGCGGGCTTTAAAAAGCCCTTAACTCAAACCGGCGCTGTGACACTGATCCAGCGATTCGGCAGCGCGCTGAACCTCAACATTTTATGTGGAGCTCCACATAATATGTTGAGTTTTACAAGATGACCGACGATGGACGATTTCCGGAGCGCGCCAACTACGAGGCAAAAACCAAAGTCAAATTCAGCGTGACCAGTGGCCAGATTGACGTTCCCGCGGCGCTCGTTGCCGACTTTGACGGTGACGGTTTGCAGGATCTTGTTATTGGAAACCAAAAGGGGCAGCTCGAGTTATATCGAGGCGAAGCGACACAACGACTGTTCACAAACAAAGCGCTTGAAACCGAGACGCTACTCCCTCGCAATGGTGAGTTGGTGCAGGCTGAAGATATTAACGGTGACGGCGCGGCTGATCTGGCTATTCGGTATAGTGTGGCCGATGGAGACAAGCTTGCTCGCACAGTGCGGCTATTGCTTTCGCCGCCACCTTTGGAAGGGGCGCCGCTCCCGTAAGGTTCGATATATATTGTGATTAAGGTCGTATATGTTAGAGCGTACCAACGCGGTCCGAAACTGAGAGCTTACTCAGGAGGCATGAGCGATCGTGAAACGGGCCAGGGCGCTTGTAATCTTTTCCAACGCGTTAAACTGGCCGTAGTAATCAAGCTTGAACTGCATCCGAAAGCGGTTTCCAAAGTCGGAAGACAGATGCCAGGTCCAGCCGCCTGAGTTCAGTTCCATGACGTACAAGGCCTGCGTGTCAACATCGCGGACAATGTCCTGACCCAGAATATGAATGCGAATTTCCGGAGCGATGCCGATCATCATGTTTCTCACTGTCAAGAAATCTCCGATGCTCTGGAAGCCGGGCACGTGCATCAGCACCAGATTGTAATCAAACTTATACATCGGGAGTCTTCTAATTCCTCGCTTTACCTGAGTCGCAGGTTTCACAGTATGACGACTGACTATATGGCAAAATAGACTCCATGATAATAGCAGGCAGCAGCAAGCAACAAACAAGGGGCAACACTCGGCGGGGCAGACTCTTTCACCCGGTGCTTGTCTCCGTTTTCCTGATTGTCATAAGCTTATTTTCAGCCAGCGTGGTTGTGGCTGACAACTTTGCAACCGGCGAAAGCTCTGACCCCCTGAGCAGCGGCCATAACTGGATGAGATATAGTCCACCGTATTTTGAATACATGGGATGGTTCGACCCGGTGACTTACGAGCTACGTACAGTTACGCCTTCTTCCACCTTACAAGTCTTTGACCTAATACCGGCCGAGGAGGAAGACACGGAGTGGCCCGGGCTACGGGCATTGAAAACCAGGCGCGCCGGCTCAAGCAATTACTACTTTTCATACAGGCAGCAAACCGGTCATTACAATAGCGTTCCATCCAGTTATACCAACGGTGCCAGTCTACATTGGGGTGATGGAGGTGGATCTTCCTATTTCCACCGAATGATCAGGCATGGAGATGTTTTTGCGGATGCAGCGGCCGACCTGGTGGTATGGGGCATTGGTCCGATGACGATTAAAAGTCCCGAGTTCACCGACGAGACCCAGGTGTTTACATTGAAGGTATGTAATACCACCTGTTCCATTCTTGTGCCCCCTGCGAACCTGACGGCCAGAGGCATCTACGCTGACTCAATCCAGCTGACCTGGCAAGACTACACGCATAACGAAGACGGTTTCACAGTTGAATATTCACCAGATGGCTCCGCTTGGAGTACTCTTGGAACAGCCATGGCCAATGCAGTCTCCTACCTGCATTCTGGCAGGAATGTTGGCAATAACTTTTCTTATTACCGTGTACGTGCTTACCGTGGTGAAAGTGAAACCTCCGACTGGTCAAATGTTGCCAGTGCAACAACGCCATATGCAAATCCAGGCATTGCTCCTGATATTACCCCGGCAACGAATACTGCGGTATCTCACAGCGATGGCTCAGAACCAGGGAGCTTGCCCTCTCTTTCCGTCGCCGTTGATACACCTCCACTGCCCGATCATTTTGTGACCACCTGGCAGACCGATAATCCCGGCACCTCAAATCCAACTTCGATTACGGTGCCGATGGTAGGTGGTCCCTATGATGTAGATTGGGATGATGATGGAATCTTTGATCAACTTGGTCTAAGCGGGCCCGTCACCCATGACTTTGAGGTTATCGGCAGGAAAACCATTAGGATCAGGGGCATATATGGTTCGATATCATTTTCTAATGGTGGAGATAAGGAAAAGATTCTTTCCCTGGATCAGTGGGGAACTAACCCCTGGACATCGATGAATGCCGCTTTTTATGGTTGTGTAAATCTTGCCGTTCCGGCAACAGATATCCCGGATTTCTCTGTAGTCACCAATATGAGATTTATGTTTTACGATGCCAGCTCAGCCAAACCGGATGTCAGCAACTGGGATACATCATCAGTAACCAATATGAGCTCTATGTTCGGGCGTGCCGTTTCAGCCAACCCGGATGTCAGTAACTGGGATACATCATCAGTAACCGATATGAGTGCTATGTTCTCCAATGCCACCTCAGCCAATCCGGATGTCAGCAACTGGGATACATCATCAGTAAGCAATATGGGCTCTTTGTTCTCCAACGCCACCTCAGCCAACCCGGATGTCAGCAACTGGAATACATCATCAGCAACGGATATGAGCTTTTTGTTCTCCAATACCGCCTCAGCCAACCCGGATGTCAGCAACTGGGATACAGCATCAGTAAGCAATATGAGCTCTTTGTTCTCCAATGCCACTTCAGCCAACCCGGTTGTCAGTAGCTGGGACACTTCATCAGTAACCAGCATGCGTTCGATGTTCGCGAGTGCCGCTTCAGCCAACCCGGATGTCAGCAACTGGGATACATCATCAGTAACAAATATGGGTTGGATGTTCGTCGATGCTGCTTCAGCCAATCCGGACGTCAGCAACTGGGATACATCATCAGTAACTAATATGCTCAGGATGTTCGGGAGTAACGCTTCAGCCAACCCGGATGTCAGCAACTGGGATACATCATCAGTAACCGATATGAGTTCTATGTTCGCCAGTTCCACCTCAGCCAACCCGGATGTCAGCAACTGGGATACATCATCAGTAACCAGTATGGTTGGGATGTTCGGGAGTGCCACTTCAGCCAACCCGGATGTCAGCAACTGGAATACATCATCAGTAACCAATATGCGTTCCATGTTCGAGTACGCTACCTCTTTTAATCGTGACCTGGGATCATGGGATGTCACGTCATTATCAGATGCCTCAAAAATGTTCAATGGCGTCACCCTCTCCACCACAAACTACGACAGCCTGCTGGTCGGCTGGAATAGTCAGGCCTTGCAAAGTACCGTGACTTTTGATGGCGGAAACTCAAAGCATTGCTCTGATGCGGCAGCTGCAGCAAGGGTTAATATGATTGCATCGTATGCCTGGGCAATCACTGATGGGGGTCATGATTGCACGCCATCATTTGCAATGAATGCGGGTCTGAATGATGCCTGGTTCGATCCGGTTACAAACGGTCAAGGATTTTTCGTCACGGTCTTTCCTGGCATAGAAAAAGTGTATTTGTCCTGGTTTACCTATGACACGGAGCGGCCAGGTGAGGACACAATTGCCAATTTGGGTGATCCCGGTCATCGTTGGTTAACTGCGCTGGGCACAATTTCCGGCAATACAGCAGAAATGGAAATTTCCATTGCATCCGGTGGTGTTTTCGATACGCAGACGGAAATAGCAAGGGTTAGTGACGGCACCATCGTCCTGACTTTTACCGATTGTAATACCGGCACGGTTGAGTATGACATCCCGTCTATCAATCAACAGGGAACCGTACCTATCCAACGTGTTGTTGGTGGTGACAATATCGCTCTGTGTGAATCCCTGTCAGAACCGGCCACAGTCCCGCAAGTCAGCTTCAGGCAAAACAAGGATGACACTTATAACCAGTTGTCCGATGACCTCACAGGCACTGAGGACGTATCACCGTTGGTGAATATGAATGCGGGTCTGAATGATGCCTGGTTTGATCCAGTTACAAACGGTCAGGGATTTTTCGTCACGGTATTTCCGGGCATAGAGAAAGTGTATTTGTCCTGGTTTACCTATGATACGGAAAGGCCAGGTGGCGAGGTAACTGCCAATTTGGGTGATCCCGGTCATCGTTGGTTCACTGCGCTGGGCGACTATTCCGGTACCAGATCAGAAATGGAAGTTTCCATCGCATCCGGTGGTGTTTTCGATACTCAGACGGAAATATCAAGGGTTGCAGACGGCACCATCATCCTGAATTTTACCGACTGTAATACCGGCACGGTTGAGTATGACATCCCGTCTATCAATCAACGCAGAACCGTACCTATTCAACGCGTTGTTGGTGGTGACAATATCGCTCTGTGTGAATCCCTGTCAGAACAGGCCTCGGACCAGTAAATAAGCTCAAAGTAGAACACGTATTGTTCCCACACGGGAACCCCGGCCAACCCGGCGCTGAACTAAGATATAGGCTGAATTAACATATAGAATGGACCGATGAAGGACAAACCGACCGAGGCGCTCAACCAGACGTGGAGATGGCTCGTCCCCTCTGTGCTGTTGTTTTGGATTGGCTACGTGGCGATCACGCTTGCCGTGGGCATTGTCACATCCATCACGATTGGCTCCGAAGTATGGCAACTCACCGCGTGGGGATTTATCAGCAGTGCGGGATTGCTTGCCCTGTCCCGGCTCCTGATGCGGATCGATAAAGGGCCTCACACAAATTCCTACCTGACGCTGAGCACTTCGAGTTTCAGCCGCTTTTCGATCGGCGTTCTGTTGGGTGCTGCCTCCTTCGGGGTCCACATTGCGGTTGTCGCAACATTCGCTGGCCCCATCAGTTTCGAGTGGGTGCCCGGGGTCGGAGCCATGGCCGCTACTAAAAAAGAGGGCGGCGCTAATAGCTAAGACTATTGTCAGTAAAGCAACAACACTGAACTTTGATGACTGTGGCCTGGATAAAAGTCAAACTGACATAGTTGAAGAATTGAAGCTACTTATTGCCCAAAGAGCAAATCAACTTCTATTTCAAGTTGAACAATTCGATTCTGTTGCAAAACAAGCATTCAGACTACTCCACCTTATGGGTTTACCGGGTGTTGTTCGAGCGCAGCAGTGATTCGAGCTCAAACACGTGCGGATCCAGGTCACCGAGGTCCCGCAGAGCCTCAGCCAGTTGTAAGACATAATCCCGATTGCTGCCACTGGGGCCGTGAGAGTTCGCTATTTGTGTTGCAATATCCCGCGTGGGCGCAGCCCCAAGGTAAGCGAAGTTGTGTTCATCCGCCACATACAGGACTCCCGGGACCCTTTGTTGCTGCTTCAACAGCTTGATATCAATATCAAAGCGTCGGTAGCCGTTTTTCTCGCGGTGGTCCAAGTGATCAAAAACGTCGTTATCAACCAGGTAGGCAACACCCTTGCACACCACCTTTGCCGCTGGCACCAGGGTCACTACTCGACCCGGTTGTTCCGGGGTGCCGCGATGATCGTGTGAGCCTTGCCAGAAACGGCGCTGCCAGCCGGTGATGCTGGCCTGCTCGCTGCGCAGATAGGGAAAGTCGACTTTGTAAATGAGCGAGCCGTAACCAAACACCCAGGTGGGTTTTGTCTCTGGTGAGGTCATTTAATCAACTCAAACAACGTAGCAAAAATAAGCACAATACCTGTCAACTTCCTAGTACGTCAGGAACACAAAAAGGAACACCAGCCCGGACCCAATCAGTGCGGCCGGAGCAATGCGTAGGCAATAAAAACAAACGGTAAGATTCGTCGCAGCATGGATCAGACTTCTTGACTAGTAAATTACCAGAATGCCTATACTGCCTCCAGATACCCGGAACTTGCAAATGAAGAAGGCTTGCCGAACCACCAACATGCGATTTTCAAAATGAATGATCAGTTTTTAATATTTAGCTGATTCTTGATGGGCAATTGCCGGATTCGTTTACCGGTTGCGGCAATATCAATATGTACCTTAGCACGCGAATGGTAAACTTGGTTTATACGTTGTGTCGTTTTGCGGTGTTTGTGCAGGTGACTTTCAGTGCGGACTTGTTATCATCGGCGCAGATTTTAAAGTTTCTAATATCAACGGAGTTGAAATCTTGCACAAAATATTCAAGATCATAGCGGTATCGGTTGTGTTGACAGCATTGCATGCCTGTACCTGGGTGAAGCCCACGCCGGAAGGAGCAGAGGTGGTGGTTTCCGATAGCACCGGAGTCAACAACTGTGTGAGTAAAGGCAAAGTGAATGCCAGTCTGAAAAGCCGTGTGGGAGCATTTGAACGAAAACCCGGCAAAGTGGCTGGTGAATTGGAAACACTGGCCCGTAATGAAGCGGCTTCAATGGGCGGCGATACCATCGTTGCCGAGTCGGAGATTGACGAGGGCCGACAAACATTTGGGGTCTATAAATGTCACCCTTGAGGTTTTCTTGAGCTTTATGAAGAAAACAAGCAATACGGTGATTTGAGTGGCCGGCACTTTAATTGTCTATTTGCACTTCGCTGAGTATCACCAGTTTATCTCCCTCAAGCAGCACCTCGGAGTGCCGCCCCGACCGGTAAACCAGTGTGTAATAGGGTCGCCCCATCCGGTCATTGAAGCCGCCCAGCCGGATAGAACCGGGCAGTCCGCTCTTAGCACTTGACCAGACCCATTCAGTATTGTTGGAAAAATACTCAACCCTGCCGTTTTTTAGTGCGTCTACGATGAGTATTAAGTCATCGCGATTAACGTTTAACCTTAACTTGATCTCGACATGTTCGCCGTTAAAATCAGTTGGGAAATAAGTGATGGTCTCAAAACCCAAACTCCAGAAACCGTCGGCTATGATCGTATCTTCTCGCTTGTCTAATTTTCTGTACCAGGCCAGTTGTTCTTCAGAACTAAACTTCTCACTTCCTACCGATAACTCTCGATAGCTGTGAATGGTGCCATCGTTGGTTGACTTCTCACGAACAAGAATCTTAAGGTCCATACCAATTGGCCCGTAAGCAGTTCGAATCAGAGTGATCACGCCTATGCCGGCCAGGTACGCAGTGTTGGCTACGTAATCAAGCTCTTCGTCTGACAGAGTTGCACCGCGCATGAACTCCACATTGAAACCATTTTGAGTCTGTTCTGCAAAGGAATGTCCGGTATCCACTATCAGGCAAGCGAGTGCAATACCAAGTGAGAAATACATCGTTGTGAGTTTTGAATTGTTCATTGCTCCATTACTTCAGTAGTCAGATTCCAACCGCTCAAAAACTTCCACAACATCCTGTAAAAACCTTTCACCGGTTAGTTTCAGCTGGCTGGTTCTCACCGGGTCATCCACGAGTAATCCGTTATTACAAGTGTGCACCGCTTGCTCCAAATCATTCTCACTTGCAAGCAGAGCGTGTAAACCATTGCCAACGATTGGTGCCAAACTATCAAATTGCTGTGGAAATCTACTTTTCAGGGAGTCAATCCAAACTTGTGCCCAGCTATTTAATTCCTCATCGCCCAATCGCGCCATTGCCAAAACCCTGCCTAAATCTTTGTTGCTTCTCTTGATTTCTCGACCGCCTATCTTGGTACTCATCGTTTCGGCACCAATCTCTTGATGAGAAAGTAGATTTGCCAAGGCCATAGTGGCAGGTTGGGCATAGTAAATTCCATATCCGGTAGGAAATGGCTCAAAATCTGTCAAAGCCAAGTATTTAAAACTTGGCAAGCCTGCGTGTCCCTTGTCGAGTTCTACCCTCATCCATTGGCGGTTGTTCTCGTTTGCCAGGTCAGGCACGGTAAGAAACTCCAGAAACCAGCCTTGGTGGCCCGGCGGGTACAATCTAATTGCAGGTAACTTGTCATCCGGTGTTTGAGGCGGGGCGGGAAACGTGCGCCCGCCGTGTGATTTTGGTTTCCAGCCGACTTTCAGCAAATGCTCAGTGATTTTTTCCCCAGTCGCTACCGCCTTCACTCTAGGTGACACAACACAATCGATATCTTTTGTTCTGACCTCTTTCTCTTCATTATTTCTGAAGTAGTGGAAACCGGCGGCCAGACTTCCAATGACTATTATCAACTCGTGAAACTCGGATGGGATTGAGTTCGCTACATCCTTAAGAATTTTGGCTGGTGAAAAATCATTCATGACCCGATTCCTTATCCCTTATCCATTTTTGTAGCCAATCGTCGGCCTGTTCGCCCAAGCGCATTTCATGTAAATCCAACATACATTCAACCCAACTCGCTCTTTTAATACCCGGTAAATACTGTTCAAAGTGGCTGTATTCGCTTCTAACGAAATGAAGATTCACCTGAGCTGGTTCCATTTGGTCTTTCGTTAGCTCTAGGGCTGGGTCCAACTGTTTGATAAATGCTATGTCAGCGACCTTGCCTGGTGCGTGAATGCATATATCCAACCTTGGACTGCCAGTAATGTTCAGATCAGGATAAACGGCCAATGCTGCTGGAATACCCCCAACTCCAATATGATCCAATTGCATATTTGCCAGACGTTCAAGTAGAAAGCTCGGTCGTCGAGGCTGGCCCGATCGGTCCACGAACCTCTGAGTAGCGCGTATTTTGCTGGCACCCAGTATCATCGAGTGCCATTGTTCGTGTGGAAAACGCCTCAACTGAAGCCCTTCGTTGGATGAATGGGTTAAATAGTTTTTCAGCCTGTCTAGCGACGATGCAACCGTAGGGTAGGAGCATCCCGCTAATTCACCCAATCGCTTCATGGTCATGATTTCTGATTTTTGTGATGAATGTCCCAACCAGTTAAGCAGTAGAATTTTTAGAATGACTGAAAAGTAGTCTGTTTGCGGTAGCCTTAAGCCGACTTCTGGGGACTCATCTTTCATTGCTCTTGATAGGTGCTCTAATATTCCTTTGTCAGGGTTTTCAGGCCAACCGTAAACTTTCTCACCCTCTTTAAGGTAAATTTTAATTCGGTTCGCGATATCTGGGTTGATAATGCTTTGAATTAGCAACCACTCTTCGTTTATTCGTTTTCTCGATACAGATGAATTGACGAGCAACAAGAACCCTTGTTGTTTTCCATTTTGAGATAGCGCATCACTTAGTTGAAAAATTGCTGAACGAATGAGCGGCACTGCCCTCAATCTATATTTCACTTCTCCAATTAAGTTAGCGGATTCGTAGTCAAATTGAGAATTCATTTGCCTTATCTTCGTTGCTGATGTATTGAGTGTTTACTTTAACATTAAAGTATTCATTAAACATTAAAGTAATTACTTAATTTGATAAGTGCGATAGCTTAGTCTCTGAAAGTGAGAGCGGGGGAGCAAGCCGCGTTTTCGTCAGGAATCAGGATGACTCGCGTTCCACATATCAACATGAATGCGCCAGACGTTGTCTTCACCAAGCTTCCAGATGAGTAACGTGTTGCCTTCCTCTTCAATGACTTCACCATCCGGGAGATCGATGTGGAGTTTATATTGCCCGATTTCGTAGGCGGTGTTCTCGTTCATACGGGTTACTTCAATCGCCTGAAGTTCAAGAGTTCCATCACCTAGCGCCAGTTCCTCAACCAGGCTGGAACGAATTTCGTCGTGCCCTTTGGTGGGCTTAAACTTCGGTGCAATCACCGTGGCGTCTTGCGTATGTAGAGCAACAATGGCATCAGCATTATTGGATCGATATGCGTCCATATAAAGCTGGTTTTGTGCTTGGATTGCGTCCAACAAACTATCGCTGGCCAGGGTTGTTCCGGGTAAACCGAAAATAATCGAAGCGAGGCAAATAGCCATTAATTTAATATTCATTACGGTTACCTCTGACGGTTTTCCCAAGCGGTTGCGAGCGCCGATAAATAGAACGCCCCTAGTGTTTGTTAGCGATGTCAAACATGAACTTCTGGGGGTGCCCAGGGATGGATATTCTCAATTGCCTTTCCGACTGCTCCTCTGGCTTTATCCAGGTCGTAAGCCTTTTGCAGGTTCATCCATAATTCCGGGCCAGTGCCAAAAAATCGGCCAAGACGAAGAGCCGTATCTGCGGTGACATTTCTATTGCCATGAATGATGCCAAGTACCCTGTTAGGGGGTACATTAATCTGCCGGGCGAGTTGTGTTGCCGAGATCGCAATTTCCTCCAACTCATCGGCGAGGATTTCTCCGGGATGTATTGGTTCTCTAGACATTGTCAAATCCTTAATCAAATTAGTGGTAATCGACGATTTCCACGTCATGTGCACCTTCGTCCCAACTAAAACAAATCCGCCATTGTTTATTGATGCGGATGCTGTATTGGCCTGCTCTGTCGCCACCGAAGAGTCGCTTGGTCTTCCTGCATTTGAAACCTAGTATCATTCTTTACCTTAGCAGGCATTTATGATTTACGTCAATCGTAAATGTCACGTTGTTCTGTAGGCGATTTGATATTTAGAGTTTAGAAGTAAATGGACTCCACGCTGCTAGGCACTTACCAGCTATTTTTATTAGATGTTCGAAGTGTGCTTAAAAGTGTTAAATACTAATTTGTTGTCATTGAATGCCTTCAGTTTTCGAAAGCAGTCCAGAGCCAGAATCTATTCCAACTTGGCACAGGTCCCTAAAACTGTCTCTTGATTCACGCCATCTGGTGTTTCTTGAAATTCTCTGCCTGCTCGAAGATTTCCTTATATACCTCGTCCCGGTCCACGGGTGGGTAACCGTTCTCGGCGAGTAGGATGATAAGGTCCACTTTGAGCTCGGCCTTGATGTCGGCGCGTTGGCTCCAGTCGGTGTATTTGGCTTTATCGTCGACCACTGCCTTCACCTCCCTGGCGAGCTTGATGAGTTTGTCTTCGGGATACTCAAAATCGTATTTGTGGGCGAGGGATTTAAGAATGTCGTAGAAAGACTTCTCTTCCAAATCAATACCCATCTCGCCGAACGATTCTTTCTCTTTTTGCAGAGCGTGAATCAGTTCGATCATCTCCTCAGAGAAGCCCTCCAACACCTCACTGCGCAGTACATCTTTTTCGTCGCGTTCGTTGTATTTGTTCACCAGCGCCTGGAACTGCTTGGTGAAGTCCACACCCTTGACCTTGTTGATCTTTTTGAAATCATCGATGGCGCGTTTGAGCAGTTGCTGCAGCAGCTTGATCTTGGTGTTCGGCAATTTGATCTTTTCGACCTTGGCGAGGTAGTCGTCGCCGAAGATATCGATCTCGGTCGCGCCGTCTTCGCCTAGCTTGAAAATCTCCTCGATCCCATCGCTCTGCAGCGCGTCTGAAATCATCTGGCGCACCTTGGCATTCATCTGAGCGCTGTCGGGGGCATCCCTCTTGGTCAGCTTGGCGACGATGGAACGTACCGCGAGGTAGAAGTGGATGTGGTCGCGCTCCGCCTGTGTGATTACATCGCTGCCGCTGCAAATGTCGTAGGCGGCTTTCAGGCGCTTCACCAGGAACATGACCCGCTTCTCGATCTTGTCGGTGAGTTGCACAAACTCCGCTGCCAGATTCAGACAGTGCAACCGCTCGACCGGCACTCCGCTGAAGTAAGGCTTGGCATCAAACCGGTGGAAAATCCGCGCCAGCAGGTCGAGATGGTCTCTCACCACGATGATGGAGGCCTCGATCTCTTCGATGTTGCTGCTGTCCGCCTTCGAATAGTGCGCCAGCGCCAGGTTCATCTGCTTCTTGATGCCGATGTAGTCGACGACCAGTCCCTTCTTTTTGTTTTCAAACTTCCGGTTCACCCGCGAGATCGTCTGGATCAGGTTGTGACGCTGTACCGGCTTGTCGATGTAGATGGTATCGAGGAATGGCACGTCAAAGCCCGTCAGCCACATGTCCACCACGATGGCGATCTTGAAATTGGATTCCGCCTTCTTGAACTGGGTATCGAACTTCTTGCGCTCGTCCTTGTTGCCGAGCAGATTGTAGAGCGCTTTCTCGTCGTCCTGCCCACGCGTCATCACCATCTTGATGCGCTCCATCGGCAGGATTTCCTTCTTTTGCTGGTCGCTCAGCTCCACGCCTTCGGCACCGACCCGCACCTCCGCCCACTCCGGGCGAAGCGCGATGACTTCCTTATAAAATTCGTAGGCGATCAGGCGACTGCTACTGACAAAAATCGCCTTGCCCGCCACCGTTGACCCTTCTTCGACGCGCTTCTCGTAGTGCGCCACGAAATCTGCCGCCAGCACCTCGATGCGTTGCGGATCGCCCAGGATCGCGCCCATGTTCGCCATTGTTTTCTTGCTGTCTTCGATCGCGTAGTCGCTCGCTCCAGTGTCGGCGCATTGATCGTAGTAGTTCTCGATCTCCTGCAGCTTGCTGTTGTCGAGGATCACCTTGGCGGCCCGGCCTTCGTAAACGATCGGCACCGTAATCTCGTCGGCCACCGATTCGGTCATCGTGTAGGCGTCCACCACCTCGCCGAAGACATCCAGCGTCGCATCGATCGGCGTGCCGGTGAAGCCCACATAGGTCGCGTTCGGCAGCGAGTCGTGCAGGTACTTGGCGAAGCCAAAGGTCCGCTTCACCCCGTCTTCGGTGATCTTGAGCTTCTGGTCCAGATTCACCTGGCTGCGGTGCGCCTCATCAGAGATGCAAATCACATTGGTGCGATCCGTCAGCAGCTCGGTGTCCTCGGTGAACTTGTGAATCGTGGTGAGAAACACCCCGCCGCTGTTGCGCCCCTTCATTAGCTCGCGCAGGTGATCGCGGCTCTCCACACTGATCACCGACGCATCGCCGATGTAGCCCTTGCCGTTGGTGAACAAGCCCGAGAGTTGATCATCCAGATCCGTGCGGTCGGTGATCAGGACAATGGTCGGGCTCGCCAGATCCACGCTCCTCATCAACAGCCGCGCCAGGAACAGCATGGTATAGCTCTTGCCGCAGCCGGTCGCGCCAAAGTAGGTGCCGCCCTTGCCATCGCCCCCTTTGCCATCAGGCTGCTTCATGTGTAGCAAGATGTTTTGATACAGCTTGGTTGCCGCATAGTATTGCGGATAGCGACAAAGGATCTTCTCTTCCTTGCGCGAGGTGTCCGGCAAATAGACAAAGTTGCGGATAACATCAATCAAGCGCTTGTGGTGGAACATTCCCCTGATCATCGAGTAGAGCGAATTGATCCCGTCCACCTCAATCAGGTCGCCACCGTCTGTTTTACGCCAAGCGTAGAAGAACTCGTAGGCCGCAAAAAACGAACCCGCCTTGTTGTTCACCCCATCGCTGATCACGCAGAAGGCGTTGTATTTGAACAGCTCGGGGATATCGCGTTTGTAGCGCACGGTCAGTTGCACAAAGGCATCGTGAATCGTCGCCTCCTCTCGAATCGCGCTCTTGAATTCAAACACCACCAGGGGCAGGCCGTTGATGTAGAGGATGCCGTCCGGGATGCGTTTCTCGTAGCCGACGATCTCCAGTTGATTGACGATTTTTAAAATGTTTCGGCAACCGCCATAGACCGCTTCGTCCTCCGCCACAATCGTCGGTACTTCGCCGGGATGCGGCTCCCGAAACGCCACCAGCGCCGAGTAATCGATCAACTGGATATACAGATCTTTCTGGCTGCGGTCTTCCCGCTTCAGCAGAAAGCCGTCCGAGACCAGCTTCATGATCGCCTTGTTGCTCTCGTAGAGATCGGCGGCGGAGTAGGCTTCGAGTTGATTGATCACCGCCTCGATTTCCTGCGGCGTGATGTGGTCGGCGGCGTATTGCTTGGCCAGGAAGGCGCGCAGGTCGGCTTTGATGAGAACCTCTTGCGATTGGCGCTCAATCGCTTCGCCCAACACGTGCGGATAACCCTCGGCTCCGAGGAGTTCGATGATGGCTGATTCGAGTTGGGCTTCGGTGAATTTCATCTTTGGAGTTCTGAGTCCTAGAAAGTATTCAATCGCTTTTTCGATTTCGGAAGGCCTATCGCGACACAATGTCGCGATTCGTGTCGCGATACAATCTTTTGAGCAATTTTAGACACTTTACCACGACATAGTGTCGTGTTCTGTGTCGCGATCATAGTTTTAGGTATTCCGTTGCAGGTCCACTTCCAACTTTTCTGAGCAGACGAAGCTCAACAAAATGTGCGAGGTGGCGCTGCGCGGTTCTTGCTGTGACGTCGAGTTCCCTCGCATATTCACTTTGGGTAGTTCCTGTCCGGTTTGCCATGAACTCCCAGCCTTTTCGCTCTGATGAGTTAAGGCTTTCCAGGACATCACGGCCGAGGCTTTCCATCGCTGCTTCTGTAGTCCGGTAGATGGTCAATACCAGGGAGTCACCTTCTTTGGCGTATTCGGGAAGTGGTAACCCGTGGTTCTCAGCCTGCTCTTTCAGGCTGGTCAGCCCGTAGCCCTGTTCCTCCGCCAGACCCATGCGTGCAAAAACGAAATGAAGTACCGGGTTGCGACTCTTCATCGGAGCCTTGAACGAACGCATTTGCTCCATCGTGATGGGCGGGACCGGATGTCCGGGGCTTTTGATCGTGATGGCATCCGCGGTAACGATAAGCTGACATTTCTGCCCCTTGATATTGTAGTCACGATGGATCAGAGCATTGACTACCGCCTCACGAATCATCTCGAAGGGTAGGTCAACACTCTCGGTTCGCTCCATTTGGCTTCGATCCAGCGTATTCGGGAGGATATTGTTGAGCCACTTCTCCAACTCACCAGGAATGAGAACCATGGGCATCGAGAACTCTTTTCGTTCTGCTGTACCGTTTGGAAATTCAGCTCTCGCCAGCAAGCCCGCTTGTGGCATAGCAAGACGCGGATCATTCCCGAAAAGCAGGTAACCAAATCCGGATGGAGATTGAGAGTCCTCTGTCAGGAGGCCCTGCAGCTTTAATAGCCGGTTGAACTCTGCGGACCCCACTTTCGGCTTGATGGAAGCTCTGCTGCGATACCGTTTGAGTGCGGGTCGTGAAAAATCTCCAATCTCCGTGTCTTTGAGTGCGTCCTCATACTCCGAGAGCTTGATGGGCGGTTCTTCCGGCGCTTCCGTTTGTTGCCGAGCCCACTCGAAGAACGCTTTGTTCTCCTTCAAGATGATCTCCTGCAAGTCGCGGTCGAACATCTCGATCTCCACTCCGTGGTTGCGAAGATATTGGATGCCTTTTCCAGCCACCGTCGGGTTGTCATCCTCGATCCCAACATAGACTTTTTTGATACGTGCGCCGACGATATGGCGAGCGCAACCTCTTTTGGGTTCGTTGCGATTTAGGCAGGGTTCCAGGGTGGCAAACAGAATGCAGTCATCGAGTTTCTCATTCACACACTTGCGCTCGAGGAGGGTGAATTCCGCATGGTTCCCTTCGCGCAACTCCCCACGACAGGCGGTTTCCGTGGTGCCGTCCGGACGGAGGAGTACGGCGCCTACCAGGGGATTCGGTTTGCCATCATCCCGCGCTTCACCGATAGATTGTCGCATCACCTCGATGGTGCTTTCCATAATTTTTCGAAGGTTGGTTTTAGGGTTCTTAGGCATGGGTGACCGCCTCGATTTCCTGCGGCGTGATGTGGTCGGCGGCGTATTGCTTGGCGAGAAAGGCGCGCAGGTCGGCTTTGATGAGCACCTCCTGCGGGTGGCGTTCAATCGCTTCGCCCAGCACGTGCGGGTAGCCCTCGACTCCGAGGAGTTCGATGATGGCTGATTCGAGTTGGGCTTCGGTGAATTTCATTCGTCGCCGCCTTTAAGTCGCTTGATTTCACGGTCGAAATCGGAAACGTAGTCCCGGTCTTGTTGTTGGCGAAATTGCTCATGCTCGGCTTCCGCCTTGAGCTTGGCTTTAAGAGCACTCACTTTGCCTTTGTCTTCCAGAATTGGATAGCTCGATAACGCCAGGAAATTGTTCAGAAACACAACCCAGTCAGCCATGTTCATGGTGATCTGGCGTTCGGCACGATTCTCTGCCAAGTCGAGGTAGGCGGAGACGATTCTATTCAGCTCCTTTACATGCGCCTCGTTGAGATAGTTCTTGGGCACGGACACATCCGACTTCAACACTTTGCCTTTTGAGCCACCTTTCCAAGTCGCTAATCCCATGTGAGGCTTACTGGCGTCGGCCAACTCGTAGATCGTTTCGGCGGCAGTTTTACCGGTGATCGCCCAGTGGAGCTTGTTCTGCACAGTAGCGAAGAATTCCCGGGTGATGGGGGCGTTGCCGTCATAGTCGGTCGACAGTGCGTAGATGTCGGTGATCTTCTGGTAGAAACGGCGCTCACTGGCACGGATCTCGCGAATCCGCTCCAGCAATTCATCAAAGTAATCCTGCCCAAATTGCTTGCCTTGTTTAAGGCGCTCATCGTCCATGACGAAGCCCTTGATCACAAATTCCTTCAAGGTCTTCGTTGCCCAGATGCGGAACTGGGTTGCTTGGTAGCTGTTTACCCGATAGCCAACCGCGATGATGGCATCCAGATTGTAGAACTTTACTTTCCGAGTTTGAGTTTTCCCCTCAATAGCACCGTGTTGAGTGGTATGTTCCAAAATGGAACTGACCACTTTCTCCTCAAGTTCACCCGTGCTGAAGATGTTGCCCAGATGCTTGGTAATCGCTGGGCGCTTCACACCAAACAGCTCAGCTAGCGCAGCTTGCGACATCCAGAAGTTCTCGTCCTGATAGACGACTTCGATCCGTTGCTCACCATCCGGTGTTTTGTAGAAAATGAGTTCGTTAGGCATGAGCTTAGGCGGCTGACAGGCTGTTGTTGAATTTGCCGTTGTTGGCAGTGGTCTGGGGTTTCCAGATGGTTGCTCTGGGCAACTTGCTTTGATTCCTCTCGGAATTCGAGGAAAGGATTTCATCGAAATAGTCAGGGACGGTCGACGTTCCTGCGATATCAGAGTTCTTGCGCCGCTCGTCATCCTCGACAAGGGCTTTCAAATGCAGGGTGATGTTCTGCGACGATGTTTCAAAAAGCTCAGCCATCAAGGCCTGTGAGAGCCAGATTGTCTCGTTTTCGAAGCGACACTCGACGCGCGATTTCCCATCCTCTGTGGTGTAGAGGAGGAATTCACCAGCGGAGGGTATCTCTTGATCTTCAGGCATGATTCTTTCCTCTGGCATCTAAAGTTCGGCAGCGTCTTGCTTGGCTAGGAAGGCGCGCAGGTCGGCTTTGATGAGCACCTCTTGCGGCTGGCGCTCAATCGCCTCGCCCAACAGGTGCGGGTAGCCCTCGGCTCCGAGGAGTTCGATGATGGCTGATTCGAGTTGGGCTTCGGTGAATTTCATTCTGTCGGCAGGGCGTTACTTCGACTTGTCATAGTATTTTCGCTTTCGAGTCTTGAATGCAGGCATCGCACCTTCGAGGACATCAACGATCTTCTCATTGACCTCTTCATCTTCAATGCTGCCTGAAACGGTCGAGAAAGTGTAGTTGTTCTCTTTGTCGAGTCCGACGTATATCACCTGTTCTGCATCGGATACCACAGCCAGATTTGGATTGTGGGTCACCATGATGATTTGCCTCTTCTGTTTCGCCGCTCGCATGAAAGGCACCAAGACAGTTGCGACACTTTGGTTATCCAAGTTGTCCTCGGGCTGATCAATAACCAGGGGAATGTCACTTTTATCCAATAAGAGATAGAAGACCAAAAGGAGCGCGCCTCGCTCCCCAGGCGAAAGTTGCTCAATCCGCTTGTCGCCTTGCTTGAGCTGGTAGTTGTAGTCTAGAAAACGCAGCGAATACAGGTAGTCGTATAGCCCTTCAACATCTTTTACTTGGCTCTTAATGTCTCGCCAACCGTCGCTTTGCCCATCCCTTTTATCGTGATGCATCGCCTCGACAAGCTCATCCACGAGCGCTATCACGTCATCTTCTTGATCAAAGTCTCTTGAAGCGCAAATCTCTTTAAACTCACGCTCTCCGTCTTGGGTGTTATAAAAAGTCCCAGAGATGTTCTTGGAAACACGACTTAGGAAGTTGTCGCTGAAGTCCATCTTTGGGACAATTGAAGCGTCTACACTAATCTTGTAGTCCTTAAGCGTATCGGCATTGCGGGCAATGATAACATTCAGCTGATCTCGGGCGGTTTTATAGACTGAGACAACTTCCTGTTTTTTCCCAAAGACGCTTCTTACGTATTTTTCCCTTTGGCTGGACACCACTTCCAGTTCTGACTTGAGCTGATTCTCAAGATAGGAGAGTTCATTCTTTATTTGATTGATCGTTCCTGTTTCTGGAGCGTCGGAGTCCCCGATTATCTGGTCCTTTTCCTTCTCCCAGGACTTTTTCTTCGTCAGATAGTCTTGATACGCTTTCTCCTTGTCACTCAGCTTCTTCACCTCTGAACCGAGCTCGTATTGCGTTTGCTTAAGCTGCCCAAAGAGCTGCTCTTTCTGCTCGTCAGTAGCATCTTCCGGCCATTCTCCATCTATGAACTCCTGCCACTCATCACCCAGCTTCTCTCTTAAAGTTTCTAAGGAAGCTTTCTTAGCAGCGATAACTTCTTCAATCTGTGTGTAATCAGCCTTGACCGAAATCATCTTCTCGATGTCGATTCCCCACTCGCCTAACTCAGATTTCTTTTGATCGATATAGCCGGTTAGGGACGCCACCTGCGATTTAATAGCTAATTCCAAATCACCAAGGGTCTGAATGTCTTTCAGAAGCTTCTGTTTTTCCTTATCTTGATTTTGTATCAAACTTTCAAGGGCCTCAATCGTCTCCTTGAGGTCAGTTACTTTATTGCGAACTTCACTATCTGCACTCTGAGCATCATCGTCCTTCGCTGGATTCTCTACATTTTCAGGTTCGGTAAGAGCCTTGAGTTCCTCCTCTTTCTTCTCCAGATTCTTTTCGAGCGCCAACTTGAATACCGGCAACGCTTTGGCTTCGAGCGCTATGATTTTTTCGTTAGACGTCGTGATCTTTTTTTCTAAATCCTCAAGAACTCTATCTACGTTCTGCGTCTTTAGCTTTACCAATTCTTCGAATGAGCCGGTTCCAAGTTTGTCGTCATCGGGAATGTGTGAGAAGACAACTTTCTCAATCTCTCTCTGGAATTCTTCGATAGTTGAAATCTCATTTGTTAGGCGTTCGAATTGGCCTTGAGGGATATATTTAACATTCAGAATCTCACCTTCGTCTGAAGCGCTGTTTAAGTTCAGCTTCTTAGTGATACCGCTTTCCCATTCAAGTGTTGCATTGAAGTTTCTCGCGGTCTTCCCACCATTTGCTCGAAATTTGTTTTTCGTCAGAAATGAGAAATCTCTCAGATCGTTATAGTTTGAGCAGAGGGCTATGATATCTGCTAGAGCGCTCTTCCCGCTTCCCTTATTTCCAATGATTGCGACAAGCTCACTGTTGAGCGGAATACAAATATCTTTAAACCAAACTCCCGCAGCGGAGTCGTAGCCCTTGATCTGATCGACCCTAATACTCTTTATATACTTTGTTCGATTTTTTTGGACTCGACTCAGGAGTGGAGGGCCTGCACCTATGTAGATGCGGTCGTTTGGCTCTATAAGCACCTGCTTGAGTCCGTTGAATGTCGGGTCTGCTTTCAGCCAAGTAAGACAATTTCCTATCTTGTCCTTGTTTTCTGAATCAGAGAAGTAGTGCGCATCGCTGCAGTCCAGCAGTAGGTCGTTGACCCCCTGTGCAATTAGTTGGTCTTTTGACCTCTTAAAGTCTTCAACGGTTTCCGCAGCAGTGAACACAATATCCGCCGAGTTAATAGTAGACTTCTTTGTAGCGATAGACGCATCAGTCCATTTGAGGTCTGCCCATTCTGTCTTTCCTACAGCAATGAGATATTTTCTCTTAAAGCAGTCTTTCTTTAGTGCATTGAAAATCTGCTCTTCTTTTACATTGAGGTTATTGAAGCCAACTGCGAGGTCAGTCCCTCTCGGGCATTTGCCATCTGGAGAGGAAGCTTTGATTTGAGCCCCTAATTCGGTGACGCTCTCCACTGTTATCGCCCTTGCCCAGGCGTGTCCATTCTCAAGTTGGTATGACTGTTCCAAAGTATTCAAGAACTGGCTTCGTATTGTTTCAACGGTCAGTTCGTTTGAGAATATAACGTGAATATTAATTCTCTTGAACGCTCCGAAATCGACGCCGGCAAATTTCTCAATGCGGAATTCAACGACAGGCAGGAGAGTCAACCCTGCGACTCGGCCTTTAGTCTTTTGTTCCTCGGCTAGTTTTTCATAGCCATCCAAGAATAGATAATCGTTTATGCCGACTACTGCAAACTCGCCGGGGAGGCTCTCAAGGTCAGAAATATACTTTTCCCAAGTGTCCTCACCTGTCCCGAATCCTTGATATACAGACTCGGGCGTGTGCACATGCAGATCCCACTTTCTCCATTCTGCGCCTTTTGGATGGTTCGTGCTCATGGTTGTATTTCCTAGTGCTTCAGGGTGCTAAGTTCGCCGGAGATGAGTTCCGGAAGGAGGATGTCGCGAAGATTTTCTAGAGTTTTGCTCTCGTTCGATTGGCTCGTTGCTTTTGCAAAAGAAGGAACGGCCAGCGCATTGAATTGAGAGACTACTTCTCGATTTTTCGGGAGGGCTAGATGATAGCTGTCGAAACATGAATTGTGGACTCGCTGCCGTCCTGATGATCCGATCATACTCTGCTCGCAATGCTTCCTGAAATTCGAATCCCTCGCTAGGCATGCAATGAATGCTGTGCTCAAATCACCGTCACCTCGCAAAACTATGAATTCGGTTGATCCGAATCCGACTGGATCATCTTCGGTTAAGAAGTCGACCACCCCAGTCTTTCCATTTTCAATACAAGGCGTAATTCTAGCTAGGAGAACATCACCATTTTGGAATTTGGTTCCTCCAGAATAAGCCTTCTCAATGACCCCACTAATTGCGTAGCCGGATGTAGGGAGCGCTTTCATATCAGCGAATGGAGCGAGATCCCCCTTTTTGAGCTTCGTCGATGGATTGACTCTGATTGCCTCTGAAACGGTCGTGGCCTCCCACCCTTCCGGAATCCAGCCCAGCTCTTCGGTGAATTGGAACCCGGCGGGAAAGAGAGATTTACGATCAGATAGGGTTGGTTCGTCGACCGAACCCTGTTGGGTCGTACTTATCCTTTTGTCCGAGAGTGCTTGCCGCCGAACTTCGGCGCGGTCAGTGAGTTCGTCGGGGATGGGGTTGCCGGCTTTGATCGCATTGTCGATCACCGGGTCAAAGTCCACAAACCAGCTTTTGAAGAGCGCCTGCGCCATCCCTTCCAGGGTCGCATTCATCCGCCGATTCAACTCAATCTTGTCATCCAAGGTGCCCAAGATGTGAGCGATCGCTTTTTGCTCGGGGAGGGGTGGGAGTGTTACTTCGTATTGAAGAATTGCGGATTTATCGCCACGGGGCATTTTCGTTCCCTTAGAGGTTTGAACGGTATGTTTAATAAAACGTTCATCCATCAATGAGTAAAAAAGGAATTTTGGCGACAGGTGCTTTTTAGTGCGAAATACAATGACGTCATTTGAGCACCCACCATCACGATCGGCTATCCATAGCTTTCTAAAATAGGTTCTTATATTGGAAAAAAGAATATCATCCTTTGAAAAGCGTGAGATTTTCGCCACAGACGGGAGTGAATCATTAAAGGCAACCCCGCCAAAATCAGGCACCATATTGTCAGTAGACACATATGATTCCTTCGGAATACCCGAGGTCACCATCTTCTCCGTGGAGATGTCGACCAGCTCCCTTAATGCGGCGCTAGACCACTCACTTCCCATACCCCAAGTCCTCCAGGTTTTTCCGAATCACATCATCCAACTTTGCCGACTCCTCCATCTGAGCATAGAGCGTCTGGCTCATCTCGGCCATCTTGGTTTCGAAGGGGATGCCGTCATCTTCAAGCGCCGCCGCGTCAACATAACGCCCGGGGGTGAGCACGAAGTCGTGCTTACGGATGTCTTCGAACGCCGCGGATTTGCAGTACCCGGCTTCGTCTTTGTAGGAGCCGTCTTTCTTTTCACCCCGCCAAGCGTGGTAGGTTTTGGCGATGGCAGCGACGTCTTCCGTGTCGAGTTCCTTGTGTGTACGATCGATCATCGAGCCGATATTGCGGGCATCGATGAAGAGGGTTTCGCCTTCGCGGTTGCGGTAGCCGCGGTCTTGGTCAGCCTTTTTGTTTTTGGTCAGGAACCAGAGGCAGACTGGGATCTGGACGGAGTAGAAGAGTTGGCCGGGCAGGGCGATCATGCAGTCGACTAGGTCGTTCTCGACCATCTTTTGGCGGATTTTACCTTCTCCGCCAGTGTTGGTCGACATGGAGCCGTTGGCGAGGACAAAGCCGGCCACGCCGTGCTCGGAGAGCTTGGAGACCATGTGGAGAATCCAGGCGTAGTTGGCATTGCCGGTGGGCGGGGTGTCGTAGCCGTTCCAGCGTCCGTCGTGG
>Ga0105055_10002655_pt1 | contig 27556 bp, 20 predicted proteins | sample BON03_FD_78090 | JGI IMG/M metagenome (GOLD analysis project Ga0105055, IMG submission 78090) | Freshwater microbial communities from Lake Bonney liftoff mats and glacier meltwater in Antarctica - BON-03 | ecosystem: Environmental > Aquatic > Freshwater > Ice > Glacier meltwater | place: Lake...
GTATGGATTTGTCTTGCTGAGTGTGATGATTAGTGGAGTAGCTATGGCTTCCATAGGTACGTTTGACTCACTCTTTTGTGTGATGTTTCTTATTTGATTGTTTGAAGGCGGAGGAGTCATGGCTGCCAGGAAAAGTTGCGAGGTGCCATACCCTAACATGTACGCTTCAATAGTGATCGTAGATGGTAAAGAATACACGAACGCCAAAGATATTGCTAGTGCACACAAATTCAATCAAGTTCAGCGCGGACACCAAAATGGGTTGGAAAATTTCCCATTTGCACTTGCGCTGGCGATTATTGGCGGACTTGCTCACCCTAGAGTCGCTTCATTTGGTCTTCTTTGTTGGACTGCTGGGGCTCACATATACTCCCAGCAATATGCTTCTTCGGGTCCCGCATCACGAAATAACGGGTTAGCATTGTTTAAGTATCTCGGACTGGTAACCCTACTTGGTTTGAATACGCTAGCAGCATTTAACAATCTTACTAATTGATTATTCGATTAATAAAATAGAAATAAAGATCTATACATTCTTTTTAGTGGTTTGAAAGATAAACCATGCATTAACAGCAAGAAGGAAACTGGCAGATATTTGCATGGCCGCTGTTTCGGAAGTAAGAAGAGCCAATGTACCAACTGAGGCTGCACCGAGTAACATCCCGCAATCACCTGCAGTACGCAGTAACGCAAGACTCTGTGTTCTTGATTCCGTGGTTGAATTGTTGGCAGTAAACGTTGACGGAGCCGAGCCAAGTAAAGTTCCTCCGAGGGCCCATAGCCCAAGTACAGCTAGTGCTTGCGGCGTGTCAGATGCCAAGGGAAATAGCGCCATACCAGTACTCACGATACCCAGCGATATTGGCATGATTCGACGAGCACCGAATTTGTCTATTAGATATGCAGAAAACGGTGTAAATAGGACACTTATTCCTGACTGGAACGCAAATATTCCCCCAACTTCAAGTGGAGTAAATCCAAATCGATCAGACACTAAAATCAACGGTAATAACGTCATGCTTTTTCAAATAATTAACACTCGTATTTCAAATAAGCAGAGAGAACGTACCTTGATCCCGAGAGACTAAACCAGTAAGCAGTGTTGAGAATGCATACTTGTCTTAAATCTTTCTGTTTCCAAAGTGGACCCCATTCTTTAACAGTGGAAACAAACTCTTGAGATAAAGTACGTTTGTCATTTTTGAATTTATTTCGCCAAGGAGGCAAAGTTTCTGTAATAAACTTGTGAATAAAAAGAGCATTCAGCCAAAATATACCTCCTACGACGTAAAATGTGTTAAATGCCCCCAAAACAGAATATAGATAACCTCCTACGGCAGGACCTGCTAACGACCCAGCTGAAAAAGATGCTACAAGAGGCGCCATCATCCTTGCTCTGTTTAAACTGGTACTTAAATCAGTGACAGCTTGATACAGCGATGTTAATAAATGGGTTCAATACAACTCAAAAAACGTACTCATTGTGGCTGCCGACGAAAACGCAGCTACACCAAGGCCTCCAATAAGCCTAGCAGCAATCAAATGTTCTAAACAAGAGCTATGACTAAATATAAACATACTTAAACCGAGAACCCCAACTCCACAGATTAACATCGGTTTTCGCCCGTATTTATCCACTCCAAATGCCGCAGGAATATTGCCAAATAGTTTAGACAGTGCAAAAGCACTTACTACATAACCGTAATCCGCAGAAGTCATCCCCAATTGAGTCACCAATTGGGGCATCACGGGAAGCATCACCCCAACGCTTATACCCACAATCAACATACTGCCACTAATAGGCCAAACGCGAGGGTCGCGTCTTTCGCCCAGAAATAGCATACGACTTTTGAATTCGTCAAAGGTTACTTTCCCGTCCTTATTAGCATCTAAGGATACCATTAGCATATCCACGTGCTGGTCTAAATTGTGCAGGATTTTTGATTCGTCTGCTTGAATTTTAAGCGTTTCCATCATTGCAACTAGTTCCAATTTGGAGAGCGAACCATTCTTGTCTAAATCAGCTTCATCAAAACTCCGCTTTAATTCTTTTTCTGAAAAACTGCTAATTTTAAGCATTTCAAACAATTGGCTAGCGAATGCTGTGTCCATAATCTTGCAGTCGTTGACTGCTAGTGCATAATTATCCACTTTCTTCGTGCTCATGAATCTAAGGGGTCTTGGAGAAATCATTTTGTTGAAATGATTCACCAGTAAACTCGGATTCTTGCGTAACAGTGCTTTCATCGTGAAAGTTGGTTACTCCAAGTACTCCATGTTTAATACATTGTATTTATTGTATTTCATAGCTGAGATTACCGCGCCTCACAAGGATGACGGAAGGCAGAAGGAGGAGATCGTCAGTTATGGGAGTGCCAATGCACTCTCTAAGAAAATTTAGCACGAATCTGTCAATGACTTTGACTTTCGCGAATGGAGGCACTGAAGCTACTGGAGTATCGATTACAAAGTTAAAATCCACCGTCCATAAACTGATTGCACATAACAGGTTCAAGGACAAACTCATGAAACTTCGAGATCAAAATCTACGTGAAGTTGATACTGAAATTCACGATGCTGCCTCTCCGATAATGATTAGGAAGAGATCCAACTCTTTAACTCCGTTAATGATGTCGAGTCGCAGGGAAAGAATTTCGAAAAGCTCGTCATTTGGAGATATCACGAAAGAAAATATGTTTGAAGAACTTCGAACAAAATATAATGTCGATGAGGACAGCACAGATCCTTTTGGCAATGAAAAGTATTTATTGCTCCGAGAATCCATCAGATTTAGTCCCAGAATTCGGTCTCTTATCACGATGGTATGGCTTGCCGCGGATGACGATAGCTCTGGAAGACTTGACAAAGAAGAGTATCTGATGTTGAACCAAAAATTGCAAGTTGCAGTTATTGGTGATTATGATCGAGTGCAAGGTAAACAACTAGCAGAAGAAGACTGGGCAGCTGATTCAAAAGGAAATGATCATTTGACCTATTCCTCGTTCAGCCAATCTTGGTTTGAATTAGTAGATATGTGGACAGATGGTGTTAGTGAAGAAATTTATTTTCAATTCCTTTATCAACTAGTGCAAAGAATGATCTGTAAGAATGATGACGGCGCTTTGTGTTTCAGGATAAATACTAAAATTCCTTCTCAAGAATCGTACGAAAAGCAACATTTAATGAAAAGTGCCTCGGACATATTTGTTCCACCAACACCTTTGGAAACTAGAAAGTTGTACGGGAAGAAAACGAAAAAGAATAATAAATATTCCAAGCCACTCAGAAAGACAAACAAGAAAAAAGATGCATTCGCACCGAAACAAGAAACAGAAGCAAAGTATGAGTCCAAGGACAAAAGCAAAGCAGCAAAACAACGAATGGTGTTTCAAATGAATGTTGCTCGATTTGGAAAGAACAAGAATAAACATGGCGACCATCAAATCCCTTCTGGAACGAGGCCGAAATCAGCTTGCCTTTATCGACCTGCGGGATCGAAGCATCAACACGATTCCAATAACTTCTTTGGATGCATTAATAACCATTACAACCAAAATAGAAACAGTGATATGAACAGCACTGCGAAAGAACGAGCATCCATAGACAAAATTGTTGAATTGAAGAAGCCTTCAAAGAATGTACCCTATGTATACAACGGAGTTTCTTTGATGCCTTTTAAAGAACAAGCAATTCTTGAGCGTAAAAAGAGGAATTTATCTGATGAGCGCGAGGGACGTCAATATCATGCATGGGAAGCATTTCACAAACACACTTTTATCCGACAACTTTCAAGTTGAACCTATTTTAGTATGGATTTCAAACTCGTAAAACTATCGAAGAAACAATTCTATTTTTCTGATTTATTCACGGCTCTATTGTATGATTGTTTGAATGAAGATTGCAAACTGTTGCTGAAGGCACTGAAACTACTTGGGGCCGGAGGTGCTTTCATGTACGTACTATTTTGCATTTTCTTAGTGATTCCTGACGCCGCATTGAGAAAGCTCGATGTAGTTGATGCTTCACTCTGCTTGCTTTGATTTGGCGTTGATTTGATACCTCGAGTGACTCCTGCAGCTTCAGCCTTCTCGAGAATTGAAGAATGTTCTTGTTTTCGAATTCCTTTCATTTCCATGATACGTCGCAGGTCTTCGGTGGTTCCATCGGTCCATAAAAGCATAAAATTTTCAATAAGAACTTCTGGTGTGAGTCTCATGCCCACAAGTTTCAATAATGTTTCGATGCGTTGCATCTCCGTTGTCACAAACTTGCTGAACTGAGAAAAATTGATTTCCTGTGTTGATAACGAAGGAATTCGCAGCAAGATGGATTTGATGGCCTGAGCATCCAGCAGAAGTTGCTGTCCTCCCATATCACCTACATTATTACACCGATCGATGCAATCAGAGAATTTAACAAGAAATGAAGCTGCAAATTTGTCACAGAAAGTTTTGAAATAATCAGACGGTAACAATTCGCTTATTCGCGGAATCAAGTCACTCAATGCTATGGACGTTGTTGTTACATACTTCGACGTGTCGCCTACTTGCGTGAACGTAGCCCAATTTGTCCTAGCGAATGCAGTGAGATCTGGTTCTATGAGAGACTCGATACCGTTGATTAAGGCCCGAACAGAACCAGCTATATTCCCGTAGAATTTTTCTTGGACATCTTCCATGTCAATCGCGTCAGAAAAGGCTTCATATATTTTGGACTGGATCAGCTCCTCCAACTGCGGTAAAGTATCAGCGCAATAATCGGCAGATGTTAATACGAAACAGATGGTGGTGGCGTCTTCGGCTGTAATCTTCTTTCCCTGTCTTGGTAACTTGGATTCTAAAACCTTCGAGTAGTCAAGGAGGATCTTTTTGAATTCACAAAACAGATCATAGAACGGTTGCCCGTTAGTAAATTGCGTGCATCTTTTGATACTGTTTTTGATGTACAGAAAAAGATTCGCGCCGCTAGAAAATATTGGTAATGATCCATCTCGCTCGATACTTTCTTCGGCAATCACTTTTTGTAATTGTTCTTTCATGTTTTTGGATTCCAGTTTCACGTAGGCTACCAGATAGGGTTCAAAGACATTCGTTAAGACTTTGCGGATTGTCGGTAATTTTTCAGCTTCCTCCAATGCCGATGAAACTATTGGACTCTCCGGTATCTCTTTGGCTTTCTCGTGGCGCATTCTTATACCAAGTGCAGAGTTGGGATCGACACTTTCCCCGTTTTCATCGAATAGATATTCTTCATCTTGTTTCTTTCTTAGATGGGCTTCGAATCGTACGGCCATTTCATTTTCAAAATCAATTGATTTTCGAAGCGAACGAACGAGAACACTGACATCGGCACTCTCAGGAGGATCTATTTTTCCAAGGATCGATTTAAGATGTTTTTCAGTGGTTTGAATAAACATCAGTAAAAGGTGATGATTCATGCACCATTCAGGAGGAAATATACTGGAATATTTTTCGTCGTTCTCTCGAATCAACCTTCGAAACCACGCAAACCTTCTTTCAGTATTCTCAAGACCTGAATGTTCTTGACCCGGTCCGAATAGAGCTGAATAAGGTCTGAGCCATATTTCACAAATTTGAATTATTAATTCGCTGCGTGTATCCTTTCCCAGCGCATCAATCACTTTGCAAGCTCCGCTAAGAGATTCGGGTGTTTGTGAATCAGATGCGTAATACAAAGCCCCGGTTGGTCCATCATACGAATCGTATGTATGGGATGGTTGGTCGTCAATAAACATACTTGATCCCTCCTGTTTCACTGGTGATGGACTAGGAACATCGCCTAAGTAATCAGAACTAATTTCATCGAGCGCTTCAAAATCTCGAAATATTTGCTCCTTGAGCTCCACTCGAGTTTTTGTCACTGCGGATTCTAAACGGCTTACAGATGGTATGTTTTTATGACCCTCAAAATGAGAAAATAATTGTGAAAGTGCTTCGAGCAACTGGCCAGTTTCCCTATATTGTCTATTTTGGACCATAAAATCTAACTGATCGACCGCAGTAACAAGCATATGAAATCTTTTCAACGACGTGATTGTGTCAGTGAGATGCCGTTTTGCATAGTCGAGTTTTTTAATATCTCTGCATATCTCTTGAACCATGCCTTCAGAGGTCTCCGCTTTCGATTTGATCTCATTAATTTTCGTTTGCAGACTTAGAATAGCAGATCTAGCCTGAGAGATTTCAGTTACAGCATCACCTGCATGCGTGGCTTGTAACTTGATAGCCACCAACAAATCAACTTCTGCTTGTAGCATTTGATTTTTGAGTTTCTTTGAATAAGGATCTAATAAAGCAAGACTCGCTTCATCAGGGAAACTCTCATTGATGAATGCGATCGGATCGAATTCTTTCGCGTCTAGTGCATCATAGGTGGTGAAACTGTTTTTAAGAGCTTGCTCCACTACTGGAGGATACAACCCATCGTTGTTCTCCATGATGATCAGTTTTTTTCTATGTTTTTTTTTTAAACGACAAACTTCGTTTTCTCGAGTTGGCTCACCTGCCAGGTGGTTGGCTTCATGAATGAGGAAGGAGACATTGATTCACCACTGCTACGATCCAATGATGTCAAAGGAGGCGATCTAGGCTCTATCTTATATTTGGCAGTTGGGATTATCGCTGCTAGGTTCTCATGGGTTGTAATTAAGACAACTGACACTGCATTACTTGGGCATGTGTCTACACATGCTCTGGAAGCTTCGTCAATGGCGGATTTGTACATGTCATCCACTGGTGTGATTACTTATGGATATGTATTAAGTGTCTTTGTGGCGAATGCTCGAGGAGCCAATGACTCTCGGATGGGTTGTGTCTGGTTCGCAGTGTCCCTTAGTGTTTTGAGCATACTAACAGCTTTCGTTATGGGACTTTGGTTGGTTGTATCGAATGTCCTTTCGTTGGTCGGAGTTGATGAACAAATGTCTCATGATGCTGGGTATTTCTCCGCCGTGCTTTCTTTGTGTCTGCCAGCTCGTAGCCTATTTGGGCAGTTAAGTCAACTCTTTTCGGGGAACGGAGTTGTCTATCCAACTGCAGCTGCATCTGCTTTCGCTGCTGTTTGCAATTTGGTGATGGGATTGATTCTTGTGCTGGGTATACCATTCAAGAAATTTGATGGTTTTGGGTTTGATGCTTGTCCATGGGTTACTGTTTTTGCTGAATACTCCCAACTTTTGTTTTTCATTTTCGTTTTCATTTTGTTTAAAAAGGCTCATCTAGAATTTTGGGTTCCTGTTAAACTTTCTGATATTACGAGATCGCGAGTATTTGAATATTTGAAATTGTACGTACCTGCTGCGCTATCAGCAGCTTCAGATTGGTGGCGGGTATCTCTCATTGGTATATTCTGTGCGAAATTGGGTGATACTGAATTAGCAGTATTCAATTCAAGCTATCGAATATTATGGATCACTCTTACTGTTGTTGGGGCTTTGGCTCAGAGTGTGGGTATCCTTGTCGGGCAAAATATGGCCTCTGGTGACATCCATCGGTCAAAATCAATCCTTCATAATGGAGGTTCATTCACAATTCTCACACTCCTGCTTTTGACAGTCATCATTTTCTTGAATCTCGAGGAATTCGCCGGCATATTTTCGAATGATACTGAAATCAAGGAAGTGTTTCTGAAAATTCGAACTCCATTGTGTTTAGAATTGTTTTTAATGAACATGTCAGTATTCTTCGAAGGGATTTTAATATCTCTTGGGAAAACTCGAACGGTATTCTGGATAGGTGCTTTAGGATCTTGGGCTGGACAAGTTCCTGCTTGTTGGATTGGAACATTTTACTTTAAGGATTTGAAAATGGTTTTCTGGGGTGTGTCGATTGGTTACGGTCTTACTGTATTCGCTATGGTTTGGGCGTTGGCACGAATGAATTGGAACGATCTCGCTACCGAAGCTAGAAGCAGAGCTGTCTGTGATTAGATGAATAAACCTGTTATCGTCGAAATGGTTAAAAATCACAAATTTCACTGCTTCGTACATGGCTCGTGATCAATTTTCTACGAATTGATCAAATATGGTCCATATGATATTCAAAATCTCCTGTACCTTCACTCGTCTTACTATTTTCAATAGTTATGATTCCAAGACTCTAGAATTTAGTAACTGGTGGATTAAACATGAAGCTTACCTTCCAAATTCTATTCATTTTGTTAAAACCGTAATAATAATGGCGTGTACGAAAAAAAGGATTGCTCAGGAAATTCAAACCACTATTTTAACGAAACCGATGAAAAACAAGCGCAAGCTAACTTGCGACTATGTGGATGGTTTCACATGCACAGAGTCGATTATTTCTGGCGGTACGGTCCCCTTGAATCTACTTCAACGGATCATTTTTCAACGGGTGCAATGAGCGGTGTCGAATTGAATCCATATAGTAACAGAATTCGAAAAGGTTCACATAAAGAACTGAATCGGGATTTAGATCTGTACAGTCGTCAAATCCGAAGCAAAAGTTTTGCTCCTGAAAGGGAAGTCCACTCGAAATTAACGAAAAGTGAAGAAGGAAAGCATGGGGAGGGAAACCCCTATCAAAGGGTGAATAGAAGAAAAAGTGAATATTCTGCTTCCATTTTGGGTACTAAAAAGGAAAGTACAGAGAATGTTGTAAATTCTTCGAAGGCGGAATTGATCACTTCGTGCAAGATGAACAGCATGAAATTACAATTTATTGAAGAAAAAACGAACGAAATCATCGATCACAACTTAGATCTCAAAGCATCAGTGAATGCTGATACTCACAGTATTGCATCAGATGATTTCGATCCTATGAAAGAAGAAACCTGTAGCAACATTCTGGTTTCGTTGCGGGTACGTCCTCTTCGAGAAGAAACGGAATGCATCCAAACATCATGCAATGATGTAATTCTGCATGCCGATGATAATAACTTGGCTATGTCCCAACCAAGATGTTTCTCGTTTGATCACGTGTTCGATAAAAACTGCACTCAACAGGACATTGCACGGAAACTGGGGATACCACTTGTGGATCAAGTTTTGCGAGGATACAACTCTACTATAATGGTATATGGTCAAACCGGGTCTGGTAAAACATATACAATGTTTGGGGAAGAAAACGAGCCAGCGTTAATGCTGCTGACAATCCATGATTTGTTTGAAAAGTCCGTTCAACTCCAAGGTGATATCAATATTACTGCTACGCTTATTGAAGACTATCAAGACAATCTTGTTGATTTGCTTCAAGATAATCCTCAAGAACCTCGCTTATTGATTCGCCAGAAAAAGAATTCTGTGGAGTTAGAAAATGCAATGATACTGGAATGCAATACAATGGAACAGGTTCAAGCAATTATGAAAGCTGGAAAGAAAAGAGTTATCGGTTGTACTAATATGAACAAAGCATCCTCTCGTTCACATGTCATTCTTACTCTGTATATCACTCGATCCATTATGGGGAAAAGCTCAAGAGGGAAATTTCATTTTATTGATCTTGCTGGGTCAGAACGTTCCAAGTCAACAGGGACGCAAGGGGAAAGTCTGAGAGAAGGTTCAAATATCAATTTGAGTTTAAGTGCTCTTGGAAATTGCGTGGATGCACTTTCTAATAAACAAAGAACTCATGTCCCGTATAGAAATTCCAAGCTCACCCGAATATTGCAAGATTCAATAGGAGGTAATTCAATGACTTGCATGATATGCACGGTTTCGCCGGCTTCAATAAATCGTGGAGAAACTTTAAGTACTTTAAGATTTGCAATGAGAGCAAAAAAGGTGGAGAACAAAGTGAAAATGAATATCAGTACGGTTGGACTCGCAGCACAAGTAGATCAGCTACGATATCAAAATAGATTGATGGTTGCTGCTCTGAAAAACATGCCTGGTGGTGACTTGATTGTCCAGAATATTTTTATGGATCCAAGTTTAAAGAGTTCCTTAGTAGATGAGAATTGTTCTATCGACTCTCAACCATATCTTGAGATAGAAAGTAAAACCCTTGAAGTAAAAAAGGAACTATTTCATGTTCCAAAACTCGAAATTGCAGCACCTAGAGAACTGAGTCCTAAAAAACGTCGGAAGTCAAGGAGGCGAAGTGACGATAATAAATGCACCATCATGTAAAACATATATAGACTTTTTACTGTGAATATCAACTAACTTGCGTCATAACAATAAAAAAAAGAGAAGTCAATGACCAACAAATAACCAAAACCATCACAGTTCCGTTAAATGGGGATCTGTATGGGGAATTCTCCATTGTCAATTCATTCTGCGTGAGAATTTTCCTCGCTGAATACAACAACCAGGTTGGAAATAAGAACTCCAAGGCGAGGCCAGCATACGATCCTGTTATTTCTACGATAACTCCAAGATCCCTCACAGCAAATGCAACGGCTATCGGGGGTAGCGCAACTACAAGTGAATGCCAAATGCGCGGAACATTGTCTTCTTCAATGCATGCTCCGGAACAAAGAACGTTTTTGGCTTTGTTGAAGTATCCTATTAAGTTATTCCTGGTTGTAATCGCGATAAGTGGGTAGTTGGTAACTGTGATGAATACAGGAAGCATTTCCAGAAACAAGCTCCAAAAGGACCCCTCGTCACTAAAATTCAGAATGTACAGTTGATTAATTTGTCCTGGGCCAAATGCAAATTTGGCCGACAAGCACAATAGCAAATAGGATAAAAGCACTGCAATGTAGGCACAAAACAAGATATAGAAAATGTTTTTTCTTGCCTTTGCTTCCACCGGAAATATAATAGACGGTATTGAGTGATGGCACATAAATGAATATGTTGCTGCACCAAACAAATGGGGCAATTTATGAAAATCAGCTGGATTGTTGGGGAACTCTTCTTCTCCTTCTTGGTATGTCGAATTTGTATGATTTTGTAGCTGGTACACCTCTCTATCTCTATAATGGGCTATGGCAAGTCCAATCATAGCCGCAATTGCCAGATTCCTATAAGTACAAGTCATTAGTTGCAATTGCTTGGTTTTCTGGATGTTCAAACATGATAAGGGAACAACAATAATTGCAAAGAGACAGAGCCACGCATTGTAGGCAAACGAATGAGGATCCTCAATATCTCCAATGAACGCGAATGAACTAGGGGAGTACACCGATACTAACGCAGTAGGCGTCGATGTCGCGTAGATAGCCAAATCACCGTAAAGATATGCTGCCGTCACTAAAACCAAAACCTTCGAGCCGCGAGCCCCTAGGAATATCTTGGCTAAATCTGCCAATTCAAGTTTTGTTTTCAATTCGAAAGGATCAGTTTTATGATTCCCAATGTTTCCGTGCGACGAAATTTCTTTTAGATTTCGAGTCTTGGAGCGTTTGTTGATCTGTGACATTTCTATTGAAGTTTCTCTACCATTTGAATCGCTATCTTCAAGCGACACTTTAATATAACCTTGTTTTAGCTTTAATTCCAGAACTGCATTCCCAATAGACATAGTTTCAACTATAAAAGTTAAAGTGATAAAACTGACTGTGCCCAATACCGCTAGAAATAGAGACCCGAGAATATAACCAGATTCGTTAACTAAATAAGGAAGTGTCAACGCTCCGAATCCCACAATGAGATTGAAGACATATATGAACCCGATACATCCTGAATATTCCCCACCGCTAGCTGGTTCACGACCTGTCATTGAAAGTACCGTATTTTTTGGCTCATAAAGAAAACAGAAAAAAAAGTCTAACGGATACATTTTGAAGGCAATCACAGACGTTTAAGTAAAATGCGAGCTGTTCACGTACATGCACCGAATGAGGTTACTGAAAAAGTTTGGAACATCTTAATAAATGAAGAGAACTGCCATGGGTTGTATAGAGTGGCGTGTGACTTCGGCAAGTCTTCTGTAGTATGTTTTAAATGTGGAACAAAACACACATCACAAATTTTGAAGACAATAGAAGGCACCGGGGTCGGCTCTACTATTGGCAGTCTTGATATATACAGTCTTCAATCTTCTATTCCCGATTTTAAAGACACAAGTAAAAGTAAAAGCCGTGAATATAGATACTGGGACCGTCAAACTGTTCGTGAGATTGAAAGTAAGATCGACAGTGGGAACCATTTAACTTTTGATTACATTGCTATGACAGTTGTTGCTGCCACTATTTCTAGCGTGGGACTTTTGACCGGTAGTGCTGTTACAGTTGTAGCCAGTATGCTGGTATCACCTCTTATGGGTCCCCTACTGTCAGTAGCATATGGGATATCTGTAAGAAGTAAAGTATTCATGTGGAAAGGGTTTCGTAACGAGTGCTGGGGAGTGCTGTTATGCGCATTAGTAGGAGTACTTACAGGACTTGTAGCAGCGTATATCTATCATCCAAATGGCTTGAATTTGGGGCTTTTGGAGTCCTCAGAAATGAAAGAACGAGGTCAAAGTGGAGCATTGGTAAGTTCTATTTCTGTTTAAAATCACGGCCAATGTTTTATAAATACATAGATGGGTGGTTTCATTGTAGCATCGGCTAGTGGAGTAGGAATTGCACTAGCTGTTACCAATGATAGTGTGAACGCACTTGTCGGAGTAGCCATTTCCGCCGCTCTTCTACCTCCGTTGGTAAATGCATTTTTGTGTTTGACTCTGGGTAGTATTCTTTCTCTTTACCAATTCAATGAAAAAGCATGGTCTATTTGCAATGGGGATACATATCACTTGCACTATATCTCATAAACTTCGTCACAATTATTGTGTCAGCAACCTTCACATTCCGTATGAAAGGGGTTAGGAGACGAGAAAGGGAATTTGGAGATCGGATTCAGCTTCAGGAAGGAGCTATTGTTCCATCCATACCTCAAGATATGATCTAATTAACAAGGGAATAGCTTTTGGTAAAGGATATCCCACATATTTAATTTAAACGTGCAAAGTCTTCGTATTTCAAAAACTTGATTTCAAACAAATTTATTTTTCTTTGGCCACAGTAACACCGTTAATATGACCGTTACAATAACGATACAAATTGGTTCCTTTTTCGAATAGCTTCGTTATGCATATTGTCCGTCCTTCATGGGTTCTCTGCTATCAAAGAAAGGGAGGCAAGTAGCGTTGTCAGTATTGCTACTGTACTGCTTGCGAAAGATATGGTGCTACATGAGGTTTAAAAACTTGACTCAGCAAAGAGGCGACGGGAAGTCAGTTCTTCTTACGGGTACGGAAAACTTGTTATTGAAACATCATTGAAAGAATACTCAATTTGAACATGCTAGGTGCTGCTTCTGGAATAGGTCTAGCTACAGCCAAGTTGATGGCAAAGAAAGGATGGAAAGTTCACGGGGTCGATGTCAATGAAGAAGGATTATCTCAACTTGAAACCTGGGCTACAATTGAGAATGTTGCTGTCACTATCCATATAACCGATTTAAGTTCATTGGCAGGTTGTCAGAGTTTGGTTGAATCGTTAAATTCCCTCGACGCCCTGGTGAATTGTGCCGGGGTCGCTGTCCAAGCACCTGTAATCGGAACCTCTGAACAACAGATGCAATTGCAATCCGATGTCAATATTATGGCACCACTTAGATTGATGCGTTTTTGTTTGCCGTTACTGCTTGATTCAAAAGGAGTTATTGTTAATGTTTCAAGTATTGCTGGCCATGTGGGGTGGACATGGCAAGGCATTTATTCAGCCACTAAATTTGCGATGGACGGAGCAACAGATTCATTTCGTAGGGAAGTATTAGCAAATAGTCTCCCAGTTCGTGTGGTTAAAGTGCAACCTGGTCCTGTTGATACCCCTCTAGTACACGCGGTGCAAGGTGGACTACAACGATGGGTTAAGAACAACCCTAATCATCCCATGGTGAACGGAATGAAGCGATGCGGTGATACAATGGTGAAAGCGAATAATTTCATTGATACAAGCCATGCGTCTATTTCCGTGAAACCTGAAGACGTCGCAATGGCTATCATGGTAGCTTGCATTGACGATAGCCCCCCAGCACAATATACTGTTATATCACCAGGTTTTAACATACTTTTCCTCCTTTTGAAGCACAGTCCTACTCCTATTGCTGATCTCCTATTCACCTACTCTGGAATGTAGTTCTATATATATGGTTGCTTTTAAAATTTAAAATTTTAATGTGTCGGTGATGAGAAATGTCGAGAAATCTAGAAAAAGCTGATGGTCGCTTATGCAAAACTGTAGCACCAACATTCCTCTAGCACGTTACCTCAAGATAAAACTATCACTAGAGCTTCCAAGGAATAGAGCATTACAAGAGCTACAGTGGTACTGCAAGAAGACAATGAAACGAAAGAATATTTCGGAGACGTCAGTCACCTTTGGTACTACCTCCACCAGTTCAGTTTGCGCAATCACTGGATCCTAATTTACAACAAGCCGCACAGCAACATGCCAATATACTGGGGACAACGATGGCGGCATTGCGTAGCGCCGTGACAGGTTGTGCTGACTCTACTGCTGAAAAATATCTCTTATGCCAGCAAAATTATTTGAGATATCGTGAAACTTTGGATGACTTTTCTCCTGGTCAATTCCAAGTCAATACAGTAAGAGCTCTGGGTTTTTTACAGCTGTGCATGTCTAAGCCGAGGTTTTCAAAGTTTAGTGTGGAAGCAAAAGGGTGGATTGCAGCTGTAAACTGTAGCAAAGTAAACAATACTACGAAAGATCGAGCTGCAGTACCATTATGTGGTTGTATCGTTGAACCGAGTGAAATGCGCACTCATTCAACTCCAAGTAAATTGAGCTTCCAAGGGCCAGAATTCTTTTGAGCTATTGACCGCAGGATATTTCAGAGCTCAGTTAAGTACCTTCATGAAGAATGCCAAAACTATGTTGGCAAATAAGAAACTTGAAGCTGCTTCAGAGTCTTCAGACCGACAGAAAGATGGACTTCAAAAACTAATTCCATTGATATCGTCTCTTATAAAGCATCATAGTTTGATAGTAGGAGCCATTGGGAAGTCAATGGTAAACATGGAAACAGCAATAGTGAATGAGAGGAAAGTCAACGATGTGCGACTCGCTCAATTGGCTGCTGGGCAGTTTTATCTTCTTCAAGCTGTTACAGCAAGTGGTAAAAAGTGTGGCAATCGATTAAGAAAGGGACTATGTAAATGGCTTGCTGATTCTGATGATGGTTTGTCCGCTTCCGCTACTAAGGGTGCTGCAATGAATCGAGTCGCCGACGGTTTTCTTGCATGCCCATCAAATGCTGTTCCAGCGCATTTTCTTGCTCCGCCCCCACAACAGCCCATTCAAGATGTTGCTCCGCCTGTACAATCTCTAGTGAAGGATACACAAAAGCTCCCCAAATACCAGGGTCACAATATGACTCTTGACAAATGGAAGATGAAACGTTGCTTGTTAAAATAGAAAAGTTTGCCTTCACTAGTAACTCCATTTCATATGGACTCGGGGTGTTATTCTCTGGAGCAATGATGACATCGTATAGGTCTGTTGAAGACATTTGGAAGGAATATATGTATGGCGTTGGCGAGAAAATGAGTATCAAGGAAATGGATTCAAAATACAGAAAACATTGGAGATTCAACAACACGTTGAGGCTTCGATATTGTAGACGAATGAAAGTGGTGCATAAGATCAAAACAATACTAGTAGAGCATCAACTAGTATTAGTGCTTTTGGAAGTTTGAGCGAGCTAGAGTCTGATGTTACTGAGGCCATACAGAAGCAATTTGACATTCAAAATGCTTCTCTCTCAAAGATAATCAACCTCGGAACGGATATCGACGGATTTGTGAGAGTGAAGGATTTCGTGTACCCGTATCCGCCTAACCCATCATAACAATTTTATCATTTAACTAAAAATACTTCGCGACCAATGCTAAAAATGTTAAATACAAAATCAAAACCCAGATATTTTCTTGTGGAGATGCACCTCTTTCACGGCAGCACCCTAAGAGAATTGCTGATCATGGATATTTGAATTGGGCAGGAAAACAAGTAGAAATCGATTGATCGTCCAACTTTGAATTTTTCATGGTTCGGGCGGAGTCTTCTGAGCAGCTGATTTCGAGTCGTCTGAGCAGCTGATTTTCAAACTAGGGGATGAGTGGTTTCCTTCTCCAAGTGTATCTATTGTCCGATTGCATGAAAACTCTATTCTGGAGTGCAAGTGGTGTATGTTTTGAAGAATAAAACAGAGTTCTTGCAATCTAAAACGGACTTGTTACAAAGGAGGAGATGGGCAATTACGTTTTCTATTTTCTTTCTTATATTTTAATATTAATTGAGGGAGCGATGACAAGCTTTAAATTCCTCTACTTTGTAGTTTCCATTACGGATATTGATTTGTAGTATAAATTCCCAATGACCTTTTGACGGCAAACCATTTCGTAAGCTTTCTTGCCCTCCTCCAAAGCGTGAGTCAGTTGATCGCCAGCAAGATCGCGATTCTTCCTGAAATCATCCTTGACTCGTCTAGCCACGTATTCTCTGACAGGGTAGTCCTTAAACCCTCTACCTTCTCTCAGCAACACGCGATATAAATTAAGAGCGTTCATTGTTCCAGCTTCGTCAATTAATGAATTTGAAGGGTACAGTGTTAAGTACATGTATTTAAATTGTGCGGTTATCCATTTTCAAAATCTTGACGATCGATCATGAGGGTGTCAAGTTTGGTTTCTTTGCTGCTATTCCTCATGGTATTTGTTGCGCTTGCAGAGCGGTCATCAAATAATCAACAGGATGGTAATGGAAATCTTAGCATCGGTGGAGATACTACCAAAGGGAATGAAGGACTTCCTTCTGGTACTCACAGTGATGACTTTCAACAACTCCAAGATTCTATTGTGTCTGATCAAGTCACTGATGATGGTAACGATGATGAAAAATTGCGTAATTCTACAAAAAATGACAACGATGAATCACGTGTGCCTGCCCAAGGAAATGAGGAGGTTGAAGAAAAGAATCACGATAATCATATTCACGAATGCAACGGTCATCACCACGAACACACTGAATCATCTGTGAACCATAATGCCTGGAACGAGGCCTTTATTGGAACTGGGATTATTACTCTGGGAGGAAATGCTATCATTTTGATGTTTGTACACCAAGATATTTCAAAGTTCGCGCTTCATACCATGGTTAGTTTTGCTGCTGGTGGACTTTTAGGTGATGTATTTTTACATTTGCTGCCTCATGCAATGGAGCATACCCACAATGAAGGGATGCATCAACACGATAATTCATTGGGCCTATCAGTGCTTGCTGGCATTCTTGTGTTTTTCTTTATAGAGAGTTGTTTGTCGATATATGGGGACTCTCACTCGGTGGGACATGAGCATAAAGCAACAATTCATGGAATTCGTCCAGCAGCACTTTTGAATGTGGTCGCTGATTTTGTACACAATAGCACCGACGGGATGGCTATTGCTGCTGCGTATCAGACTTCGAATTCGTTTGGGAATGTAATGACTCTTGCTATTTTATTCCATGAAATTCCTCATGAAATTGGGGATTATGCTGTGCTTGTTTCTCAAGGATTTTCTCGTTGGGGGGCCTTCAGAGCACAGTTCATTTCCGCAATTGGGGCCTTCGCTGGCTGCTGGTTTGGATTAGTATTTAGCGCGTCGCAACCAGTATTAATACTCGGATTCACGGCCGGTGGATTCATTTATATCGCACTTGCTTCTATTCTACCGGATCTGCTGCAACAAAAGCAAACATTCACATCCACAATTTGCCTTGTGTCGGCGATGATCGCTGGTATTTTTATGATGGTTCTCATCTCCGACTTGGAACCTCATTAATTTAATGCATTGATTCTTCAAGATTAATTTGGTTACTTAATAATGCATTTTCTGTCGTAGCGAGCTTTTCGGGATAGAGATCATCATCTCAAGTAGCGTGATGTACTTCTGAACCACACGAAAAGTCTATCTATATAAGCGCATTCCTTTCAATCCACATCTACCTAACGAGCTAGCACCCGTTATGGAAACTGCTATGGTTTCAGGTGGGCATGCACCCAAGCAGAGTCAATATAGAATTGCTACATCAAAACGAACCAAATCCAGTATTCAAAAACAAAGAAACGGTACGGTCCCCTCCTATTTCAAAAGGACACAAGGCATTTTTTGATGTTGCATGTTGTCGCATTTTGTTTTGCTTTTGGTATGATTTTTATTGACGGATTGCGCAGGCTCTCGGGAAAAAAGAGTGCATTTAAGAAAAGAGCACATGAAAAGTCTCAGAGTATGGATGACTGGCTTCTTGGCAGTGCTCAGAAGCAGCATTGTATGTTTTACGAAGACAAATCTTTGGTTGTTCATTGTTCTCGTAGTTCGGCCAGCTCTATTGTATGGGATGCCTCTTTACCACCTGTACTAGTAGCTGATGGTGTTTCTCATTTATATGGAATTATGGGTTTGTTTTTAACAAAGGTTTTACTAGGAGATATAATCATTCGCCCAGAGCCAACTGATATTCCAGCACCAGCATCGGTTGTATGGGATGTGGTGACTGATTTCGATAAATACGAAGAATGGAATCCATTTCAAAAAAGAGTCGAGGTAGTGGAGTCACACGAAGGATTTGTATGCATCAGAATGACAGTGAAATTGGGTGTTTTAGATATTGTGTCCACTGAGAAGATTTATTATTGTGATTCGAATAGGTTTATTCTCGCGTATGGTATTGATAGGGATGGTCCAGCAAGTCTAAGGGTAGTTTATCTCGAAGCCCTTTCCCCTTTTTTAACCAGATTGAACAGCTACGATATTATTAGTGGTTATCCAGCTTTATTTTGCAGAGGATATCTGAGGAATGTGATTTACAATGGATTCACAAATAGTCACAATGCCATGAAACTCCGATGTGGCGAAATGTTGAAGTTGAAAAAGCGCTAAAAAGGAACGCCCCCCTTAGATTCAATTTGGACGGATTGGAACCTATTGATGAGACAACCATTTGAAAACCGAGAATATCGGTCAGCGTATCGCACTATACTAGTTGCATGCTGCTTGTGTGTATGTATTTTTGTATGGAGTGGTTATTCCTCCTCCACCATAGTTGATGATGATTGGTCTATCGAGGAGAATGTAGTAGATGACACTTCAAACAATATATCTGGGCCGCTGTGTAATGGATGGTGCAGTAATAAGTACTTGACGACTGGTGAGTGTACCCATACCGGTATTGATAGGTTAAGAACGGCCTTTCAAGTAGAGAACTGCGCTGCCGCTCTCCAGCGTCCGGAGAACCTTGAAATGGTGAATCAGAAAATAGAAAAAATTGCAAATGATACGCCATTTACTTTCTTTAGAGGAGCCGCTGCTTTGTTCGATTTTAATATGATGTGGTAAGTTCGTGTTTTGTATTGTTTCTGAAATGATTAACTCGTTCTTGAACACAGTGATGAACCTGGATTTACTAGCAGGAAGATTGATGTGCCGCATGTTTATTCGAATGGGGATTGTCATCCGGAGAATTTTGGAGTGATGATGCAAGCCAACTCGGAATTAGTTTGGGGAGTAAATGACTTTGATCAGACATTTCAAACGCCGTTTAGTTGGGATCTGAGACGTGGAGCGACTGGCTTTGCACTAGCATGCCAAGTTCGTGCATGGGCCAATGAAGATATCTCTATGTCCTCCAGACGCTTTATTGATGGCTATATGAATGTGATTATGAATTCTAGTTGCAAAGTTAAGAACCAAGATCGTTTCATTGAAGGCAGCAACTTTGTAACACATAATGCATCGCTTATTGGGAAACTATTTGCGAAATCCCGTGACACTGAAGATCCAAAGAACGTGCTGAAGTGGCTTGAGAAAAAGATGAGCATTGATATCGTGAAAGATGTATTTGTGGAGTCAGAGAACGTTAAGCCGCTTCCCGAATCTGCTATTCCGGAATTTCAAGCTTCAGTCGATGCTTACTTGTATCACGGTCTAGCTGCTCTAGCCAAGTATCCGAATGATGGAAATTTCTATCAAGTGTTATCAGTTGCAAGAAAGCTTTCCAGTGGCACCGGCTCTGTCGGTCTTGATCGATATTGGCTTTTAATCAAAGGGCGATATGCAGAAAAAAACGGATTTATCATTTTGGAGATGAAACAAGAAGTCAATTCTGTCTTGGAGGTTTTCTTCCGTTATAAATATTCTTCCTCTCAGGAAGGAAAACGAGCAGTAGATGCCATGAGAAGTATCTACCCGTATGCGAATTTGTTTTATGGTTGGACCACCTACCGTGGTTCGTCGTTCATTATCAGAGAGCGAAGCAAGCACAGCATTGGAACGGACGTGTATCGGATTTCGAAAGAGTCGCTATTGGAATATGCATCTCATGCTGGACGAGCATTGGCGTTTTCACATATTCGAGCTAGATGCCCCAATTTTCAGTGTAGAATCGAAGATGACAGTGCCGTAGATACAGAAATGTGCGAGAACATTGTCAACTATTTAAACAAATACGGACCTGAAAGATTCGCAGATAAGATACACACGTTTTCTATCGAAGAAACTCTTCGTCAAGTGGAAGCCTGGAATTTATTGCGCAACTTTGTAAATTCCAGATTGGAAAACAAAACATTTACTGATATATTGCGAGGTGGACAGAGACCAAAAGTATGCATGAATTTAACAGCTTCTTTGAGATGATTGCTTTTTAATAACCAAATTGAGATTGTTTGGAGGATATGTTTACGAATTCTTTCCTTACTACGAGAAAAGTGCGTTTTAGGGTCTACTCATTCTGGTAAAACCGTTACTCCATCCCAAAAGATCGATATGCCAAGTCGCGACGATGCTAGAGAAGAGTATGTACTCAATTGCGTGAGCGCAATGTGCAAGCTCAGCGACGTGAGTGAATTGTGTGACAATTCTAACTTGAAAAGCTTTTTTAACGATCCTTCCTCTCGTGTGCTCGCAGTTTCCGTTGCTAAAAAGAGCAACAAAATATCGGTGTGTTTGGATCCCAGTAACTCAAACAGCAAGGAAGAAGTTTTTGAAATCCATTTTGTTAAGAGTGGCATGGACGAAATCACCGAGGATAATATTCGCGAAGCTGTCATTGTCACTCCTATCCAAACGTCACCGCTGAACAATCTATTTCATGCATTGCATAGCGTATATGCTCCTCGATTATTAAAAAACCATGAGTTAAATCAAGGACTTCAAAACCTTCTTTGCAAACTTGATTCTGGATTGGAATCAGCAGTGCGTTCTGGTACTGATGGCATTGCAGTACCGAAAGATGAGATTTTGTATTGGGAAGACCAAGTGTCTACAGGCCGTGGCTCGGAAAGAAAGCGAGCAGAAACATTCTCTAAAATTCTGGTGCCTTTAAAAGACGTTTTTGGTTCACTGGAGAATATATCGCTGGTAGAATTGTATGACAGTATCGAAGAGATCCAATTGGCGTTGGAGGACCTTTGGAAAGCAGATGAATCATTTGGAGCGGAACGCATGACTCACTTCATTCACGTAATAGGCTCGGCAATCGTTTCTCGAATAACTGGGATCCTATCTCAGCATGATATATGGAGTGGACGATTTGGAACTGTGCGAGCGGAACTCGACGAGGGGTCACGTTTGTGCGAACGATGGATTTCATGTATTGAAGAGTTGAGTGACGAAGAATCTTTTAAAGATGAGTATTTTGAATCTTTTTCGAGAAGAGTGGATGACATTATTCGTGCGCGAACCACCCATGAAGAGCTGAAACGACTTTTGGACTTTGAGGAGCAAAAAGGACTCGGAGTGGAAAGTTGCTTTGATGTGTTTGATACAATCAATCCTTTCTTTTGTAACAGCTACACGCAACCTGCATGGGACCTTGCACTTGTTCAATACGAGAAAAGAATCACTCCAATCGAGAAAACAGTGAGTGTCAAACTTTCGGCTAAAATTAAATCGGTTTTTAGAGAAAAGGCCTCAAACGCCCAAATGATGCTGGCTGAATTTATTAGATACAAGAATCTGGTTTGTCGTCCCACTATGCGCAAAACTCTCATGAGTGAAAGAGAAGCTTTAATGGCACGAATATCTTCCTATGTTGATGATTTGGATTCTGACTTTGACAATCGTTCTTCGGATGTTGCAAATGCTGCTAGTAAGAGTAGTAGTACTGGTAAGCAGGTGTTTACTGGTTGCATTACTCAGAATAAAAACTTCTCGCCTACAGTGAACGCGATTGTGTGGGGGAAACAACTGTGCTCCAACATTGATAGCATTTCAACGGCAGCAGGTGAATTATTAGACGATTTACCAGCGTATCAGCGTTTTAATGATTCTGCTCATGGGTTGCTCAATAGAGTGGAAACATGGATGTCAGATGTGTTTCGAGATTGGGTTTCTGATATGGAGGATCAGCTTGCAGATGGCAATTTAAGTGTACAGCTCACAGGTCAATTAATGGAGATCAACCTCAATGGTGTCTTAGAAGTCAATTTCTCTGAGAGACTCGTCACTATGCTGAGAGAAGTAAGACAACTGAACGAACTAGGGAGAAATGTTCCTTCCAAGATTAAGAAATTGGCTGCCGAAGCTGAAACTTATTATAGATTCGGAGTCATGCTCAAGAAAACCGCCAATTTTTTCAACACGATGGGAGTTCAAATCATCGAGTCGCAGAAACCAATGCTATTTGACGCCTTGGTCGAATTTGAAAAAGAAGTGACCAATCCCACCGCCAATCGGGGTTCAAAATCAGATCAAACTGTTACATGGGGTAATTCTTCGGAATGCAACTCTTACGTTGAGAGATTGCGAACCGCTGCCGATAAACTCAGTGGCGAGAATCGACGTCTTCAAAAAGTTCATGAAAAAATGGGCATGTTGACTGTCGGCTTAATGGATATTGATATTTTGCGCCAATCAGATCGTTGGAAGCAACAATGGGGCAAAATATCCACAATTGTATCGCAATTAGAAACTAACTATGAAGCGAAACGAATGTCTAAATGGAAAATTCATTGGGATCATCAAATATACAAAGCCATGGAAGCCTCTTACATAATGGGCTTGGAATCCTTGAATGAAAATTTAGGGGAAATCAAAACTGAATTGATTTTTGCCAACCACAAGTTGCAATTCAAGCCCCCAATTGAAGAGCTGCGATCTTCATACTATCGTAAGATGAAAAAGTTTATTGCTATTCCAGCAAGTTTCAATGGACTTAGTGGTGGAAGTACCGCTAGATATACATATGCGAAGATGACAGATCGGAACAGTGAATCGCTGGTGCATGTCTACACAAAAGCTGAGAAGTTATTTGATCAGTTGGAAGAGCTATGTTTATCGATGACCCCTTATGTACTATTGGGCACGGTACATGATATTGACGCTCTTGTCGAAAGTACGTGTCTGGAATGTCCAGATTGGGAAGCCAATTTCAAAACACTCAAATCAAAGCGAAGAGAATTGGAAAAGGTCCAAGACTTTTACAAAGTTGATTGCGTCGCGGTGAGCACAAGTTTGTTTAAGATGGCCGTGGAAGAGCAGCTTGCTAGATTATCAGATTCACTTTTATTGTCACTGAGAAAAAATGTAACAAGCATTCTTCGCAGTGTAGATTCATTTCTTACGACCTCGTTGGAAACGCTTGGTAAAAGGCCGACGAGCATCCAGGAGATCTCTGAGGCTACCGAAGCTTGGAATCAGATTTCATCAGAACAGAACGGCTGGAAGAAGAAGTGGGAAAATACCGAAGATAAACGCAAGTTGCTTTTATCAGTATCTTCATCATTGAGCTCCTCCCAGAACATGTCTATTGACATATCCGATGTCTTGGAAACTCATGGTCGACTGCCTAGCAAATGGGACAACTTCCAGGTAGCCTTAGTTGCGTTCAACGACATGGTCGAAGATCAAAGAGAATCGCTGAAAGCGAAGGTGGAAGAAGATATCGACATTTCGAGCCAAAAAGTTGCTCAGTTTGTGTCACGATGGGAAGCGTTGAAGCCTGGTAAAGATGGTGTTGAAAATTGGGACGATTCTGTTGTGAATTCAATTTTCGAGGAGCTGGATGAGTGGAAGATTCAGTTTGAAGATGTAACCAATGTCACTGAGACTTGCAAATCCAATTGTTTGCATTTTGAAATGCCGGTGCCAATATTTGAGCAAATGGAGCAAGTGAGTCGCGACTTTGAGTCAACACAGCAAGAATGGTCTCAATATCGTTTGTTTAATGAGCAGCTGGGTATATTGAAACGCAAAGACTGGATTAGCTTTAGAGTATCGTTGTTCGATGCAGAAGATCTGGCACGTCATTGGCTTGAAAGTATGAAAGGCAAAGCCAGAGGAATTGTTCTAGATAGAATCGCATACGTGTGCGACGGAATTCGAAAATCTATTCCTGCGCTAAAATTTATGCGTGGGGAACCATTCAAAGAAGAACATTGGTCCACATTACTTCGTAAATTAGGGATGCCAAAAGGAGTTAGTTTGCAGAATCTTACCTTTGGGCATTTTGTGGATGTGATTCATGTGGTTGCGGAGAATTTGAATTTTGCAAAGGATATGACGGCGCGGGCGCAAGGCGAGGTGACTATTCGTGAAGCAATGGCTGAACTGAAGTCATGGGCCGAGACTGCAAGCGTAGAAACTGTTGACCACGAAGAGATGGGACGTGTTACTCCTTTAATTCGCAATTGGAAAGAAATCCTTACAGAACTTGGAGACAACCAGAGTTTACTAGCATCTCTGAAAGAATCTCAATATTTCAAACCATTTGAGCAACAGGCATCGGTATATGAACGCAATATGTCATCTTTGGATTCTTTTCTCAGTATGATGAATCAAATCCAACGCAAGTGGCTATATTTAGAACCTATTTTCGGTCGGGGTGCCCTCCCATCAGAACAGGCAAGGTTCACACGTATTGATGAAGACTGGGTTGATATTATGGGAAAGCTTGCTCGTGAACCGCTACTCTTTAATCTCTGTGACGAAGCCGTCTTTCCACGAATGCAAAGTGTCCTTCAAGGCATGGTGGATCAGTTGGAACGATGTCAAAAGGCGTTGGCAGATTTTCTAGAGGAGAAACGAAGCAAATTACCTCGATTTTATTTCATTGGAGATGATGATTTGTTGGAGATTTTAGGACAAGCCAAGAATCCTGCTGTGATTCAGTCGCATCTAAAAAAGCTTTTTCAAGGAATTCATTCCGTCAATTTCAATGATGACAAGACTTCCATTATTGCGATATGTTCAAATGAAGGAGAGCAAGTTCCGTTGGAGGCTCCTGTAAAAATATCAGATAATGTCGAAGTATGGTTGCAAAACTTAAGCGACGAAACCAATCGTACATTAAAAAATATGCTGGTTCGATGTGTGAACGATAAAAACGTTGATTTGGAAAGCTATCCAAGCCAGGTGCTGTGTCTAGCTGAAAACATTAAGTTTACTTCCCGGTGCGAGCACGCCATCAAACAAGACAAGGTTAAATCACTGAAAAAGTTGCTACGTAAGACATTACTGGGATACACTGGTGCCGATCTAGCCTCTCAACCGCTGAGTCAATTAAAGGTGAAGGCGTTGATTTTGGATCTGGTTCACAACATTGATGTTTGCGAGCAACTCGAAAAGGCAGATGTGAAAACATTGGAAGAGTGGGTTTGGGACAAGCAACTTCGGTATTATTTGAACAAAGAGAATGATTGCGTATGTCGTATGTGCAATGCTGAAATGAAGTACACTTATGAGTATTGGGGAAACGCAGCGAAGCTGGTACACACCCCTCTTACTGACAAGTGTTACCTGACTTTGTCACAAGGGATGCATATGGGATTTGGAGGTTCCCCTTACGGACCTGCGGGAACTGGAAAGACTGAATCTGTCAAGGCACTAGGTGCTTGTTTAGGGCGTCAAGTACTTGTATTTAATTGTGACGAAGGCATTGATTTTCAATCCATGGGGAGAATTTTCACTGGCCTTGTGAAGTGTGGAGCCTGGGGCTGTTTTGATGAGTTCAATAGACTGAAAGAAGACCAATTGTCGGCAGTTTCTCAGCAAATTCAGATTATTCAAGCCGCTATCAAGGAAAAACGTCCTCGTGTGAAGCTTCTCGGCAACACCATTGATGTGAATTTCAATGCCGGTATCTTCGTAACAATGAATCCAGCTGGAAAGGGATACGGGGGACGTTCCAAATTACCAGATAATTTGAAACAGTTATTTCGACCAGTTGCTATGTCTCGTCCTGATAATAATTTGATTGCTGAAGTTATTTTGTATTCTGAAGGATTTCAAAATGCGCGTGATCTTGGACAGAAATTGGTTTCAATTTATTCTCTTTCCAAGGAACTTTTGTCGCCTCAGCAGCACTATGATTGGGGCTTGCGTGCAATGAAAGCAGTGTTGAATACCGGTGGTAAACTTGTGATGGTCCATAAACGAGAACAAGGCAGTCTTAGTGAAAACGCCGAAAGAGTACTCCTCATAAAAGCTCTGCGAGTAAATACTTTGTCAAAATTGACTTATGCAGATTCAAATGCGTTTTTGGGATTGATAGGAGATATATTCCCAGGTGTGGATTCTAAGGATGTGGAAAACAAAGCCCTCGAAGATGCAATTCGAGAGGTAATGGAATCACCGCACTTCAATCTTGAATACAATGAATCGCAAATGTCTAAAATGATGCAGTTGAAGGAATCATTGGATCAACGAATGGGGTGTGTACTTGTTGGTCCGAGCGGATGCGGCAAATCAGTTCTTTGGTCGGTTTTGAAAGCGGCAATGAGAAAGGTCGGAACTACAGTAAAGACCTACGTGATGAATCCCAAATCAATGCCTCGAGAAAGACTTCTTGGTCATATGGATAACGACACTCGTGAATGGTCTGATGGAGTGTTGACAATGGCGGCTCGAAATGTAGTCAAGGAACCAAAGGAGGTTCGTTCATGGATCGTTTGTGATGGTGATGTGGATCCTGAATGGATCGAGTCCTTGAATTCCGTACTGGATGATAACAAACTGTTGACAATGCCCAATGGAGAACGGATATCTTTTGGATCCAATGTGAATTTCATTTTTGAAACCCATGATCTCAGGTTCGCATCTCCTGCGACTATATCAAGGATGGGTATGATTTTTCTATCGGACGAGGATGTAGATGTGCGAAGGCTTGTCTCTCGATGGTTAAGTCAGCTCAACAGCAACAAACCTGCTGAAGGGAACAAGGATGATGAAACCTCAACCGATATTGCTTCATGGATTGAAAGTTACTTTTATCTAGCTCTTGATTGGGTATTGCGTCAAAATGCATTTGTGGTGGATACGACACTTGTTGGGACGGTTAAGAACGGGTTGTCTCATTTGAGATCTGTGAAAACGAAAGCTGATTTTCTTATTGGATTAATCCGTGGACTCGGTGGAAATTTGGATTTGGAGACAAGAAAGGATTTTGCTAAGGAATGCTTTAATATGGCGAATGAAGCACCTCCAAGTCTTAAAGCACCGCTTGATTGCTTTTCTGATCGAGGTGTTCTAACCTCGTACGTTGCCAAAGATGAACTAGAAGGAGATTTTTCTCGTCTTGGGAATAGCGGTGCCATTATTCAAACAGTATCTGTCCAACGAAACTTGTCTTCGATCAAAGGATGGATAGA
>Ga0105055_10002659_pt1 | contig 27514 bp, 9 predicted proteins | sample BON03_FD_78090 | JGI IMG/M metagenome (GOLD analysis project Ga0105055, IMG submission 78090) | Freshwater microbial communities from Lake Bonney liftoff mats and glacier meltwater in Antarctica - BON-03 | ecosystem: Environmental > Aquatic > Freshwater > Ice > Glacier meltwater | place: Lake...
GGGGGGGACTACCAATCAAGAAATCTAATATTTCAACCATTCGAAGTCCAGCCAACAACCACCTTTTAAATAGTGCCGGTGATTGGGAATCTGGGGGGGGGGGGGGGGGGTGTTTTTTTTTTGGGGGGGGGGGGGGGGGGGGGGGGACACAGTATCTCTCCGGGCGCAAAGGGCAGCGTGGCATGTTGTCGCCTAAACCCTAAACCCTAGTGCTTTAATGACACACCCCTTATGTGCGTTACTTTCGGGATGACGGATAATCATGTCGAGCGTTGCGCTCGATCCTACGTGCTGCTTGCGAATGTCGAAGGCTGGAAGGAGAACGGGGGGGAAGAGAGCGGGTGTTTCCGGAGAGATCCGCCCTATCCCCATCAGTGATCGCCCCATCTCCTTTTCGTAACGCGACACCAACCGCCTGCTCGTACCATCCCCCGATCCTCCCGCGCGCGCGCGCCGCCACGACATCATCGATTCTTCGTTTCAAACTCATCGCCCGCCCCTTCCGCAAACACGAATGTGCATCCTCAATCGAAGAATCCGTCCTCTCGACGGCGGCGACGCGACGCCGCCTCGGCCTCGGCCTCGCCAGCAACGCCGCCGCGCCCCCCGGGCCGCCGCTCCCGCCGCCGCCGCCGCTCCACCCTCAGCTGCGCACGCACAGCCGCGTGGTCCGACGGGTAGAGCGTGGGGTCCTGGGGCCACGGCTCGTTGGCCCCCACGCGCGCGCCGAGCACGCGCACGCGAAACTCGTCGCCGTCCTCGGCGGCGGCGGCGGCGGCGAACGGCGCGGCGCCGGCGCCTCGTCCTCGTCCTCGTCCGCCGCCGCCGCCCGCTCCCGCGCGCCCCGCCCCTTTCGACGCCGCCGCCGCCGACGCCGCTGACGCCGACGATGCCCTCACGTACACGTAGTCCGCGCAGTGCGGCTCGCCCTCGTCGTCCGCGAGCGGCGCCTGCAGGCCCGTCGGCCACGTGCGAGCCGGCTCCCGCCCGCCGTGCGCGGAGGCGTGCGCCGACGCGAACCCGGCCGCCCGCAGCGCGCCGTGCACGCCGGCCTCGCCCTCGGGCGCGTTGAAGTCGCCGGCGAGCACGACGGCGGCGGCGGCGCGGCGGCGGCGGCGCCCGGGGGGGGCGGCGGGGGCTCTGCGGCGGCGGTCCGTCGGGCGGGGGGGGGCGTCGGCATCGATCCAGCGGATGATGGCGGCGGCCTGCTCGGCGCGCGTGCCCGGATCCGCGTGGTCCAGGTGCGCGTTGACGACCCACAAAAAGGCGGCGTCGTCGTCGCTGGCGCCGCCGCCGCCGCCGCTGGCGCTCTCGGCGTCAACGTCGGCGCCGGCCTTGCGTAGGCGCCGTCGGCGCCCGGCCCCCGCCTCCTCCCGCTCCTGCGTCTCGTCGTCGTCGTCCTCTGCCCCCTCGAGCCGCACGCCGACCATCACGCGGTGCGCCGCGCGAAAGCCCCCGAGCACCAGGACCTCGTGCCCGCCCTCGACCCAGACGCGCGCGCCGCTTCTGCCGACGGCGGCGGCGGCGGCGGCGGCGGGGACCGCGGACGAGGACGGCGGCGAGGCGCCGACGGGACCCCCAGGCGCGCAGCCGCTGCACCACCCGAAAGCGGCCGAGAGGGCCTCTCCGGGCGTGAGGGGCCAGGCGGCCGGGGTCGATGCCGCGCCGGAGCCGTCGACGAGGGGACCCGAGGAGGAGGAGGAGGCGGAGGTTGTCGCCGCCAGCGCCCCCGGCGGCCGCGCAGCGGCGGCGACCACGAGCGGCGGCCAGGACGCCTTGCCGGCTGCTCCCGCCGCATCCATCGCCCGGGCGCGGGCACCACCGCCGTCACGCCCACCGCCACATCCCGTGCCACCCTCCCCGCCGCCAAGAGAAGCCCCCTCCTCGGCGGCAGGCAGCAGCCCCCGCCGGCGCGGCCGCACAGCGACCGAGTTGCCAAAAAACGGCGCCATGGCGGCGTCCCTCGCCGCGCGCGCCCACGGCGCCGCCACGCGCCGCCGCTCGCGCCACGCCTCAATCGCGCCCGGCAGCGCCGCCATGGCCGACGCCAGCGGCGGCACCGCCAGCGCCGCGCGCACGGCCGCCGCGTACGCCGCGCCGGGCCAGCCCGCGCACCCGGCCGCAAGGTTGCCTAGCGCCGCGCGGCACGCGAGCGGCGGCGCATAGCCGAGCGGCGCCAGCAGGCTGGCCTCCTGCGCCGCCTCGCCCGTCAGGACCTCCTGCATGCACAGAACGTCGGCGTCCAGGTCCGCGAGGGCGGCGGCCAGCACGGGCCGGCGCTCGCGCCACCGGTCCATCACGCCGCGCAGGTTGAGCGTGGCCACAGAGAGGTCGGCGCCGCGCCAGCGGTCCGGCGGCGGGGGGGGCGGGGCGCGGGCGGAGCGGGAGGAGGGACCGGCGGCGGCGGCGGCGGCGGACGAGGGGCGGCCGCCGCCCCCTCCTGCTCCTCCTCCTCCGGCGCCTCCCCCCCCGTGGGGCGGGCGGCGGGGGGGCGGCGGGCCGGGGGGGATCGGGGCGCCGCCGCCGGGGGCTGTCGCTGCCGCGGCAGCCGCCGCCGAGGGCGACGCGGCCGGGGGGCTCCGCGCCATGACGACGGCGTTGCCGCCGTTCGTCCAGCGCCGGCCGCCAGGAGGCCGCGGCGCGGCGCGCGCGGCCGAGGCGGCGATCGTCGCCCCCAGGGCTGACGTTGTGGTCGCGGACGGCGGTCGGCGGACCAGGAGGAGCCGACGTTTGGTCTCGGAGGACAGCGGCCCGGTGGCGACAGCCCGATCGCTGGATCTGCGGCTGATGACGATGCTGCTGCTGTTGGCGGCGGTGGTGATGATCCTGCCGGTCGCGTGCGAAATGTGCCGATGAGGCTGCTCCTGGTGGAGGTGAAAGAGAGCTGCGCTGTGCAGCGACATCGCCGGCGGCGCTGAGGTTGCCGCGGCGTCGGCATCGGGCGCCGGCGCCGACGACGTCAAAAAGGGCGGCGCTTCTCCGCCCCGGAACAAGAACGAGCGGGCCACCAGCAGCTCCGCCAAGCGCGCCGCGTTGGCGAGGCGCTCTGCGTCGTCATCCGTCACGCCCAGAGCATGGGCTGACATGCCCCGAAAGGGAGAGAGAGGGGGGGTGCTTTCGTTTTGCTTGGGGTTTGCGTGACCGGTTGACGAAGAAGAAGAATTTATTCCCGCCAAAGGACGGAACGGAATCAAAACGCGCGCGGGTTGGTTTAGCAGGGAAGGAGGTCGTGGGCGCGTGTGAGCGGCCGTTTTGATTGTGGCTGCCGGTTTCACACAGAGGTCCGCGAGCCCAACGCCACCAGTTTTTGAGTCAGCGCCGCCGCGGCCGCGCGAGTTCAGGGAGGACGGCCGAACGCGCGCCGATCAACGCGCGCCGATCAACGCGCGCCGATAAAAATTGTCTCGTCGGGTCTCAACTCGGAGCCGCTGCTGCTGTGCCCACGTGGCCGCCCCGCCGGCTAGTCGGAAGGTCGGGCGGACGCGCGCAGCGAGAATTCCTGGGTCTGGGGCATCGCAGAGGAAGCGGACTTGAGCGCGCGCGCGAATTCGTCCCTCGCCCGGCAAAACGCAACGCAGGTTCGAAAGACGCTTTTCTTGGGGGGTTTCGGCGACGCCCAACGATATTTTTAGGCTTTTCGAAATGGTGAAGCTCAACGATTGCGCACATGACAAATCACGCCGAGGACTTTCAAACGACGACACAGACTGCCTCTTGCCCCGAGCATCGAACGAGCGACACAAGAAATCGTTGACAGGTGTGTTGCTCGACCACTGTGTGTTGTCCGCCCGCCCGCGTTTCTCGCCGGGTGGCGGCCGAGACGGAAAGACCGCCGCCCCGGGCGCTCGTTCGCCAAGACCGCCACCCGGCGCCCCCTTTTTCCCCCCAATCGCCGAAACTGTTTGGTTTGGCGATCGAATGGCCCAAGAACGGTCCGAAGATGTCCATGTTTCCACGCTTCATTAGGGCCGCCGCTTCGCGGGCGAATACTTGCTTTGTCAAGGCCGCGGGCACGTCAACAGCAGAAGCCCACGCCGCGCATCTGTTGCGGCGGCGGAGAGGAGGTTGGGAAAGGCTGGGAGGCTGGCCGGCGGCGGCGGCGGACTCGCCGACGCTGCCTCCCCCCCTACTTCCCCCCGCGCGCGCTGCCCTCTTCCCCCTTCACCACAACACACTCTCCCAGAAAACGCCTCCGCAGCACCCACCCATCCGCTACACATCCACACGCAAGAAAGAAGAAAGAAGAAAGAAGAAAGAGGAAAGAAGGTCGAAAGGCTTCGATGTGGCCTTCTGCCCTTTGTCCGTCCTCGAGCGCGCACTAGTGGAGGCCATTTTCGTGAGGTCCAAGGAGAGGGGGCGGGAGGGAGCGCAGCGCGCGCAGGGCAGAGGGGGGGGCGGGAGGGAGCGCAGCGTGCGCAGGGGCGAAAAGTCGAGTGGCGGTGCAGCAGTTGTCGAGGCCTGGCTTCGAGGGGAAAGAGGCGGGGGGTGACGAGGTGCAACGGATTTATTATCCGCCCTGTCTTTTCCTCTCTCCGCGCCCCCCTCCCTCCACAAACTCACCCCCAACCGCCGCCGACACATACGCACTTACTGACACCCAACAGGACGACTGGCTCCGCGAGTATGACGCCCGCAACCGCAAGCCAACGCTCGAGGCCGCCGCCGCCGCCGCCGCCGCCGCCGCCGCCCTCCCCCCTGCCTCCACTGCCGGCGGGGGGCCCGAGCAGGCCGGCGGCGTGGTTGCCGTGGCCGCGCCCGCCTTTGGCCCGCAAGAGGGGCACCTGGAGAGCTACGACTCGCTGTGCCGTATCACCATGCAACCCACGCCTTGGAACTCATCGAAGCAGGTCCAATCATCGGGCGGCATGATCTTCAACGACGTCGCGAAGGCGGCTGCCGCCGACGCCTCCGCCGCCGCCGCCGCTGCCGCTGCCGCTGCTGCCGCCGCCCCTTTCGCCCCGGCCGCCCCTGCGCCGGCGACCAGAGTGCCCCCCCCGCCCCTCCGCCTGCCGTCGGCCGCGGAGCACCCCGACGGCTGCGGCTGCGGCTGCGGCTGCAGCGCCAGCGGCGGCGCCGGCCGCCCCAGCAACGCCTTCAACCCCCCCGCCTTGGGCAACGACGCGAGCCGCCCGCCGTCGGCCCCGCCGCCCCACACGCCCGCCCGGCCGCCCGGGGCCGCCCGCAGCCCGGCATGCCCGCCGACGCTCTCGCCCCCCATGGCCGCGGCCGCTCACGACGCGAGCCAGGCCGACAGGCGGCCGCGCCAGGGCGCGCGTCCTGGCCGCGCCCTGCGGGTCCGCGGACGCGGCGTGAAGCGCGCCCTGAGGCGCGCCGACGCCGCTTTCGCCGCCCAGCTCGCGGCCGCGTTCGACAAGTTCGACCGCGAGGCCAAGCAGAAGAAGAAGGAGGAGGCCGCCGCCGCAAAGGCGGCCGCGACCGTTGCCGCTCAAGCCGCCGCCGCCGTCGCCGCCGCCGCCGCCGACGAGGGCGACGCCTGCATCGAGACGGAGGTGGTTGAGGAGGAGGGGGAGGACTGCGCCATGCTCACCACCGAGGCGTTGTGCAGCGAGTCTGAGCAGGATTAAGTCGGCCGGCACAAGGAGGGGCGATGGCGCCGCCTTTTTTAGTTGTTTTGATATTTATCCTACTGCAGAGCGCCTCGGGTCCCTGCCGTCGGTGGCGCTCCTTGTTGTCCGCTCGCCGCCCTCTCCAATGCCATGTCGCAAACAACCAAAACAAATCAAGCTGGCGCGCCCACTCACCATCCACCTCAGCCGCCGCACTCTGCTCCTGTCGCTGGCCGTCGTCCTCTGCGCCACGGGCACGACCATGGTGAGTCGAGAGCAGGAGCGTGGATCCATCGTGGTGTCTCCTCCTTCCACACACGCATCATTCGCTCGCGCGCGCCTTCCGACCAACTCGCGCCTGCTCCAACCACCAAACCGTGACAAACCACACACAGTTGCTCGCCCAGCAGCGCCTCCGCGCGGGCCTTGCGCCTGCCCCGCCCGCCCGCCGATCCCTGGCCGTCCGCGCGCGCGCGCCGGCGCCGGCGTCGTCGTCCTCGTCGTCGTCGCCGGCGAGCGACGCCGGCGCCGCCGCCGCCACGTCGACGCGCCGCGCCTCGCTGCTGGCCTCGCTCGCCGCCGCCGCCGCCACCTTTTCCCTGCCCGGCGCCTCCCGCGCGTCCTCCGGCAAGGGCGCCGCCGAGGGCGCCGCCCGCGTCGGCGCCAAGTACGTGCACACGGAGGACGAGTGGCGGCGCATCGTCGCCGGCAGCGTCGACGCGCTCGGCGGCAGCGGCGCGCGCGGCGAGCCCGGCGCCGACTTTCGGTACAAGGTTCTGCGGTACGCGTCGACCGAGCGGCCGTTCAGCAGCGCGCTGTACAAGGAGATGCGCACGGGGTCGTACGTGTGCGCGGGGTGCGGGTCGCCCGTTTACCGCAGCGAGGCCAAGTACGACTCGGGTGAGGGGGTCGCGCGCCGCGAGAGGTCGGGGGGGACGAGAGAGAGGGGAGGAACGGGCGTTGGGGGGCGGGGGGGGGGAGATGGCGGGGGGGGGGGGGACGGCCTGATGGCCGCAGCGCGTTGCTGTCGTTTCTCTTGTCTTGTCTTTCACATGGCCGCCCCACGGCAGGCCGCTGACCGGCCCACCTCCTCAAACCACGAACCCCCCAGTCAACACTCACCGCGCGACATCAAGCAACAAAACAACGCCAACGCCAACGCCAACGCCAACGCCAACGCCAACGCCAACCCCAAAACATTACACAAAATCAACGAAACGCAAACTAAACAAAAGGCACCGGCTGGCCGTCCTTCTTCGCGGCGATCGACGGCGCCGTCGACACCAACACCGACGACTCGATCCCCTTCATGGTGCGCGACGAGCTGCGCTGCTCCGCGTGCGCGGGCCACCTGGGCCACGTGTTCAACGACGGCCCCCCCCCTACCGGAGAGCGCCACTGCCTCAACGGCGGCGCGCTGCGCTTCCTGCCTGATAACAGCAGCGCCGCCGACCGGCAGCCGGGCGACGACGACGGGGCGGCCCTGCTGGCGCTGGTGAGCAGGATGGAGACGGCCTAGTGCGGTGTCGGGGTCGGTTGTTTGTCGCTAGACGCCTTGGGGGTGGTGTAATTGAAGGACGGCCCGGCGGGTTTCGCTCGGGGGCAAATCGCAGACGAGTCGTGTTTGTTCGACAGTGCCGTTTTGATCCGTTCGCTCGGCAGTCACTGCGGCCTCGAGCAAAAGAGCGGTCTTTTTGTATTTCTTCTCGGCGACGCGCTCTCTCGCTTTTCCGGCGACGCGCGCGCGCGCTCTTCCCCTCATCGCCCTGTCGACGACAGGTTGTCGTCGCCGGTCGATTCGGTCGTCGCTCTCGAAACAAACCGGGTTCGCGACGTTCCCTCGCCCGATCACAACGTCTCAATCGACCCCTCACCACTCCCGAATGCGCCCCCACCTCCTCCTAGCGCGCTCGAGGGGCCGCACCCTCCTCTCGCGTCCGCGTCCCCCTGGCCTCTCCTCCTCCTCCTCCTCCTCCTCGCTTGCTCCGCGACTCCAGGCAATGGGGACGTCGACGTCTTCCCCCCCTAGGTCCTCCGTCTCGGAGCCCGTCGCCCGACCCGAGGATAAGTGGTGGAGCTCTGGGACGATCGCGGTGGTCACGGGAGGTGCGACGAGGACCAAACGATGCGTCGCGCCGACGCCGACGCCGACGACGACGACGACGCTCGCGCCCACCCGCCTGTCTCCTCCTCCTCCTCCTCTCGAGGCCTCTCCTCCCAACCAAACAAAACAAAACCGACAGCCAACCAGGGCATCGGCAAGGAGATCGCGCGCCAGCTCGCGGCCCAGGGCCTCACCGTCGTCGCGACCGCGCGCGGCGACCTGCGGCGCAGCGCCGCCGCCTGCGACGAGCTTTCCGCCGCCGCCGGCCCGGCCTTGGCGTCGTCCGGCGGCCGCCTGCTTCCCGCCTCGCTCGACGTGGCCGACGACGCCTCCGTCTCCGCCTTTGCCGGCCGCCTGAGCCGCGGCGACTTTGGCGACCTGTCCGGCCGCGGGGCGGCGCTGGCGATCCTGATCAACAACGCCGGGATCGCGGCCAAAGGGGACACCTTTGGCCCGGAGGAGGCGCGCCTCACGCTCGACACCAATTTTCGGGGCACGCGCCGCGTCACGCGCGCGCTGCTGCCGCTGATGCGGCGGTCGTGCGCGGTCGCGGCCGCGACGCGCCGCGCCGGCGACGGCGGCCCCGTCGACCCCGACCTCGCCCTGCTGCCGCGCGTCGTCAACCTCTCCTCCAGCGCCGCGAGCCTCGCGCAGTTTGACCGCGCGCAGGCGCAGGACGCCGCGCAGGCGCTCAAGAAGCGGTTCGTCGAGGCGGCCCTCGTGGCCGACGAGGCGCGCGGCGACGCGCTGCTCGACGCGCTCGCCGGCGAGTTCGAGCGCGCCGTCGCCGACGGCACGTGGCGCCAGAAGGGGTGGCTCGGCAGCATGTACAGCGTGAGCAAGGTGGCGCTCACGGCGTACGGCAGGCAGCTGGCGGCGCGCGGCAGCTTGGGCGCTGGGGCTGGGGCTGGGGACGGGGCTGGGGACGGCGGCGGCGGCCCTGGCGCGGACGCGGACGCGGGCGGCGGCGGCAACGGCGGCGGTTCTGCCGGCGGCCCGTTTGTGGCGGTGGACGTCCACCCGGGTTACATTTCCACGGCGATGAGCTCGTACAAGGGCACGTTCCCGCCGACGCGCGGCGCCGACACGCCCGTGTGGGCGGCGCTGCTGCCGGCGGCCGAGGCGCGGCGCGCGAGCGGCCTGCTCTACCACGACCGCAAGCCGAGGGAATGGTAAACGGCTGGTTCAGCGCTCGGCGTTCGGGCGTTCTTACGCGTCGGGCGTCTGGCGTCAGGGATCGGGGGCATCATCGGCATCATCGCCATCATTGGCGGGGTTCAGCGGCGGCGCGACGCCTCCGAGAGGCGCCTCGCCGCTCGATGGCGCCGTCGCCGCCTTTGTCTGTTGAACGGGCGCGCCCTTTCTGCGCCCCGTAGTTGCACCGCATCCATCTCATCATCATCGCTCACACCTAGAGTTGCACCTCATTCTAGTCTTGTCAACCCACGCACGCGCACACGTCAGAAAGTCCGCCCCAAAAAACCGGCCCACCCAAAGAACCATCGCGCCACCCTCTCCCACCCGTTCATGAGGGCAGGCGAACAAGGGCACGCGGGCATGGACTCGACCGCGCGTCGGTTTTCTGCATTGGCTGGCGCAGCCACTGCAACGGTGCGTTTCGGTCTCGCGCGTCTCCTCCCCGTGTCCCCATCTCAGCGCCGCCCCCGGTCGATGCGGGGTCGCCTGGAGCGTGGTGTATGGGCAGACACCCACCTAGCACACCCGGACATCGGGTGGAATCCTCATGGACGCTGCAAAGCGTCGCGTTGCCCACGACCCTCCTCCCCCCCCCAAATACAAAAAAAGCAGGCATCCGCCGCATGCTGCCGCTAATCCGCAGCAGCAGCAGCAGCAGCAGCAGCACCGCGAGCAGGAGCAGGGCATCGCCGGCGGCAGCGTCAGCTCCGCCGGTGACAGCCCCTGCTTGGTTTGCCGAGCGGCTCGCTGCTTGGCGCCGCTCCGTCGCGCGCACGCCGGCGGCGGCAGCGGCGGCGGCGGCTCTAGGACCGGTGGCAGGAGCAGGAAGAGCAAGGGGAGCAGGACCATGGGCGGCGTCGGCCGCGTCTCGTGACGCGGCCGGCGCTGTCCGGATCAGCGGCAGCAGCGTCAGAAGCAGAAGCGGGCTGGCGGCAGCAGCAGCAGCAGCAGCAGCAGCAGCAGCAGCCACGCCGCTGGCGTCGTCCCGGCAACGACCGCACCGGCGAAGCGGCGCGGCGGGCGCCGCCGTCGTCGCCGCCGCCGCCGCGTCCTTGCCGGGCCGCCCTTCTTCCTCCTCCTCCTCCTCCTCCTCCTCCTCTCCCATCTCCGCCGCGACCACCTCCTCCGCCGCCCCCGCCGCCGATGCCGCCGGCCCCGACCAACAGGCGGACGGGAGGTCAGCGGCAGGGGAGCAGCAACGGCAACAGCAGCAGCAGCAGCATGGCAGCAGCAACGGCAACGACAGCAACAGCGACAACGCCACCGGCAGCAGCGACGACGACGGCGGGCCGCTCAACGGCGCGGGCGCGCTGCACGTGCTCGACCAGCGCATCGTCGACGGGTCGGGCGGCGGCTTCTGGGGGCCGCAAGGGGCGCACGTGCAGCAGCTGCAGCAGCAGCATCCGCCGCATCCGCCAGCGGCGGCGGGCGGGCGGTCGCGCAGCAGCAGCAGCAGCAGGCGCGGCGGCGGCGGCAGCGGCGGCAGCAGCAGGGCCCCCTTTGCGCGCCTCGAGCGGCCGCGCCCGCCCTCTCCCCCGCCGCAGCTCTGGTGCCCTCTGCCCCTCCCCACGGTGGTCGGCGCTGGCGGCGGTTCCAGCGTCAGGCGCGGCCGCGGGACCAGGCCGCGGCCCTTGCCGGCCGACGCGTCCTCCTCCTCCTCCGCCGCCGGCAGCAAGGGCGGCTCCTCTGGCGCCGCCCCCTCGGCAGCAGCAGCACGAAGGGCTGCCGCGGCAGGCGGAGACGGCGGCGCCGAGGCCGGCATCCTGGCGCGGAGCCTCGGCAGCATCGACGGCGACGGCGAGGACGACGCCGACGCCGACGCGGGCGCCGCCGTCGTCGCGGCCGCCACCGCGGCGGCCGTTGAGGCGTTTCTGAAACACGGCGCGGACGCCGACGCGCCGACGGCGCTGGGCCTGGGCCCCGCGGGCGGCAGCACGCGCGGTGGCCGCAGCCTCTTGCTCCTGCTCGAGCGCCAGCGGCGCGCGGCGATGCTGCAGCAGCAGGCGCAGCAGGCGCGGCGCCGGCGGCGGGCCCAGTCCCCTCCCGCCGGAGGGTCGCCGCCTCCGCGCCCGCGGCAGCAGCAGCAGCAACAGCAGCGAGAGCGTCAGCCAGCCCACGACCAGGACGAGGATGACGACCGCGAGAGCAGGCGCTGGCCTTTGTCTTGGCGGTCCCGCGAGGACGACCGCGCGGAGGAGCACGCGCCGCCCGAGTGGCGGGGCAACACCAGCATCAACGGCGGCGGCGTCAGCAGCGGCAGCAGGGAATGGGCGGCGGCCGACGACTTTTTCGCGCCTCAGCACCAGCGGCAGCAGCAGCTCGACCACCACGTCGTCACCCTGTACGTGCCCGACACGCCCGAGTGGGAGCACGTCACGTGCTTCCTGCCCGTGCGCCGCAGCGCCTGCGGCAGGGACGGCGAGGCGGCGGAGGCATCGGAGGCGGCGGCGGCGGCGAGCAAGGGCACCCGCGGCCGCGCGCTCGAGCGGCGCGTGCTTCCGTCGGCGCCCGTCGCCGCGCCATCCGCGCCCGGCGCCGCCCGCTGGCGCGCCGTGAGCGTGCCCCTCCCTCCCCCCGAGCAGCGCTGGCGCCGCTCCAGGCACGGCGGCCAAGAGCAGGACGACCTGCCGCCGCTCTGGGTGTGGCCCGGAGGCGCCGGGGGCTTGGACCGGCAAGGGCAAGACGGGCGCGCCGCCGGCCTGTTTGGCGCCGTGCCCGTGCCTGGCGGCGGCGGCGGCGGCGGCGGCGCGCACGCGCTGCTGCCGTCCGAGCGCGCGCCGCCCTCGTCGGCGTCGGCGCTCCCCTCGGCGCGCTGGCGCGCCGTGCGCCTTGTGCAGAGCCCCCTGGTGGTCGTGGCCGACCTGGACGCGCTTGTCGGCGGGCCCGTGTCGGCAGAGGGAGGGGGCGACGGCGGCGGGGCGGCCGCGTGGCGCGGCGGCGGCGGCGGCGGCGGCGCCAGGCGTCGCCACCCGCCGGCCGGCCGCAACGAGCGCGCCCTAGCCCGGCTTAGGGACGCCTTTGCGCTGTCTTCTGTTTGCGCGATCGCCGAGCAGCAGCAGCAGCAGCAGCAGCAGCAGCACCTGCCGCTTCTGCAGCCGCAACCGTCGGCTGCCGCCCCGCCGCCGTTGTGGCCCCCGCCCCCGCCGCCGCCGGCCGCCGCGCTCGTCGTTGCGACGCCGCGCCGCTGGCCCCTGTGGGAGCGCCTGTGGGCCGAGCGGCGCGGGCACCTCCCCCCGCCCGACGCCGTCGTCGCCGCCAGCTGCACCGAGATATACGTGCGCCTCAACCCGTTTCAGGGCGCGCGAGGTGGCGCGGCTGCAACCGCCTGTGCTGCAATTGCGGCCGCCGGCGCCGCGGACGCCACTCCCGCCGGCGCCGACGGCCCCGGCCCCCGCTGGGGCCTCGACAAGCACTGGCGCGCCGTGCTGAGGGACGAGGCGCGGCGGTCCGGGTGGGGCCGCGGGCGCGCCGAGCGCGTCGCGCGGGCGCTGATGGCGCGGTACGGCAAGGACGCCGCCGCCCCCCACGGCAGCAGCAGTGGCAGCGGCAGCAGCGGTGGTGGTGCCGGGGAGGACAGCGCGTGGCTGCCGGCGCTGCCCGCTCTGTCTTTCTCGCCCGGCGGGGGCGAGGGCGACGGCCCTCTTTCCTCCCCCCCGCCGCCCGCGAGCGACGCGCGCATGGGGCCGCCCGACCGCCAGTCGGCGACGCGGGTGCAGATGCTCGTGCGCAAGCGCCTGCTCGCCCCCTTCCTGCGCGACCTGGGCGCGGCGCTCGACCAGCTGGCCGCCGAGGCCGCCACGGCCGCCGCCGCCGCGGCCGCCGCCGACGCAGCCGCTGCCTGGGCGGCGACCGGCGACGGCGGCGGCGGCGGCAGCCTGGACGGCGGCGGCGGCCCGGGCGGCGGCGCCCTCGGCGCCCTCCCCCCCGCGCCCTGGGCCGCCGTCCACGTGCACGCCGAGCGCGGCTGGGCCGTGGTCGACCTCGTCCCGGGCGGCGCCACCCTCCCGCGCGCGCTGCGCCACCTCAGGGCCGCCGGCCGACTCGGCGCCGCGTGGCCCTCGGCCCGGCTGCAGCGCGCGAGGGAAGGGGCGGAGCTGAGGCGCGAGCTGCGGCGGTCGCTGCTGCAGCAGGCGCGGTGCCCGCTGGCGGCGGCCGCCGCGGAGGAGGCCGAGAGCCAGGACCAGGACTGGGAGCACGACTGGGAGGGGCCCGGCGGGCACTACGCGGCGGCGGGCGGCGAGGAGCACGAGCGCGAGCACGAGCAGCAGCAGCAGCAGGACGAGCGCGGCCGCCGTCTCTCTTGGGAGGCGGCGGCGCCGCCGCCGCTCCCCGCCGCGCCCGTCCTGCCCCGCCGCCGCCGCCGCCCGCGCGTCGTCTCGGTCCGCCTGCCCCCCGAGGGCCCGCGCGGCGCCGGCGCGGCCCTGCCCCTGCGCTGGGCCGGGAGCGCGGGCCTCGGCGCGCCCTCCGCGGCCGAAGAAGCGGCCGCCCCGCTCGTGCCGGGCGCCGACGTGGCCGTGGTGGTCGGCCGCGGGGGGGGCGGGATGAGCCGAGGCGGCGGCGGCCGGCGGCCGGGGGCGTCGTCGTCGTCGCCGCTCGACGCGGCCGGCGCGCGCGACGACCCTCTGGCGGCGCTGGCGCCCTTTGCGGCGGGCCTCTTGCAGGCGCTCGAGGACGCGGGCCTGTGCTGAATACCCGGGGCTCGCTGCGACAAAATGTAATTTCACTTGCTAAGAACATCAACTGTACAGGACAGACAACGAGTTTTTCCTGTCTTCTGTCTTTCTCTCTCTCTCGCCTTCCGACTTCACGCCGCCGCCGCTGCCATCGTCGGCCACCCCCCGTTTGGCGGCAGCGGCGCCCCCTGGACCGCGGCCTCCGAGTTGTCCACGCGCGTAAGCTCCCACGGCTCGATCCCCGCCGCGGCCAGCGCACTCTCGATCCGCCGCGCGCTCTCCGCGCCCCCTGGCCACTCGCCGTCCCGCGTCGCCAGCACGGCGCCCGAGTAGCTCATGCCGGCGGCGGAGGCCGCCCCCCGGTAGTAAAACAGCGACCAGTCCAGGCCGTCCTCGGCGTCCAGGAGCGTCCAACGCTCGATCGAGGTTACGCCGTTGTCGCTGACAGTGAAGAGGAAGCCGCCGGGCGTCTGGCCCAGGCGCACGCGGTACCGGCGGTCGCGCCACACTTTTTCCTTGAGCACGCCGCCGTCGGGGCTGACCGCAAACACGGGCACGTACCAGATGGCGCCGCCGGCGGAGCCCGGGGGCGCGCTGCCCGTCCGGTAGAAGAGCTGGTGCTGCGCGGGGAAGCGATCGAAGGCGGCGTTCTTGCCGCCCGCGATCCGCCACGCCCACTTGCGGGTGCCGGGCACCAGCTGGGCGGCGGCGGCGGCGGCGGTCGGGGGGGCGGCGGTGGGGCCGCCCGAGGGGATGCCGTGCCCGTAGAGGATGCCCTCGGCGACGGCGTGCGTGAGCGGCGCGCCGCGGAACGAGGGCATGGGCGGCGGGTCGGGCGCCGCCGGCATCTCGGCAGAGAGGCCCCGGCAGTTGTGCAGCTGAAGCACGCACAGCGAGAAGCGCGCGAAGTAGGGGTTCTCGTGCGCGACGATGCAACGGTACGAGGCGACCTGGTCGTTGGGCGGCACGGCGGCAAGGCAGTCGAGCCCCGCCTTGCACGTCGGGTCGGTCACGCACGCCGCGACCGGCTCGCGGCAGTGCTGCGCGATGCACGTCAGCAGCGCCAGGTCCAACCCCCCCTGCGCCGCGTTGGCGACGTCCGGCACGGAGACGCCGCCGTAGCCGTGGATGATCGTGAGCATGGCGAACACGGCGTCGTCGGACGTGCGGCGGGAGAGCATCTCGCGCGCCTCGCGGAGGAGCTTGGCGGCGCGGGCCTGGGGCGAGAAGGGGACGTGTTCCGCCAGCCAGCGGGCGACGGAGCCGGCGCGCGCGGGGTCGAAGCCGCCCACGCGCTCGCCCGCGGCCTCGAGGCGCGCAAAGACGCCGTTGCCGCTGCTGCTGCTAGTGCTGCTGCCGCCGTGCTTCTCCGCGTCGGTCGGCAGCGCAAGAAGCGTGCCGACGGCCGCTGCGGGCCCAGAGGGGGACGCGATCAGGTCGGCCGTGCGCGCGTCCGTGAGTCCCATCGCCACGATGGCGACGAGAGGGGGGGCGGGCGAGGGAGGGGCGCCCGCGCCGGTGGAGCCGGCGGCGGAGGCGGCGGGGGTCCCTTTGACAGCGCGCGCGAGGACCTCGTTGGCCGCCGCGGTCGCTCCGGCCTGTTCCGCGGCCCCTCTGCCGCCACGGTCGAGCGCCGCCAGCAGCTCCTCCTCGCGCAGCACCTCGAGGCGGAAGCGCGGGTTGGACAGCGCGAGGCGCTCGGCCAGGTGCGGCGCCACGTCGCGCCACGGCGGCGGCGGGGGAGGCGCGGGGCCCTGCCCCGCGGCCAGCGACGCGGCCGTGGGCGCCGCGTACTCGTAGGGCGAGCGCGCCCCGCCCGCGCCGACGACGGCCAGCAGGCGGACGGGTGGCCCGTCGCTTGCCGACAGAGGGCGAGGAGGAGGAGGTGATGTCGTCGCGGCGGCGGCGGCGGCGGCCGTGCTCGCGGCGCGCCGGCGGGCTGGTGATGCCGCTGCTGCTGCTCCGGCCGACACGGCACGCAGCCACTGAGGGGCGATTGTGGCGGCAGCGGCTGCGGCGGCCAGGCCCCCGGCGCCGCCGCCGCTTCCGAGGGCCGGGCCGCCCGCAAACGTCGAGGGCGACGACGCGGCGAATGCGGGGGGCGGCGCGTAGGCGGTCGAGGCGAGCGCCGCGATCGCGCCCACGGCCACGGCCAAGCCCGCCAGCAGCGCGGCGCGGGACCGCGGGGTGAAGCGGGTTGCGGTGTGGGGCCGGGCCTGCTGCTGCTGCTCCTGCTCCTGCTGCTGCTGCTCCTGCTGCGGCTGCTGCTGCTCGTGCCGCCGCTGTTGCCGCGGCGAGCGCGCCGCCGTCGCTGTAGCCGTCGCCGCTGCCGCGGCCGCTGCTGCGGTGATGACTGGAGCAACGCCGGCGGCCGCGGCGCGCTGCGGCGCCGGTGGCGGGTAGCTCGTCTGCGGCCGCGGCCCACGCCGGCGCACGCGCAGGGGCGCCACGATCGCGCCGTGCTGCTGCTGCTGCTGCTGGTCGGCCGACCCCTGCCCCGCGGGCGCTGCCGTGCCTCGCAGCAGCTCGGCCGCCAGGCTTGGGCGCTGGTGCTGCTGTTGATGCTGCTGCTGCGGCGGCGGGTCCAGCAGCCGCGCGGACTCGGCCTCGACAATGGGCGCGCGATGCGGGCGCGAGGGCTGATGACGCTGCTGCTGCTGCCGCTGCCCGGTTGGGATGGCAGAGGGCGACGAGGCGGGGCGCGGTGTCGTCGTCGCTGCTGTCGTCGTCGTCGTCGTCGTCACCGTCGTTGCCTTTTGGGACGGCGCGGCAGCCGCAACGGGCGCTGGGAGCTGACCGCGGCGCCCCAACGGCGGCGCGCCGCGCAACCCCGGAGGCAGATGCATTTGCCCGGCGGTCCTGTCTAGGAAGAGAGATAGGGAGGCGGGTGTGTCGGCGAGAGAGAGGTTGTGGTTCTCCGGGAGAGGTAAAAGGGTGGAGAAGCCGCCAACTGAGGTGGTTTGTGCGTGGATCCTTAGAGATGCATGATGTGTCTGTTCCACGTCGAGAGAGTGAGTGTCGCGTCCAAGTCGAGAGATCACCCAAAAAAGCCGCCGCCCAACGCCGCCGCTTCACGCCCTCCTGACGCCGCCCGCGCGATCAGCCCCGGCCGCCTCCTCGCGCTCGCGCTCGCGCTGGTCCAGCACCGCCGCGCCCGTCATCAGCACGTTGAGCAGCTCCTGCTCGGCGCCCTCGGCGAGGGGCGGCGCGGACCCGCCCGCACCGCCGCCCCGCTGCTGCTGGAGCAAGAGGCCGAACGCCTGGCTCACGAGCTCGGCGCGCGGCATCATCGCCGCCCCGCCCGGCCGCTCGCGCCCGGACGGCGGCCTGCGCGCGGCCGAGCCCGACGGGCGCTCAAGCACCTGCCGCTCCTGCTGCTGCTGCTGCTGCTGCTGCTGCTGCTGCTGCTGCTGCCACTGCTGCGCGTACGAGCCGCCCGCGCCGCCGCCCCCGCCCCCGCCCCCGCGGCCGCCGCCCGACTCGTCGACCATGGACGCGGACGAGGGGCGCGGCTGCTGGTGCCGGGCCGGCTGCACGTGCACCAACTCGTGCGGCTGCCGCTGCTGTTGCACCTGAGACTGCAGCGGCTGCCACGACGTCTGCTGCTGCTGCTGCTGCTGCTGCCGCGGCTGCCAAGGCGGCAGGGACGGCTGCTGCTGCTGGGGCTGCTGCCACTGCATGGTCTGCGTTCCTTGCTGCTGAGACTGCTGCGGCTGCCACTGCATAGGCCCGGAGGCGGCGGCGGAAGGGCCATACAGGAACTGTGGCTGCGGCTGCATGATCGCCGGCGGCGGCGGCGGCGGCGGCGGCGGCGGCGGCGGCGCCGCAAAGCAAACGGCGGCGGTGCCGCCGCCGTCTGACGCTGCTCCCCACGACGCCTGCTGCTGCTGCTGCTGCTGCTGCTGCAGTTGTTGCTGCGGGATCCGAAACGCCTGCGTGAACGCCAGCTGCCCGTTCGGGAGCATCACGGCCGTCGGCATAGCCCCCGCCGCCATCGGCGCAAACATTGGCTGCGGCTGCGGCTGCAGGGGCGGCGGCGGCTGCATCTGCATCTGCTGCTGCTGCGTCGGGTGCGCCAGGTAGACGACCTGCTGCGCGACGCCGTCCAGCCCCTGCGCCCAACCGACCATCCGCTGGGGCGCGGGCGGCGGCGGCGGCGGCGGCGGCGGCGGCGGTGGCGCCTGCTGCTGCTGCATGATGACGACGCCGCCGCCGAGGTCGCCCCCGCCGAGGACGATGCGCGCGGCGGGCGGCTGCTGCTGCTGGTGCTGCTGCTGCTGCTGCAGCCCCGAGAAGGCGATGTGCTGCTGTTGCTGCGGCGCGTAGCCGTACGCGCCAGTCACCTGCGGCTGTTGCTGCTGCGGCTGCTGCTGCTGCAAGATGATGGTCGTGGTCGTCGGCATTTGCTGCTGCTGCTGAGGCGACGCCGCCGCGAGCAGGTGGTCGGCCCCGCCGGCGAGGAAAAACGCCGCCGGCGCCTGGAGCTGATCGGGCTGCTGCTGCTGCATCAGCTGCTGCTGCTGGTGGTGCGGCGCGGGCAGGCGCATCGGCTGGAGCAGCTGCATCGGCTGCTGGTGCTGCTGGTGCTGGTGCTGCTGGAGCGTCGAGGGGACGCCCGACGGCTGCAGAAAAGACGCAAGGCGTGGCGCGGCTCCGTAGGGCGGCGGCGCCTGCTGGTGCGGGTGCTGGTGCTGCTGGTGCTGCTGGTGCTGCTGGTGCTGCTGGTGCTGCTGGTGCTGCTGCTGGTGTACGGGCGACGGGTCGTAATGGCCGCCGCCGCCGCCGCCGCCGCCCCTGCCGCCGCCGAAGCCCACCGGCGCGCGCTGCCACGGCGACGGCGCGGGCGGAGGGGCGGCCGACGACGCCGCGAGCTGCGGCTCGCGCTGCTGCTGCTGCTGCTGCTGCTGCTGCTGGCCGGGCGGCAGCGGCGGCAGCAGCACGCCGGGCGGCTGCTGCTGCTGCTCCCGCTGCTGCTGGAACTGGGCCGGCACGTAGTGCGGGTGCCGCCAGCGCGAGTGCTGCTGCTGCTGGTGCTGCTGCGTCGGGTCGTCCGACGTCGCCACCGTGGCGGTCAGGGCGTCGCAGCCCGCCGCCGCCGCGTGGCGCGGACGGTAGCGGCCCGCCCCGCCGCCGCCGGCAAAGTCGAGGGGAGCGCCGCGCAGCGGCGCTGTGGCGGGGGCCATGGCCGCGGTGGTGCCAGTGGCCGCGGCGACCGGGGCCGGCGGCCGGGGCGGCGGCGGGCCACCGGCGGCGGAGTCGGAGGGCGCCAAAGCCCCGCCGTCGGACCGAACGGCGGCCGTCGCCGCTGCCGCCGCCGCCGCCTTGCCGTCGTCGTCCTTGCCCGCCGCGGCCACGGCTGCGGCCGCTGCCACGCGCGCGTGCGGCGCTCCGCCAACGCTCCCGCTCGGGGGCCCCGCGCTGCTGGCCGACCGGCGGCTGACCGGGGGCCAGGCGTCGGCTCTGCCGCGCGTGGTGACCGGCGGCCAGGCGCGGCCCCCGCCACCATCCGCCCCGACTGACGGCGTCGCCTGGCGCCACGACTGGGCGGCTGGAGGAGGGGCAAGCGGCGCCGCGCCCGCGCCTGCTGCTGCTGCTGCTGCCGCCACCGGCGGCTGCGGCTGGCGCGCCTGCTGCTGCTGCTGCTTCTGCGACTGGCGCTGCTGCCGCCACTGCTGAGGCGGCGGCTGCAACTGAAGCGGTGAGGGCGCAGAGGGAGCGGCGGCTGGGGCGGCCGGAGCGGTGGGCCGCGGGGCAGAAGAGCGCGCCGACAGCGAGGGTGCGGCGGCGGCGGCGGCGGCCGCAGCGTCTTGCGGCGGAGAGTCGGACGGCGCGGCAGCCGGGCCCACTGCCGGCCCCTCGCCTGCCGCCACGAGGCAGGCAGGCGGCGACGCCAGGGGCGCAGAGGGGATGAACTGGCCGACCGAGCGCACCGAGAGTGATGGCACGGCGACGTCGGCGACCGGCGGGGGGCCGGACGACACGGCGCTGGTGCCTGCGGCGATAGCGGCGGCGGCGGCAGCGGGGCCGGCCGCCGCTGCCACGCCCGCAAAGAGGCGAGGCCGCGGCAGAGCCGGCGGCGCCGACGAGGACGAGTTCTCGGCCGGCGTTGCCGCCGGGCAGACGACCGCCACTGCCTCGGCCTCGGCCCGCGCCTCTGCCGCACCTGCTGCTCCTTGTCCCGCCTCTGCCGCCGCTGGCGCCGCCGCTGCTGCTGCCGCAGCTGCAGTCGCTGCCGCTGCCGCTGCTGCGGCAGCTGCAGCAGATACAGCGACGGTCGCATCCGCGGACGCAACCCGTCCGCCGCCGGTCCCGGAAGCGGGCCTGGCGTCAGCAAGCGGCGGCGGCGGCGGCGGCGGCGGCGGCGGCGGAGGCGGCGACAGCGGCAGGGGCAGCCCCGTGCCCTCGCGCGGGTCGATCGAGCCGCCGCCGCCCGCCCCCGCGCGCCTCTTGGCCGCCCGGCCGCGCGAGGGGACCGGGGAGGACGGCGCGGCGCGGCTGACGCCGCGGCGGGGTCCGTCGCTGCCCGGGGTCGCCGTCGCCGCCAAGCCGACTCGGGCCAAGACCCTGGCCATGGCCGGCGGCCCCCGCCGCCGCCCACGGCCGGCTGCCTCGTCGCCGCCCTCCTCGTTGGCCCCCTCCACCCCGTCCGCGCCCGCGTCCGCGTCAACGCCCGCGTCCGCGTCCGCGTCCGCGTCCCGCGGCGGGGCGGCATCGGGCGCGCCGACGGCCGGGACCCCGAGGGGCCGCATGCGCGTCCTGTCCGGCGCCTGCGTCGCGCCGCCCTGCGCCTCCTCCTCGTCGAGCTCCGCGCCGCCATCGACGACGACGGCGGGCGCCGCGGCTGCGGCGGCTGCCGCGGCTGCCGCGGTCAATCGCGCGGCGGCCGCCGCGGCCGCCTCGAGATTGACGCCGGCCGCGAAGGCCGCGGCCGACGCCCCGCCGCCACTCGAGCCGCCCTGCCGCCGCCTGCGGGCCTTTGCCGCCACTTTCCAGCCGAGAGAGGAAGCCCGCTTGCTCGTCTGGCCGTCCGGTGGCGGCGGCGATCGTGTCTCGCTGCCTGGCGGCGGCGACGACGCTCGGGCGACGGCAGCCGCCGCCTCCGCCGCCGCCGCCGCGGCGCGCGACCCGGCCATCACCAACCGGCGCTGAATCTCGCTGCCGACGCCGCTGTCGTCCCCGCCGCCGCCGTCGGCATGGCCCTCGCCGCCGTCGTCGGCGGCGCGGTCACACTCTGGCGTCGCGCGCCCGCTGCTGCCGGCGTCGCAGCGCGTGCCGCCGCCGCCCGCCTCGCCGCGCTCCTGGCCGCCGCCGCTGCGCGCGCTGAGCATATTGGGGTCGAGGCGGCGCCGGCGGAGCGGCGCCTCGCACAGCAGCAGTGCATCTTTCCTCTTGCGGCGGAGATCGCGGATCAGGGAGGCGGCGGTCGCGCCGGCCGAGGCGTCGGCGCCCGAGCCTGGCTCGGCCGCCGGCCCTCCTCCTCCTCCTCCTCGTCCTCCAGCTCCCGTCCCTCTGTCGGCGGCGACCGAATCTGGCCGCGGGCTTGAGGGCAGCACGAGGCGCCTTGGATTTGCGCTGCCTCGCCGCCGCCGCCGGTGCCCACCGGCGCCCAGGCTCGCCAATGTGAGCGTGTCTCGCATTGCCGCCGCCCCAGACTTGGGCGCCCCCGGCCCCTCCTCCTCCTCTTCCGGCTCTGCCGCTGCCGCCGCCGCCGCTGTCTCCCGCTTGTCAACCTTGGAGGCGGCAGCCGCCGACGATGGGCGGCCGGCAACGGCAAGGAACGCCGCCGCCGCATCAGCAGGGGAAAAGGCGCCAGCGTGAGCAGCAGCAGCAGCGCAAGCGACAGGGGCGGCAGCGACGAGACCAGGGGGCGCGGCGCCGTGGCCGCTGCCCTCGCGCCCGCCTCTGCCCCCGTCGCTGTCGCGCGAAGTGTGCGCCGACCGCGCCCGCGGCGGCAGCGGCGCGGCCGACCCGCCGGCCCCCGCTCCCTCGGCGCCTCGAGCGCTTGCCGCGCCGCGCGACCGATGCGCCCACGCTGCCTCGGCATTGGCCTGCGCAGCCGCCGCCGCCGCCGCCCACGCCGCGGCGGCCGCGCCCGCCAGCTCGTAGGCGGCGGACAGCGGGCAGCACGCGCCCGCCCCGCCCGTCCCCCCGCCCGCCAGGGGCCCGAGCGCAGCTAGGGGCAGGGCGGAGGCGATCTGGCGGCGGCACCCGGCCGCCCCCGAGGCATGGCGCGGCGCGCCCGCGCCAGAGCCCCGGCGCGAGCCCGGGCGCGAGGTGTTGCCGTCGTCCGACCCCGCCGTTGCCGCCGCCGCCTCGCCCGTTGCTGCTGCAGCTGCTGAGCGCGGGCGCGCCCGTGCGGGGTCGCCGCTGGCGCCGCGCGACGGGTGCCGCGGGCGTGGCGGCGGGAGAGGGCGCAGCAGCGTGAGCGCGGGCAGGCGCCCGCCGAGGCGCCGGGCGCCAGCGCCGCCGCCGCTTGCGCCCTCGCTGTTGGACCCGTCGCTGATTTGCGCCAGGCCGGCGGCGGCGGCGGCGTCAACTGTGGCGCGGACGGCGGCGGCGGCGGCGGGTGCACCGGCGGCCGTGGCATCCGGGGGCAAGCCAGATCTCTCCCAGGACACGTCGAGCTTGTCGCCGCAGCCGCGGCCGCCGCCGCCGTTGCCCGCAGACCCGTCGGCCCCCTGCACGAGGAGCGGCCGCGGGGCGGCGGCGGCGCCAGCATCGCCGGCGCCCGCTTCGTCGGCCTTGCCGCCGCCGTCGCCCGCGCCCTCGCCCTCGCCTGCTGACGACGGTCTCCGGGACGAGGGGGACAGCATAGCCATCCGAGCGATCGCGGCGGCCGCCGCTGCGGTCGTCGCGAACCGAACAGGGACGCTGAGGCCTGCGCCGGCGCCGCTCGGCGGGCGCGGCGGACGGCCCGGCCCCCTGGCGGTTGACAGGGGCCGCTGGAGGAGGCCGTCCAGCCGGTGCTGCTGCTGCTGCTGCTGCTGCTGCTGCAGCGTTTGCTGGCCCTGCCCGCCCGACGGGCCTAGCGGGAGGATGACGCCCAGGTCGCGCGACGACACCGATAGCAGCGCAAGCGGGTCTGACGCCTGCCGCCGATGCGCCGACAGCGACCGCGCGCGCTCGTCCTCCGGGTGCGCCTCTGCCCCGGCGGCGGCGTCGGCGTCGTCGGGCGCCACGGCGTAGGGCGAGGGCGCCGCCGTCCACATGCCGCCCGCGAGCCACGACGCACCGGGGCCGCCGGGGCCGCCCGTGCCGCCACCGCCGCTGCCGCCGCCGACGAGCGCGCGAAAAGCACACCCGTCCCCGGGGCAGCAGCTGACGGAAGCGGCGCGGGCAACGCTGGCCGACCGCCCGCGCCCGGCAGCGGCGTCCATGGCGGCGGCCGCCACGCGCGCGGCGTCTTCCGAGGTGGCGCCGGCCCAGCCGACAGTCCCGCCGCCGCTGCTGGGTCGCCGCCGCGCCTGCGCCGAGGCTAGGACCCGGGCGGGCCCGCCGCCCCCCTCGTGTTCTCTCCTCGCCTGGTGCGGCGGAGCCATCGGCGGCACCTCGTCCGCCCTGAGGCGGCCGCCGCCGCCGCCGCCGCCCCCATCTCGCTTGCCCCCGTCGTCGCCGCCGCCGCCGCCGCTGCTGCTGGTCGCCGGACTCGGCAGACGCAGGCCCGTCGACAGGCGGCGCGCCGGGGGGACCGCGTCCTCTCGCGCGCCGGCCACGGCGGCCCCGAGGACCCCTGCCCGGAGATCAAGGCGCGCGGGCTGATGATTCGGCCGATCCCCAGCGCCACCACTGCCGGCGCCGGCGCCGCTGCTGCTGGCCGCCGAGGCCGGACGCGCGAGGCAGGGCATCAGCGCGGGGGCGTCCGGGGGCGGGAGGCCGAGGAGGCCGTCCTCGGCGTCGGGCGGGTCGGGCGGGTCCTCCGGGCGGCGCAGTGCGGCCGAGGCACGCTCCTCGCGTACTTTGGCGGCGGCGACGGCCGCCACCGCCGCCTTGGCGGCCGCCGCCGCCGCCGCTGCTGTCGCGGGCGAGGCCGCCGCGCCGCCGGCCGCGGCGGCGGCGAGCCGGCCGGCGGCGCCGGGCGCCTCGCGCCACCCGTGCATTGCGCGGAGGTGCGCGTGCAGCGGGCGGCACGCGACGCGCGCGGCGGCGCCCGCCATCAGGCCGCGCCCCTCCAAAAAGGAGGACTCAGGGAAGAGCCAGATGACGGGGGAGACGGGCTGCTGCTGCTGCTGCCCGGGGGTGGTGGGGGCGGGGGCGGCGCCCCCGGCGGCGGCGGCGGCGGCGGCGGCGGCGGCGGCGGCAGCGGGCGCCAGCCCCGCCTTTTGGGGCGCCGCGTGGTCTTGCTGCAGAGACAGGGCCGACCGCGGGCGGGACAGGCGGGCCCTGTCGTCGTCGAGCTGCTGCTGCGCGTCGAGGAGCGACCGCCGCCCGGGCGCCGACCCATGCCGCGCCAGCGCGCCAGCGCGCCCCGAGGCCGGCGGCGCGCCGACGCCGGCCCCGGCGGACGAGGCAGGGAGCAGCCCAAAGGCCAGGCGCGGCGGCGGCGGCGGCGGCGGCCTGCCGCGCTTGGTGCCGGGTCCCGTCGGCGGCCACGCCGCCGCCGCCACGGCTACTGCTGCTGCTGCTGCTGATGTTGATGTTCCTGCCGCCGCCGGGCCTGCCGTCGCCGCGGCAGCAGCGCCGACGGCGGGCGCGATGCCGCCGACGGCGCTGCCAGCAGCACCCCTGATGCCGCCGCTTGCGCCGCCGCCGCCGCGGACCCGCTGCTGGCCGCGCCGCGGCGGCTGCGGCCGGTGCGGCAGGATCGCCGCGCCCCACGACAGCAGCAGCGCCGGGCACTGCCGCCTGACCACCTCTAGAAGCCTCAGCGCGGCCGCGGCCGCCGCCGGCGACGGGCGCGGGTCGTCCAGCACCAGGTCGCCCGGGCCGCTGGCGCCGGAGGCAGCGCCGGCGCCGCCCATGCCGACGCCGACGCCGATGACGCCGCGCGCGCCCCCTGCCGCGGCCGCCGCGCCGGCGCAGAGGTGCCGGAGCACGCTGGCGGAGGCGGCGGCCGAAGGCAGGCCAAGCAGGGCCTGGACGCCGTCGCCGCCCTCGCTGCCGCTGAACTGCGCGCCCTCCTCCTCGGCGGTGGCGGCAATGGCGGCGGCGGCAGCGCGCGCGGCGCTGCGGACCGGCGGGCGCTGCGGCGGCTCCCCGCTGCCGTCAGCGTCCTTGTTCTTATTGCTGGCCGCGCCGCCGCCGCCGCCACCTAGCTCGCCTGCCTCCGTCGGGGAGGGCTGGATCGCCCTCGCTCGCCGCCACTCCCGGTAGTACCACTCGGCGGCGGCAAGGGTGTCGAGAGCAGGGGGAGGGCCCCCGCCGGGCGGTTGTTGCGTCGTCGTCGGCGGCGGCGGCGGCGGCCCTCCATCGGCGGCGGTGGCGGCGGCGGCAGGCGCGGCGGCGCCCGGCGCGGCAACGCCCGGCGGCAGCTGGTGCGGCGGCGCCCACGCGCAAAAGCCGTCGTACGAGTGCTCGCGGTACTTGATGCGCACGGCGAACGCCCCCGTCGCCGGGTCGAGGCCGATGTTGAGCGCGCCCTCGACGGCCGCGCGCCGGCGCAAGCGGGGCGGCGGGGCCGGCAGCTGCGCGACGTCGGGCTCTGCCGCAACGGCTGCCAGGGCCTCGGCGCGCGAGCGCGGTGGCGCGCCGTAGACGCGGCCGGCAAGCGGGCCGTCAAATCCGTGGTCGAGGCGCGCCTCGCCGAGGGCGACGCTCCAGATCTGTTGCTTGTTTGTTGAGGTAGGAAGGGTGAGTTGGGGGGCGCGCGCGCGTTTCTGCCATTGAAAAGAGGGGGAGGGGGACCGAGGCGGGGGGCTTTCTCTCGCGGGCGGAAAGCTCTTGTCCTTTTTTTTATCTGTCGGGCTTCTGCACTCGCGTCGGCCCAGCAACACCCCCAAGACAAACGCACCAGGCGGTTGAGGTCGGCCAATTCGACCACCGGCTGCGGCCTCATTGCAGGCGGGCCCGGGCCCGCGCCCTGTGTCATGCCGACAACGGGGGGACCGGCGGAGGAGGAGGCCAGGCCATTGCTGCGAGCCTCTCTCCCCCAAAACCGGTCCTGTGTGCGTGCGGGGAGAGTGGAGCGTGGAATGAATCAGTCGGTCGTCGGTCAGTAAAGTACAGGAACAAGTCAAGGACAGTGGAGTTGAGTACGGGAACGGCAAGCCCGAGGGACGGACGTTGGGCAAAAGGCGCGCGTCCTGGCGGCGTCGGCGACGTCGGCGACAGCGCTGGGGCCGGGGCGTTTGGGGGCCCCCGGCGCGCTTGTCCCGCCCCCCGCCTCGACCCCCTCCCTCGTTTGCCGCGCGACATTACACACCCAAGCGACCGCCCCGCTCGGTCCATACGTATGCGTCTCTTGGTCTCGTAAAACCTAGTCGAACCCGCGGTGCCGCTCCGCCTCGCAAACCCGCTGCACCGCCAGCACGTAGGCGGCCGCGCGCAGCGATGCGCCCTTGTCGCCGCCGCGCTCGTGCTGCACGCGGCGGATGGCGCGCCACGCGTCGACCATGTAGCGGTCGAGCTGCCGGTCGATCTCCTCGGCCTCCCACCGGAAGTTCTGCAGGTTCTGGACCCTGTGTTGACGTGTGGGTGTGTTGTTTTCGAGGGTTTTGATCGGGCGGGTGAGCGCCGCGTGTCGCGCGCCCACCAAGCAAGAAACAAAAAAAAGCGCGCCCGACCGCCGCCGCCGCGCGCCTCGAAGGGAAACAAATCACAGGGGGTCCGACGACCCAACACTCACCACTCGGCAAACGACACGACGACGCCGCCGGCGTTGGAGTAGAGGTCTGGCAGTACGGGGATGCCGCGGGCGCGGAGCTTTGTTTGGTGGTTTGGTTTGGTTTGTTGTTTTGCGGCAGGAGAGGAGGGCGAGCGGACTCTGAGTCAACGAGGGAGGAGGAGGGGCGCAGCGCCGCGCGGGGTTGTTTGCGCGAAAGAGGGAGCAAGAGCGAGAGCGCACGCGCGCCCGCCACACAATACACAGCACAAGACACAGACAGCCGAACACAACCATACGGCGGGCGACCGACCCCCCCCCTCTTTCCCTCCTGCTCTCCTCGCTCTCACCACGGCGTCCCCCTCTGGCGTGCACGCGGCGTTGGCCGCCTCGATCACGGCGCGCGCCTGCACCTTGGCGGCCGTGCCCGCCGTCAGGACGCCGCCGATCGCGGCCGGGATCAGCACGTCGCACGGCATCGACAGGAAGGAGACCGGGTCGGCCATGACCGCGCCGCCCCCCTCAAAGTCGGACAGCATGCCGCCGCGCGCCGCGTGCGCCTGCAGCGCAGGGACGTCGAGCCCGCGCTCGTTGTGCACGGCGCTGCGGGCGTCGGCGACGGCGACCACCTTGCCGCCCGCGTCGTGGAGGTGGCGCGCGGCGCTGGCGCCGAGCTTGCCGAAGCCCTGGATCACGAAGGAGCTGCCCTGGACGCGCGCGCAGAGGGCGTCGCGCAGGAACTCGCGCGCCGCGAACAGCACGCCGCGGCCGCCCGCCTGCTCGCGCCCGAGCGACCCGTGCAGGTGCAGCGGCTTGCCCGTGACGACGGCGGGCGAGAAGCCCTTGTACTTGCTGTACTCGTCGAAAATCCAGGCCATGATGCGCTCGTCCTACGCATGTGGGCGTGGGGCGTGTGGCAACATGGGCACGGTGGGGACGGGTGGTAGTGGTTTTCGTGTTGTGTGTGTTTTTTGTGTTTTTGCGGGGGGACGAGGGGCGCGGGCAGGGCGGAGTGGGGCGGGCGGGCGGTTGAGCGAGCGACGGCGTCGAAGCGGGAGAAGCGGCGAGAGACATCCGCGGCGGGCTGACTCGCAGCGGGCGGGCGGGCGCAGCGAGAGAACATGCAACGCCAAACCAGCAAAATCACCACACAGCCAAGAACAACCAACCAAGAAGACGGCCGCCGGCCGCCGGCCGCCGGCCGCCGGCCGCCGCA
>Ga0105055_10002660_pt1 | contig 27511 bp, 29 predicted proteins | sample BON03_FD_78090 | JGI IMG/M metagenome (GOLD analysis project Ga0105055, IMG submission 78090) | Freshwater microbial communities from Lake Bonney liftoff mats and glacier meltwater in Antarctica - BON-03 | ecosystem: Environmental > Aquatic > Freshwater > Ice > Glacier meltwater | place: Lake...
CGCCAAAGAACATCAGACCAATGCCCATACCGGCGGCGAACAGCATGGACAGCCAAGCCAGGTACGAGTAGTCGGGTGTGGCCAGGGTGCCGCCCAGCCGCACCTTTCCTAAAGGGGACACGATCAGCCCCAGACACACAAGCACCAGCGCGTTGGCGGCGCTGAGGAAAAACCAATCCAGCGTGCTGGTGATCCAGCCTCGCAAATCGCCGAACAGGGGCCCAGCCTGGGCCTGGAAGATCAGCGTGAGCGACACGAAAACAATCACCGCACCGGCAGAAATCGCAAACACCCGGTTGTGAACGTCCAGCCCAAAGGGCCCGAGCTGAACAACAATGTTGTCCTGCCCGACTTTGTAGTCGGTCTGGATGGGGTTGACGTCGCCATCGGGCGACATCAGATCTGGGGGAGTAGACATGGTGTGCGCTCCTTGCATCGGTCTCAAAAAACACCGCTCTCAAGAGAAAAACGGGAATGTTCACCTTACACCGAGTTTTTTTTCAGACCGCGCGCTGAACCACACACCCAACGACTCAGCACCCCAGCCGCTCCGCCATCTGAACCAGATCGCGCGCGTGCCACGTGTTCGCCGCATCGGGCGACACATCCTTGGGCTGCGCCAGCCCAAACTCAAACGGGCGTTCGATGTACGCGGTTTGCAGGCCACAAGCGCGGGCGGCCGCCAGGTCGTCCTGGTGAGCCGCCACCAGCATCACCTGCCCGGGCGCCAGGTCAAAGGTCTGCGCCACCCCCAGATAGGTGCGCGGATCGGGCTTGTAAGCGCGGAACACTTCTGCGCTCAGGATGCAGTCCCATGGCAGGCCGGCACGCTTGGCCATGTTGGTCAGCAGACCGATGTTGCCGTTGGACAGGGTGCAGATCGTGAACTTCGCTTTCAGCCGGGTGAGACCGGCCACCGTATCGGGCCAGGGGTCGAGCCGGTGCCAGGCGCGGTTAAGGTGGGCGCGCGCTTGCTCGTTCAGGTGGTCCAAGCCGAAGCGCGGCAGGAGAGCGTCGAGGATCAGGCGGTGCAGCTCGTCGATGCGGGTCCAGCCGAGTTCGCCCGAGCGCACCCGCTGCATCGCGGGCTGGTAGCCAGCGCGCCAGGCGAGCGCGAAGGCGTTGCCATCCACCGCCGGATACAGCGCCGCCACTTCGCGCGCGAGGCTGCCGTGCCAGTCCACCACGGTGCCGAAGATGTCAAAGGCGAGGACTTGCGGTGGATTCATGGCACGCTCCGGTGTCGTTACAGCCAGCGCCGCACACCGGCGCACCAAGCGGTGTAGGCGGACCCGAAGCGCTCGCGCATCACGCGCTCTTCGGGGCCGATCTGAAAGCGGTTGATGTACGCCACAAAACCCAGCGGGCCCAGCGCCGCCCAGGGCGACCACAAATACACCACCCCCGCCGACAGAAACAGCACGAGCCCAAGGTACATCGGGTTGCGCGTGAGGCGGTAAACGCCGGCGGTGACCAGGTGGGCGGTGGCCTGAGGCCGCATCGGGTTGATGGTGGTGCGCGCTCGGTGAAACGCCCACAGCGCTGCCAGATCGAAGGCCGCACCGATCGCCACCAGCGCAAGCGCCGCAGACACATGCCAGCTGGGCGCCAGCGGGCCAGGCAGCCGGGCCGCCAGGTTCCACATCAGCAGCAACATCACCAGCGCCACCACCGGTGGCGGAATGCGGGTTTCCAGCGCGTCGGCGTTCATGGCGTCACCAGTCCACCAGACTCAGGCCCAGCGAGGCCACGGTGCGGTTGCGGTTGTAGTCGAGCAGGTTCTCCCCGTAGCCGCTGAAAAGCTGGGCATAAAGGCGCAGGCCGCCGTCGGCGCGGCCGATGCTGCGCAGGTATTCAAACCGCACCGACCCTTTGCCGCTGCTGCGCAACGCGTGCCGCAGCGCAAAGCCCAGCGTGTGCAGGGTGCGATCGGTGCCCAGCCCGGCGTCGAAGCTCCAGCGGCCGACGAGTTCGCCACGGCCAACAAAATCGCTGATGTCGGGGTTGTCGTCTCTGTCCGCCTTCTCGCTCATGCGCCGCCACACGCGGGCCTGTAGCGTGAAACGGTCGCCGTTGTCGGCGATCTTGTCGGCCGCACCCATCACATAGGTGCGGTTCCAGCTGCGCGAGAGCGGCAGGCTCTGGCCGTTGGACTGGTGCACCAGACCGGCGGCACTCATGCGGTAGGTCCAACCACCCGGCAAGGCAATGAAGTGCGGGAACACATAAACCAGCTCGGGCTCGTGGTCAGTGTTGCGAAACGGACGCGAGATGTCTTGGTTGAACAGCTGCCAGTAACTTTGCTGGGTGTAGCCAAACCACAGCGAGTCGCGCAGCAGGTCGCTGCCGCCGCGCAGGATGCCGCTCAAGATCTTGGTGCGCACGCTCAGGTTGATCTTCAGCTCGCCCGGCTGGTAATTGACTTCGGCCGTGGGTACATTGCCGGCGGCCGAGGGGCTCGGGTTGCGGTTGACCGCCGAGCCACCGCTCAGGGAGAGCGACACCGGCCGGTAGGCGCGCAGCTCGAAGTTGTTGCGGGCGATGGCGTGTTCCAGATCCCAAAAGCGCGTGATTTCGCTGGGTTGGGCACTGATGCGTTGTGCCGCCGAGGTGGCAGAGGCGGGCGCGGGAGCAGGCGCTGCTCCCGCCACATCCGACCCGTAGAGCACCGGCGGCGGGCTTTGAAGCGCCAACGGGTTGGCAAACTGAAGCGTTTTTTGATCGAAGCAGGCCAGGCGCTCGGCGTTGTCGGTGACGGTGGCGCAGCCGAGCCAGTCGCTGGCCAGTGCGGGTCCGCCCAGGCTGACCGCCAGCCAAACCGCGACCCGGTGGAGACGGAAAGAGTGCATACGCGATGGTAGAGCAGCCCAACAGCGCGCCAGTTGCTGTTGCACACGGATACCGCTGCTGTCAGCAAGCATCAAACACTGCCCCAGGCGCTGTGCAGCGCTTTCGCCAGCATCGACAGGCCAAGCAGGATCAGACCGAAGAAGAACCAGCGGCGGAATGTGGCAGGCGGGATCTTTTGACGCAGGCGCTGACCGGCGTACATGCCGGCCACCGCGGGCAACACAGCCAGCAGCGATCCGGTGGCGGTTGCCAGGCTGTATTGGTTTGAGGCCGCCAGCGCCAGCGCCAGGGCGGCGGTGGAGACGGTGAACGACAGGCCCAGCGCCTGAATCAGCTCGTCGCGTGTGAGCCCGATCGCATTGAGGTAGGGCACTGCGGGAATGGCAAACACCCCGGTTGCGCCGGCAATCAGGCCGGTGACCAGCCCCACCAGCGGCGACCAGCGGGGCTGCATCGCCACCGACACCACGAAGCCCCGGCCCCACAGCCCATGCACGCCATAGCCCAGCAAGATGGCGCCGAGCGCCGCCTGTGCCAAGCCAGAAGACGCTCCGGTGAGCACGCCAATGGTGAGCGAGATCCCCACGGCCACGCCAACCATCATGGTGGCCATGCGCCGCGCCAGCACCCGCAGGGCCGGACCCGCCAGCATCTGCCAGACGTTGGTCACCAGCGAGGGCACGATGAGCAAAGCCGCCGCCCCGGCGAGCGGCAAGACCAGGCCCAACAAAGCAATCGCCACGGTGGGAAAACCCATGCCCACCACCCCCTTGACCAGACCCGAAAGCAGGAAAACGGCGCCAATGTACAGCGTGAGACTCAGGGTATCTGGGGGCATGGACGCAGCAGCGCAATAAAAAAGCCGGCGCCGCAAACCGGCACCGGCGCTGTGGCACCGCGCCATCCGGCGCGCTGCCATGGCGGGCTCAGACCACCGTCAGGCGGGCGCCGTCGGCCGCATCGGCCACGATTTCGCCGACGTCGGCGGCATCGGCAAAGCCGTGGCGCACGAAGATCGCCAGCACCTCAGCCACCGCCTCGGGCGCGCAGGCCACCAGCAAGCCACCGCTGGTTTGCGGATCGCTCAGCAAGGTTTGGTCGATCGGTTGCAAATTCGACCCCAGCTTCACTTCGGCGCCAAACGCGTCCCAGTTGCGGGCCGAGGCGCCAGTCACCATGCCCTGGGCGGCGAGCTCGCGCACGCCGGGCAGCAAAGGCACGCGATCCATCTCGATGTGGATCGCGGCCTGGGCGCCGCGCGCCATCTCCAGCGCGTGGCCGGCCAGGCCGAAGCCGGTGATGTCGGTCAGCCCGTGCACACCGTCCAGCGCGGCGAGATCGGGGCCAGGGGTGTTGAGCTTGGTGGTGTTGGCGATCATCTGCGCATAGCCCTCGGGCGAGAGCGCGTCTTTCTTCAGCGCGGCCGACAACACGCCCACGCCCAGTGGCTTGCCCAGGATGAGGCGGTCGCCCACCTTGGCGTCGCCATTGCGCTTGATCCGCTTGGGGTGCACCAGGCCAATCACGACCAGGCCATAGATTGGCTCGACCGAGTCGATGGTGTGGCCGCCGGCGATCGGGATGCCGGCCTCGCGACAAATGCTCTGGCCACCATCCAGGATCTTGCCGATGGTCTCGGTAGACAACACGTTGACCGGCATGCCCACGATTGCCAGCGCCATGATGGGTGTGCCGCCCATGGCGTAGACATCGCTGATCGCGTTGGTGGCGGCGATGCGACCAAACTCGTACGGGTCGTCCACGATGGGCATGAAGAAGTCGGTGGTGGCGATCAGCGCCTGTTCGTCGTTGATCAGGTAGACCGCCGCGTCGTCAGCGGTCTCGATGCCCACCAGCAGCTCTTTGGGCACCGGCATGGCGCTCAGGCCCTTGAGGATTTCGCTGAGCACGCCGGGCGCGATCTTGCAGCCGCAGCCGCCGCCGTGTGACAGGCTGGTGAGACGGGGCTGGGTGGCGTTGCTGGGGGTGGGGGTGGGTGTTTTCATGGGGTCTCCAGTGGACGGGTGATCGAAAAAAGGATGCTTAGAAGGCTGTCGGGCCTGGGGCAGCGGTCAGGGCGCCGCGCCGGGCAGGCCAGCCAGCGCCTGCAACAGGTGGCGCCGCTCGGCATCGCGCTTGAACAGCGGCGCACGCAAAGCACATTGTGCTTGCAGGCGCACCAGCGTGCCTGCAGGCGCGGCGATGTCTGCTCGGCAGACGCGCAGCAAACGCACCAGCGCTGGCACGTCGCCGGGCGGAAAGTAACCGCCATAGTCTTGGCCCAACATGCCCACATTGCCCGCCACCCGCGAGGCGAGCACCGGCGTGCCGCTGAGCACCGCTTCCATGATCACGTGGGCACCGCCTTCCATCTGGCTCGGGTGCAGCAGCAGGTGGGCGCGCTGGATGCGATCGCGCGCGGCCGCGCGCGGCACGCCACCGAGCCAGCGGTAGTGCGCGCAATCGACCTCGGTCTGACGCGCGGTATCGCCCAGTGCGGGGTCCAGCGCATGGCCCAGGTGGTCAATCTGGATGCCCTCGTCTGGCGCCAGCAAGCGCGCCGCCTCCCACACCATCTGCGGCGCCTTCTCGGCGCGCAAGTGGCCGGCCACCACCGCACGCAGGTGGCGGCTGGTGCTGGGCAGCGTGGCGCGCGGGGTGCTGGACTGAAACACCACGCGGCATTTCTCGCGCAGCAGCTCGGGCAGCGCCAGCGGCCCCTGCTCCTGCAACACGATCAGGCGCTGCGCCAGCAGCAGCGAGCGCTGGGCGCCAGCGTCCACGGTGATGTCGCGGTAGAGGTCGGTACCGGTGAGCGCCACCACCAGGCCCTGGCCCGGTCGCAGCCGTGCCCAGGCAGCGATAGCATCGGCCGAACGGCGCGCGTGCAGTGCGAGCAGCAGATCGGTGCTGGCGTCGTCCGCCTCCTGGCCGGTCCATTGCCGGCTGAGGCGAACCCGATAATGGCCAGACAGCAGCTGTGCCCAGCGGCGCGCGGTTTGCCAATTGCCGTTGTTGGCGTCAGCCAACGCGGGCGTGACAATGCAAAGAGAGGGTTTCAACATGGCACAAGGATCACACAATTTGGCGGCGACCGACGCGGCGCACCAGGCCAGGAATGCCAACAGGGCGGCGTTGGAGCAGCTGCTGCTCGAAGCCCGCGCACGCACCATGCGTCTGTTTGCCGCTTACGAGAACGCGCTCGGCCCCGCGCTGCGCTTGCCCTACCTGCCCGAACTCAACCTGCCGCTGTGGGAGCTTGGCCACGTGGGCTGGTTTGCCGACTGGTGGATTGCGCGCAACCCGCAGCGCGAGCGCGGCGCCCAGGCCAACCCCGACCTGGCGCGCACCCAGCCCCGCCAGGCGGCGCGTGGCGCGGACGCCGACAGCTTTTACAACTCCAGCACCGTGGCACACGGACGCCGCTGGCAGCTGGAGTTGCCCAATGCCGCCGCCACCCGCGAGCACCTGCAAGACAGCCTGGCCGACACCCTGGCGTTGCTGCAAACCGCAGCAGGGGACGACGACGGCCTGTACTTCTTCCGCCTGGCCTTGTTCCACGAAGACATGCACGCCGAGGCGGCGGTCTACATGGCGCAGACGCTGGGATTTGATCCGGGCGAGACCTTGGGCGCACCGGAACGCCGTGGTGCGCCAGGTGCGCAGGCGGTCATGCCCGCCACCCCCTGGGTTCTGGGGCACGACGGCCCGGGTTTCGCGTTCGACAACGAGCGCGGCGCGCACTCGGCGCCGATGCCCGCCTTCGAGATCGACACCGAGGCGGTGCGCTGGGCGCGCTTCCTGCCTTTTGTGGAGCAAGCCGGCTACCGCGAACGCGCGTTCTGGAGCGAAGCCGGCTGGCGCTGGGTGACCCAGACCGGTGCCAGCGTACCGCGCCATTTGCGCCGCAGCGACAAGGGTTGGCAGCAGCAGCGCTGGGGCGTTTGGCAGCCGCTGGACCCACAAGCCCCCGCCTGCCACCTCACCTCCTTCGAGGCCGAGGCCTGGTGCGCCTGGGCCGGCCGGCGCCTGCCGCTTGAGGCCGAGTGGGCATGCGCCGCCCACACCGCCCCCGACTGGTGCTGGGGCGAGGTGTGGGAATGGACCGCCAGCCCGTTTGCGCCCTTCCCCGGCTTTGTCGCCCATCCCTATGTGGACTACTCGCGGCCCTGGTTCGACGGCCGCCCGGCCCTCAAAGGCGCGAGCGCCGCGACCGTGCCGCGCATGCGCCACCCCCAGTACCGCAACTACTTCACCCCGGAGCGCAACGACGTGATGACAGGCTTTCGCAGCGCCGCGCGTCTGTAGACGATCGGCGAGCTGACCCCTAAGAGCGGCTGGCGCGTGAACAAAAGGGCTCATCTGACGGCCCGACCGCTGACGCGGCGCTTCAGGGCAGCAGCGACAGCGCGCGCATGTAGCGCTCGCTCACCATCAGCCCGTCCCAGGCCATGGCCGGGCCGCCTGGCAGCAGCGCCCGGCGGCGCGCGTCACTGCCCGGGTCGGGTTGCCAGCGGTGCTCGATCAACGCGAGGGAAAGCCCGTCGATCACAGCGTCCAGCGGCTCGCCGCCGTTCACCAGCGACTGGTTGCACAACACAGCCAGGTCGGCACCTGCGCCCAGCGCAGCCAGCGCGGCCTCGGTGAAGCTGACCCGCTCGCCGTCAATGAAACAGGCTGCTTCCATGCTGAGATCGTCGCTGAAGATGGCGCCGGTGAAGCCCAGGCGTTGGCGCAGGATGTCTTGCAACCAGCGGGCCGAGAAACCCGCTGGTCGGCTGTCGACCTTGGGGTAGATCACATGCGCGGGCATCACCGCATCCAGGCTGCTGGAAAGCCAGCCGTAGGGCGCGGCGTCCTCAGACAGGATGACGGTGAGGTTGCGACGATCAACCGGAATTGCCAGGTGCGAGTCGGCCTTGACAAAGCCGTGGCCGGGAAAGTGTTTGCCGCAGTTGCCCATGCCGCTTTGCTTGAGCCCCAGTAGCAGCGCCTGCGCCAGCAGCGTGACCACCCGCGCGTCGCGCGCCAACGCCCGGTCACCAATCACCGAGTTGCCGCCGCGGTCCAGATCGAGCACCGGGGTGAAGCTCAGATCGACGCCGCAAGCCCGCAGCTCGGCGCCCAGCACATGGCCCACTGCGGTGGCCACGTTGGTGGCGCGCAAGGCGGACGCACCGACGATCTCGCTCTTCTTTTCGGGTGCCATCCACAGGTCGCCCAGCACGGCCATCGGCGGCAGGTGGGTAAAGCCGTCGGTGCGAAAACGCTGCACCCGCCCACCCTCGTGATCGACCGCGATCAGCAAATCGGCGCGCACCGCCTTGATTTGCCTGCACAGCCGCGTGAGCTGCTCGCGGTCCTGCCAGTTGCGGCCAAACAAAATGGCGCCGCCCACCAGGGGGTGCGCCAGGCGTTGCTGGTCAACGGCGGTGAGCGAAAGCCCGGCGACGTCGATGATCAAAGGGGCGTGGTGGTTCAAGTTGCTGGTGCTCATAAAAACTTCAGTCGCGCTCCACGACCACAAAGCTGGCCGCGTAGTCGGTCTCGTCGGTCACGGTGACGTGCGCGCGCAAGCCTTGCGCCTCAAACCAAGCCTTGAGCTCACCGTTCAGCACGATGTGGGGCATGCCGCTGGGCAGGTTGAGGATTTCGCAGCACCGCCAGGTCATGGGCATGCGCAGGCCCAGACCAATGGCTTTGGAAAACGCCTCCTTGGCTGAGAAGCGCGTGGCCAAGTAGCGCACCCCGCGCTGCGGCCAGCGCGCACCGCGCCTAGCCCACACCGCCAGTTCGGCCTCGCCCAGCACCTTGCGCACAAAGCGATCGCCCTGGCGCGCCAGCGTGGCCTCGATGCGGCGGATGTCGCACACATCGGTGCCGATGCCAAAAATCATCTCGCGTCTGCCATGCAAACCTGAAAGGCCCGAACCGTGGCGACGTAACCCAGCTCCAGCGCATCGGCGATCAGCGCGTGACCGATCGACACCTCGCTCACGCCGGGCACGGTGCGAAGAAATTCGCCAAGGTTGTCACGGTTCAAATCGTGACCGGCGTTCACACCCAATCCAGCGTCCAGCGCCGCCTGCGCCGCAGCCGCAAACCGGGCCAGCTGCTCGGCGCAGGCCGGGGTATTCCAGGCCGCAGCGTAGGGTTCGGTGTACAGCTCCACCCGGTCCGCGCCGACCGCTTTGGCGCGCGCCATGGCAGCGACGTCGGCGTCCATGAACAGGCTGACCCGAGCACCCAGCGCATGCGCCTGGGCCACCACCAGCTGCAGCCGTTCGGCGTCGTCGGGAAAGTGCCAGCCGTGGTCGCTGGTGAACTGGCCCTCTGCGTCGGGCACAAAGGTGAGCTGGTGCAGCGGCAGACCACGGGCCCGCACCTCGGTGGCGATGCCCATCAGATTTTGAAACGGATTGCCTTCGATGTTGAACTCGCAATCGGGCCAGGCCTGCATCAGCGTGGCCAGCTCAAACACGTCGTGCAGGCGGATATGGCGCTCATCGGGTCGCGGGTGAATGGTGATGCCGCGCGCGCCCGCTTGCAGGCACAGCGTGGCTGCTCGCAGCACCGAGGGAATGCCCAGGTGGCGCGTGTTGCGCACCAGCGCCACCTTGTTGAGATTGACCGAGAGGGCGGTGGTGGATTGGGCTTGGGTGGCGTGAACGGTGGACATGGTCAGAGCGGGGTGTTGGGTGTGCCCTCGACATCGGGCACGCGGCGCATGGCCTGGATGTCCAGCATCAGCTGGCGGGTCTGGAAAACGCGAACGCCGCAATGGTAGTGCAGCACCGCGCGCAGTTGCGAGCGCAAGGCCAGCAGCGCCGGCGCGCAAGCGCGAAGCGTGGCCAGAAAGGCGTCACCCGATTGCATGGCGTCGTGCAGGGCCAGCCACTGCGTGCCCACCAGGCTGTGCGCATCGTCGCCATGGGCCAGCCGCAGGCCACTTTCGGGCACAAGGACATAGCATGCCTCTGGCTCCAGCGGCGAAAGCGAACTGCCCTCGTGCGCCAGATCGGAGAGAAAACCCACCTCGCGCAGCAGCAGCAACTCAAACGCGCGCAACACCAGCGCCTGCACATCGGCGCGCTCGGCCAGCAACGCCACCGCCAACGCATAGTGGTCAAACAGGCGCGGGTGCGGGTCGTCGCGCGCCAGCAGGCGCATCAGCAACTCGTTCAAGTAACTTCCCGAGAGCAGCGCTTCACCGGTGGGCATCACATGACCGCCCTGCCACTGGGCCGACCTGAGCGTGCGCACCTCGGCGTCCCCACCCCAGCTCAGCAGCAAAGGCTGCAATGGCAAAAGCACCGGACGAAACTGCGAGGTCGGCCGCTTGACGCCTTTGGCCACAATTGCAATCCGCCCGTCGCGCCGGGTGAAGACTTCCAGGATCAGGCTCGACTCGCTCCAGTCGTAGCGATGCAGCACAAAGGCCGGTTCTTCAGTGGTGCGTCGTGTGACCATGGGGGCGTGCAATCAGCAGGCAGGCCATTGCGGGGCAGGCTTACAAAATCCAGTCACTCATAGCCAAAGGAGCGCACGCGCGCGGCGTCGTCCGCCCAGCCCGAGCGCACCTTCACCCACAGCTCCAGAAACACCTTGCAGTCCCACAGCTTTTCCAGCTCTTGCCGGGCCTCGGTGCCGATGCGCTTGAGCTTCTCGCCCTTGTCGCCGATCACCATGCCTTTGTGGCCGTCGCGCTCGACGATGATGGTCACCGCGATGCGCCGCATCGTGCCCTCCAGCTCAAACTTGTCGATCACCACGGTGGAGGTGTAGGGCAGCTCGTCACCGGTCAGGCGAAACAGCTTCTCGCGCACCATCTCGGCGGCCATGAAGCGCTCGCTGCGATCGGTGAGCTCTTCTGGTGCGTGCATCCACGGCTGTTGCGGCAGGAAGGGTTCGCAAATCGTCAACAGGCGTGCAATATCGCGCTGGTTCTTGGCCGACATCGGCACAAACTCGGTAAAAGGGTGACGCTCTTGCATGCTGCTCAGCCAGGGTGCGAGCTCGCCGCGCCGGTGCAACAGATCGAACTTGTTGGCCACCAACAGCACCGGGATGTCGCTGGGCAGCAGATCGAGCACCTTGGCGTCGGCCTGGTTGAAATTTCCCGCCTCCACCACAAACAGCACCAGATCAACATCGGCCACCGCGCCGATTACGGTCTTGTTGAGTGCGCGGTTCAGCGCGTTGCCGTGCCGGGTCTGAAAGCCCGGCGTGTCGACAAAAACAAACTGGCTGACGCCCGCCGTGCGGTAACCGGTGATGCGGTGGCGTGTCGTTTGCGCCTTGCGCGAGGTGATGCTGATCTTCTGTCCCACCAGGGCGTTGAGCAGGGTCGACTTGCCCACGTTGGGCTTGCCGACAATAGCGACCAGGCCACATCGTTGCTGCGCCGGACCCACCGCTTCGGGCTCGGGCTGCTCTGGCGCCGCCTCAGCCTGTGTGGCGCTGGCGTCGCCGGAATCAACGTCTTTGCCCAGCGCTCGCGCCAGCATCGCATCAAGCGCGGGATTGGCAGGAACAGCGGTGGGCTCTGAGGGGGGTTTGGATCGGGTCATATCGGCTGTATTTGAAAGAGATCGGGCTTTGGGCGCCAGTGGGCGTCAGGAGCGGCTGGTTTTGGCTTGGGCGAGGTGTTGCAGCATGGCTGCCGCCGCCGCTTGCTCGCCCGCACGGCGCGAGGCACCAATGCCGCGCTCGCTGTGACCAGTTTCCAGCACCATGCACTCGACATCGAAGGTTTGTTTGTGGGCTTCACCCAGCGTCGCCACCACGCGGTAACCCGGCAGCTTCATCTTGCGCGCCTGCAGCCACTCCTGCAACTCGGTCTTGGGGTCTTTGCCCATCGCGCTCATCTGCGCGCTGAGCTCCACGTTGCCATAGAGCCGGTGCACCAGTGCAGCAGCAGCCTCGAAGCCGGCGTCGAGATACACCGCACCAATCACCGCCTCCAGCGCATCGGCCAAGATAGACGGTCGCCCGTTACCACCGGAGCGCTTTTCGCCCTCACCCAGGCGCAAAGGCTGCGCGAGATCGAGCCGCAGCGCGATCTCGAACAGCGTTTCCTGTTTCACGAGATTGGCGCGCACCCGCGAAAGATCGCCCTCGGGCAATTGATTTAGCTTCTCAAACAGCAGGCCAGAGATTGCCAGGCCCAGCACAGAGTCACCCAAAAATTCGAGGCGCTCGTTGTGGTCGGCGGCAAAACTGCGGTGCGTCAGCGCCCGCTCCAGCAGGCGCGGGTTGGCAAACACATGGTCAAGGCGTTGTTGCAGCGCCAGCAGCTCGGGCGTCAAACCTGGCATTGCGCCAAGGCGCGTTTGGGTTCTTCGCTCACTTGGAGCGGCCTTTGTAGCGCATCGCCAGGTAGGCTGGACCAACCAGATGAATGTCGCGCTCGTAGGCAAAAGACACCACGACCCGCTCGCCCTCTTTGGCCACCTCAAGGTCCTTGCCCGAGATGGTGCGGATGTTTTCGATGGCGGCTGCCTTGTTGAAAATTTCGCGCACCTCGGTCACGGTTTCACCAGCTGAGGCTTTCTCGACCGCCCTTTGCACCGCTCTGTACTCAATGTAGGTGGAGGCCACCTGCACAGACACCACGCCAAATAGCGTCAGCGCCGCAGCCACGACAAGCAGCCCCAAAAAGGTCAGTCCACGCTGCTGTTTTCTATTTGCCATTTTGTTGTTCCTCCCAGCGCCACAACTACCCGCATTGACAAGCCCAGCCATCATTCGAAGGGGCCAATGCGGCCCAAATCACCGAAATTCATCCAGACAAAAAACGCTTTGCCAACGATATTGGCATCAGGCACAAAGCCCCAATAGCGCGAGTCCAGCGAGTTGTCGCGATTGTCACCCATCATGAAATAGTGCCCCTGTGGAACTTTGCACACCAAACCCTCAACCGTGTAATTGCAATTGTCCCGGTACGGGAAGTCGCTGGCGCCGGGCACAAGGGCTGGGCGGTCGTCGTCGTTGAGTGTGTTGTATTGCTTCGCGCCAACCGTTTCAGTGAACTGCTTGGAATAGCGCATGGTGTCACCATCAAAAAAATCGGGCTGTGGCTGGGTTGGCACTGGCTGACCATTAACGGTGAGTCGCTTGTTCAGGTAGGCCACCTCGTCGCCCGGCACACCCACGACGCGCTTGATGTAGTCCAGGCTTGGCTGAGGCGGGTAGCGAAACACCATCACGTCGCCGCGCTGCGGATCGTTGTTGGCCCACAGCTTGGTGGTGAACACCGGCATGCGCAGTCCATAGTGAAACTTGTTGACCAAGATCAGGTCGCCCACCCGCAGGGTCGGAATCATGGAACCTGAAGGAATCTTAAACGGCTCAAACATGAACGAGCGCAGCACAAAAACCGCCAGAATCACCGGGAACAGGCCCGCTGTCCAGTCCAGCCACCAAGGCTGCGCCAGCAACTGGCGGCGCGCTGTCTCGATATCGTCCTCCGCATTGCTGAAGCCCTGCTTGAGAAGCGCTTGCTTGCGATTCAGGTGCTCTGTCACCAGCCGTTTGTCGGCTTGCCTGCGGCGCGGCAAGAACACCAGCTTCTCGGCCACCCAGTAAATGCCGGTGACGACCACCGCCAGCATCAACAACAAGGCGAAATTGCCCGCGACCGCGCCGAAATACCAGGCGGTGGCATAAACAACAAACGCAGCCAAGACCACCGCTGTGATCGAGCCCATTGCGGCGCCCATCAGTCTTGCACCTGCAAAATAGCCAAAAATGCCTCTTGCGGCACCTCAACCGAACCGATCTGTTTCATGCGTTTCTTGCCTGCTTTTTGTTTTTCCAGGAGCTTTCGTTTGCGGGAAATATCACCGCCATAGCATTTCGCCAGCACGTTTTTGCGCAGTGCCTTGATGGATTCGCGGGCGATGATGTTGCCGCCGATCGCGGCCTGGATCGCCACATCGAACATTTGGCGGCTGATGATTTCGCGCATCTTGGCCACCACCGCGCGGCCGCGGTATTGCGACTGGCTGCGGTGCACGATGATGGAGAGCGCATCGACCTTCTCGCCGTTGAGCATGATGTCGACCTTCACCACGTCGGAGGCCCGGTACTCTTTGAACTCGTAGTCCATCGAGGCATAGCCTCGGCTGACCGATTTCAGCTTGTCGAAAAAATCCAGCACGATCTCGCCCAGCGGCATATCGTAGGTGAGCATCACCTGCTTGCCGTGGTAGGCCATGTTGAGCTGCATGCCGCGCTTGTGGTTGGCCAGCGTCATCACCGCACCCACGTACTCCTGGGGCATGTACAGGTGCACCGTGACGACGGGTTCCCGAATCTCTTCAATACGGCCCACATCGGGCATCTTCGACGGGTTTTCCACCATCATCACCTCGCCACCGGGCTTGACCACCTGATACACCACGCTGGGCGCGGTGGTGATCAGGTCTTGATCAAACTCGCGCTCCAGGCGCTCCTGCACGATTTCCATGTGCAGCAGACCCAAAAACCCGCAGCGAAAACCAAAACCCAACGCCTGCGACACCTCAGGCTCGTATTGCAGAGCAGCGTCGTTGAGCTTGAGCTTCTCCAGCGCATCGCGCAGCGCGTCGTACTGGTTGGCCTCGGTCGGGTACAGGCCAGCAAACACCTGCGGTTGCACTTCCTTGAAACCAGTCAATGCCTGGGTGGCTGGCCCCAGGTTGTTGGGCAGCTTTTTCTCCAGCGTGATGGTGTCGCCCACCTTGGCCGCCTGCAACTCCTTGATGCCCGCAATGATGAAGCCGACCTCGCCCGCCTCCAGCGACTCGCGCGGCTCGGTCCCCGGCGTGAACACGCCCAGGCTGTCGGCGTTGTAGACCGTGTTGGTCGCCATCATGCGAAAGCGCTCGCCCTTGCGCAGATGGCCGTCTACCACCCGCACCAGCATCACAACACCCACGTAGGCGTCGTACCAGCTGTCCACAATCATGGCCCGCAGCGGTGCATCGGGATTGCCCTGGGGGGGCGGCATGCGCGCCACCACCGCTTCCAGAATGTCCTCCACGCCCATGCCGCTTTTGGCCGAGCAGGGGATCGCATCGGTGGCGTCAATGCCAATTACATCTTCGATTTCAAACCGCGCATTGTCGGGATCGGCGTTGGGCAGATCCATCTTGTTGAGCACCGGCACCACCTCCACCCCGAGCTCCAGCGCGGTGTAACAGTTGGCCACCGTCTGCGCCTCCACACCCTGGCTGGCGTCCACCACCAGCAATGCGCCTTCGCAAGCCGAAAGCGAGCGGCTCACCTCGTAGGAGAAGTCCACATGCCCGGGCGTGTCGATCAGGTTGAGGTTGTAAACATGACCATCGCGTGCCTTGTAGTGGAGCGCTGCGGTCTGCGCCTTGATGGTGATGCCGCGCTCTCTCTCGATGTCCATCGAATCCAGCACCTGCGCACTCATCTCACGCTCGGCCAGGCCCCCACAGAACGAGATGATGCGGTCAGCCAGCGTAGATTTGCCGTGGTCGATGTGCGCGATGATCGAGAAATTTCGGATGTGATTCATCAGGAAAACAGGCTCACAAGAAACAGGATACGGTGCCACTTCGCGGTGGCGCGGGCACATAAAAAAGGGCGCGTCAGATGGTGACGCGCCCAGGACCAACAAGCAATGGCAACTGCATTTGCTGGAATTTCATTGTAGACAAAAAGCCCGAAACGCACATTCCCAGCAACCAATACGGGTTTCGTGCAAAAAAGCGGAGCGCGCCAGCCGGATTTTATCGAACTCGGTCAGCAGGCCAAAAAACAGGCGTGTCCCAACTCACTTCGTCAGACGGATCACCGCAAACTGCGCCAACTCGCCGCGACGAAACAGCACATTGATCGGCTTGCTCTTGTCCAGCTTGGCCAGCGCCGCCTCAAACTCCTTGATGCCTTCAATTTCGGTATTGACGATCTGCACGATCACATCGTTTTCTCGCAACCCGGCGCGCGCCGCTGCGCCCTCGGCTGCCACCACCCGCACGCCGCCTCTCAGGTTGAGCTCCTTCTTTTGCGCTGCGGTGAGATCAGTGAGCGAAAGACCCAGGGACTGCACCGCAATGCTGGTGGGGGCTTTTGGCGCTGGCGGCGCCTCGGGGCGTTGCCCGGTGCTGTCGGGCTCCAGCTCGGCCACCACGATGGACAAGGTGCGCTCGGCGCCACGCCGAAACACCGTCATGCTGCTCTTGTTGCCAGGCTTGGTGTTGCCCACCAAGCGCGGCAAATCTACCGACTTGTTGATCGCCTTGCCATCGAATTTCACAATGATGTCGCCCGGCTCCACACCCGCCTTGGCCGCTGGCGCGTTGGGCTCAACCCCGCGCACCAACGCACCGCGTGGCGCGCCCAGGCCAATCGACTCTGCCACCTCTTTGCTGACCTGATCGATCTGCACACCGATGCGCCCACGCGTGACGCGCCCTATGGTCTTGAGCTGATCGGACACCCGAACCGCCTCGTCGATCGGGATCGCAAACGAAATGCCCTGGAAGCCACCCGAGCGCGAATAGATCTGGCTGTTGATGCCCACCACCTCACCGCGCATGTTGATCAGCGGCCCACCGGAGTTGCCGGGGTTGATCGCCACGTCGGTCTGGATGAAGGGCAGGAAGTCACCGGTGTCGCGCTTCTTCGCGCTCACGATGCCAGCGGTCACGGTGTTTTCCAAGCCAAACGGTGAGCCTATGGCCATCACCCACTCACCCACGCGCAGCCGCTCCGCGTCGCCAATTTTCACCGGGCTCAGGCCGCTGGCCTCAATCTTGACCAGTGCGACGTCGGAGCGCTTGTCGGCGCCCACGATCTTGGCCACGTACTCGCGTCGATCGGCCAAGGTCACGATCAGCTCGTCGGCGCCGTCGACCACATGGGCATTGGTCATGATCAGGCCATCGGCGCTCAGGATGAAACCCGAACCGACGCCGCGCGGCTGCGCTTCATCGGAAGGGCCACGATCAGGCCTGGGCCCACGGGGCATGGCGCCGGGAGGAATTGGAGTCCCGAAGCGGCGGAAAAACTCCAGCATCTGCTCGTCCGGTGCTGGGCCCGCCTGGGCCTTGACCCGCTCCAGGGTGCGGATGTTGACCACCGAGGGGCCGACCATATCCACCAGATCGGTGAAGTCGGGCAGGCCGCGCACGCTGGGCGCCATTGCCGCGGGCGCCTGGGCCACCGCCAGAGAGGGCGCGAGGCCACCGGCGATCAACATCGAAGCGGAGAAAACCGCCACGCGGGAAATGTGCGACCAAGAGGTGGGCGTCATGGTGATCCTTTGGCAAAACAACAAAATGAACGAACCGACTGGCAACGCAAAGTGCCCAGCAGCGACCCGCAAAAAAGAAGCAAGGCGGTCATCAGCGGATACGCTCCAGAGACTGCACGAAACGGCGCAAGGTGGCGGTGGGCACCTCGCCCAAGGCGGTCACCCAGTGGCCATCAAGCCGCTGGGAGAACGAGTGTGTGGCACCGACAACCGCGCTTTTTTCCGGGCCGTGTCGCTGCGGGTCAAAAGCCTCCACAAACAGCGAGACCGACGCCAGACCATCCGAAAACACCCATTGTAGGGAAGCCGGTTCCGCGCCACCTAGCGGCGGGCTCTTGGTGTGGCAGCCCATGGAGGCGAACCCAGGGATCGCCTCCTTCAGCTGCCAGCCCTCAGCCTCGGCGGTGGTTTTTTCCATCGTCAGCTTGAGCACTTCGTAGCCGCGGGTGTCGCCCATCTGGCGCTTGAGCGCCTCCATGCGCACCGGCGCATTCAGTTGCAGCTCGGAAAACGCGACCTGCTCCAGCAATGCGCCCTGCGCACCCAGCGTCTGCATCTTTATCACCAGCCCGGTTTTTTGCTCGGCCCAGATCCGGTAGCCAAACCGCAGCCCGTCGCGCGGCACCACCTCGATCCGGTCAGCCAAATGCCCCGCCACGCGGTCCACGCCCAGCTCCCGCACGTCGTAGTGCTCGGGAATGGCGTTGCTGGCCGTGCGTAACAGCTCGGGAAACAGTCCCAGGGATTCGCGCTTTTCCACCCAGGCGGTTTTGGAATCGGGCGCAAACGTGATCACGTCGCTGTCGCGGCGAATGGTGGTACGTGGGGCACCAGTGAGCGTTTCCACCCGCTCCATTTGCTGTACGCCGTCGCACACATGCCAGATCCGGGACGCCGATGTGTGCGCGCCAGCCGACACCACCAGCGTGCCCTGGTAAGCGCGTTGGCGCGAGGCTTCGTGCATGCGGGTGAGCCACTCGGTCAGGCTGCGCGATGGCTCTTTGGCTGCGGTGGCTGTTTGCGCCAGGCACGGCAGAGCCAGCCCGGTGGCCAGCACCAGCAACAAGCTGCCAGCGAGCCGTCGCCACAGTGGAAAAATCGCAGCGGTAGGCTCGGTGCGCAAACCACACACCTGCAGTGCGGACGGCTGGTGCGAAAGAACAGCCATGGTTTTCAACGGACGTCGGCGTCAAAGGTGGCGTTGCGCAAGAATCCGGCTGGCATCTGCAATGCCGACACGCCCCCGTAATGCCGGTGTTTGGCCACCAGAGCCTCCAGTTCGGCGTCTCGAATCAACACGCCTTGACGGGTGTTGACCACAAACGGCGTGGTTGCCGAAGTTGAAGTGGTGTCCTGCGGCGACAGCGGGGAAAGCGCCAATTGCGGCGCGCTGGCGCCCGGGCCTGCTCCCGCCGGAGTGGTTCCCAGCACAGTCCAGCTCACCGCCATGACCGCCGCCAGCGATGCCACGCCAGCGACGAGTTTCCAGCGGAACACCGCGCCGTTGGCAGCAAGCGCGCGTACCGGCAGCACCTCGATGGATCGGGCTTGCAAGATAACCTCTTGGGGGCCCACCTCTGCACGCACCTCAAAGTGCAACCGAGCGTGCACGCCTGCCAGGAAAACACGGGCCGAGGTGCCGCCCGCCAGCGATGCCTGCCCGCGCAAGACATCGCCAATGACTTGGTGGGTTTGTCCGTGCACAGCGGCATCGCTCAGGTCGTGCTCGCGGGAGAACCAGTCGCTCAATTCGGCCTCGCTCAACTCGCCGTCCAGCAGCGCACAGAGCAACATCCCGTCGCGCTCGGCCTCAAAAGCCGAAGCGGGTTCATCGGCTGACTCGGGCTGGCGCTCAGGCTGTGCCCTGGAGGTGTGTATCGCGTTCATGTCCTGACTTTCTGACTCACTGCCCGGCGGTTGCGCCTGACGGGCATCGGGTTTTCACTGCCGTGGGTTCCTGTAAGGCCTTCACCAGCGTTTGCCCGTCTGGTGATCCAACATCGGCCGAATGCGGTTGGAGATTGCCTCACGGGCGCGAAAAATGCGCGACCGAACGGTGCCGATCGGGCATTCCAGCGTCTGCGCGATTTCTGCATAGCTCAAACCTTCAATTTCCCGCAACGTGATCGCCATGCGCAGCTCTTGTGGCAAATCGTCCATGGCGGCATGCACCGCCTGGGCAATCTCTTTGCTGGCCAGCAAGGCTTCGGGGGTTGCTTCGTCGACCACTCCGGGATTTAGTTCGCGTTCCGACGAGGAAGTTTCATCGTCGTCGTTTGACCGCATTTGCGACTGAAAGATCAGCGGATCGCGCTTGAGTTCCAGCAGCTGCTTCTTGGCGGTGTTGACCGCGATCCGGTACAGCCAGGTGTAGAACTGCGCTTCGCCCCGGAACTGTCCCAGCGCGCGGTAGGCCCGGATGAAGGTCTCCTGGGCGATGTCGGGCACCAGATCGACATCGCGCACCATGCGGCCAATCAAGCGCTCCACCCGCCGCTGGTACCTGATTACCAGCAAATCGAAGGCCTTTTTCTCCCCCCCCAGCGTGCGCTGCACCAGCATGACATCGCTGTCGGGCGGTGGTGGCGCGGTGTGGTCTTCGGGTGTTGTCATGGGCGCGGAAATATAACGCACCGCGCACCCTGCGCCGGCGCGCTCAGGCAGCGGCCCGCTGCAAGGCTCGGCGCAGGTCGAGCCAGCGCGCTGGGTCGCTGGGCCGCTGCACCCACACCCAACGCGGCACCGCAGCCGCCGAGCGCAGCCGCAGCAACACCACCCATTGCAGATCGAGCGCCTGCGCCACACCAAGCACCCGCTGCGGCTGCAGCCCCTCGCTGTCGAGCCAGAACCAGGCTCCCGTCTCGGTGTTTTGGAGACCAGCCGCCCGCCCGTCCCAGTGCAGGTGCCCGCTGGGCGAGCGCCACCAGGCGTTCAGCGCACAGGCCAGCCAGAGCAATGCACCCGCCAGCGCGAGCAGCCACAGCCGGGTGTCGACCCCAGAACCGCGCCAACCCCAGAGCGAAGCCGCCACAGCGGCAGCGAGCAGCAGCAGCAACTGGCCGTGGAAAGCACAACGCCCCACCGGGTACATCACCGATGGGGCGTTGCGCATGGCGGGTTGTCAGCAGCTTGGGCACCGGCAAGGCATCACACCCGCCGGAACACCAGCGAGCCGTTGGTGCCACCAAAGCCGAAGTTGTTCTTCAGCGCCACGTCGATCTTCATGTCACGCGCCACGTTGGCGCAATAATCGAGATCGCAATCGGGGTCTTGGTTGAAGATGTTGATGGTGGGGGGGCTTTTCTGGTGATGCAACGCAAGCACGGTGAACACGCTCTCGATGCCACCCGCCCCACCGAGCAGGTGCCCGGTCATGGATTTGGTGGAATTGACGACCACCTTGTGGGCGTGGTCACCGAGCGCGGCCTTGATGGCGTTGGTTTCGTTTGCGTCCCCCAGGGGCGTGGAGGTGCCATGGGCGTTGAGGTATTGCACCGCGTCGACATTCAGGCCGGCATTGCGCAAGGCGTTCAGCATCGCGCGGCGCGGGCCATCCATGTTGGGTGCGGTCATGTGACCGGCGTCGGCACTCATTCCGTAGCCCGCCACCTCGGCGTAAATTTTGGCGCCGCGTGCCATGGCGTGCTCATACGATTCAAGCACCATCACACCCGCACCCTCGCCCAGCACGAAACCGTCGCGGTCTCTGTCCCAGGGCCGCGAGGCGGTGGCCGGGTCGTCGTTGCGGGTGGACAGCGCCCGCATGGACGCAAAACCGCCCACGCCCAGCGGCGACACGGTGGCCTCGGAGCCCCCGGCGACCACCACGTCAGCGTCGCCATACTCGATCTTGCGCGCGGCCTCGCCAATGCAGTGCAGGCCGGTGGTGCAGGCGCTCACCACCGCGAAGTTGGGCCCCTTGAAACCATAGCGCATCGACACATGGCCGGCGATCATATTGATGATTGATGCCGGCACAAAAAACGGCGAGATGCGGCGCGGCCCGCGGCTCACGTACTCGCTGTGGGTGGCTTCGATCAGCGGCAGCCCACCGATGCCCGACCCGATCAGGCAGGCCACGCGGTGCGAAGCCTCTTCTCCCAGGGCATCGCCCACCGACAAGCCCGCATCCATCACCGCTTGGTGCGCTGCGGCAATACCGAAATGGATGAAGGAGTCCATACCACGCGCCTCCTTGGGGCTGATGTAGGACTCCAGATCAAAATTCTTAACCTCGCCGGCGATCTGACAAGAGAACGCTGCGGGGTCAAATTTGGTGATCCGGCCGATACCCGAACGCCCAGCCAGCAAATTGCCCCAGGCCTCGTCCACGGTATTGCCCACAGGGCTCACACACCCCAGGCCAGTCACAACAACTCGACGACGACTCATCTAAAACCCCTATCCTGCGCCGCGCGGGCTGAAAAACGATGCGCTGCATGTCATGCGGAGCCCTGCGGCAGCGTCAAGCGCGTGGGGCAGAGCCTCGCGGTGGCTGATGGCGCGATCAGGCTTTCTGGTGCGCGGTGGCGTAGTCGACGGCGTTTTGCACCGTGGTGATCTTCTCAGCGTCTTCGTCTGGAATCTCAATACCGAATTCGTCTTCCAGCGCCATCACCAGCTCGACCGTGTCCAGCGAATCGGCACCCAGGTCGGCCACGAAAGACTTCTCATTGGTGACTTGCCCCTCTTCCACGCCGAGTTGCTCGGCTATGATTTTCTTTACACGTGCTTCGATATCGCTCATAAATCCCTCTGAGGGTGGTTGAAATGCAAACCGCCATTTTAGCCGGGCTAGAGAGCTGGCTCTAGACGGCCCGCCAGGCGGCTTTGTCGGCGTGATTCGGTTAAAAAAACGGGGCCGATCAAGCCATGAACATGCCGCCATTGACATGCAGTTCCTGCCCCGTCACATAGGAGGCCTGTGGGCTGGCAAGGAAAGCCACCGCGTGGGCGATGTCGGCCGGCTTGCCCAGATGGCCAAGCGGGATCTGGCCCAGCAACGCCTTTTGCTGTTCTTCGGACAAGGCCGCCGTCATATCCGTCTCAATGAAGCCGGGCGCTACGCAGTTGACCGTGATGTGGCGGCTACCGAGCTCGCGCGCCAAGGCGCGCGTCATGCCCGCCACACCAGCCTTGGCCGCAGCGTAGTTGGCCTGCCCCGCATTGCCCGAAGAACCCACCACGCTGGTGATGTTGATGATGCGGCCATAGCGCTGCTTCATCATGGGGCGGATCACCGTGCGGCTCATGCGGAACACCGCTTTCAGGTTGGTGTCAATCACCGCGTCCCAGTCGTCATCCTTCAGGCGCATCGCCAGCATGTCGCGGGTGATGCCCGCGTTGTTCACCAGCACCTGCAAGCCGCCATGGGCCTTGGTGATCTCGTCGATCAGCGCTTCGGCGGCGGTGGCATCGTTGACGTCGAGGCACGCGCCCCGGCAGCCGGGTGCCACAGCCGGGATTTTGCTCAGGGCCGCACCGATCTTGGCCGCGCCAGCGTCGCTGGTGGCGGTGCCGATCACGATCAGGCCCTGGGCTGCCAGCCTGTGTGCAATGGCCGCGCCAATGCCGCGTGAGGCGCCAGTAACCAGGGCCACCTGGCCGGCAAATTTCACTTCAGACATGCATGCACTCCAGGGCTCAGCCCAACTGGGTCTTAACCTCGGCCAGCGTGGCCGGGTCATACAGAGGAAGGCCGGTGAGGCCGGCATTGATGCGTTTGGCCAACCCAGCCAGCACCTTGCCCGGCCCGCACTCGACCAGAGTGGACATACCGTGGGCCTGGATTGCTTGTACGCAAGACACCCAGCGCACCGGGCCAAACGCCTGGCGGTACAGGGCATCGCGGATGCGGTCTGGGTCGGTCTCGACCGCCACGTCGATGTTGTTCACCACCGGTATCTGTGGAGCGGCGAAGGCGGTGGCAGCAAGTTTTTCTCTGAGCTTTTCAGCGGCGGGCTTCATCAGGCTGGAGTGAAACGGCGCCGACACCGGCAGCGGCAAGGTGCGCTTGGCACCCTGCGTTTTCAGCAGTTCGCAGGCTTTGTGCACCGCAGCCTGGCTGCCGGCAATCACCGTTTGCGCTGGGTCGTTGAAGTTCACCGCCTCCACCACCTCGGCGCTGCCCGCGCCAAACAAGGCCTGTGCCTCCAGGCAGCCAGCAACCACGCGCTCGGCGTCCAGGCCCAGAATGGCGGCCATGGCGCCGGTACCCACTGGCACCGCGTCTTGCATCGCGGCGGCGCGAAAGCGCACCAGCGGCGCGGCCTGCGTCAGGGTGAGCACGCCAGATGCCACCAGCGCCGAGTATTCGCCCAGAGAATGCCCCGCCAGCATGCTGGGCCGGGCACCGCCTTCGGCCAGCCAAACGCGCCATGCCGCCACACCCGCCACCAGCATCACTGGCTGGGTGTTGGTGGTGAGCGCCAGCACTTCCTTGGGGCCTTCAGCAATCAGGCGGGACAGATCTTCACCCATGGCGTCCGACGCTTCCTGCAACGTGCCCCGCACCGCCGGGTGACCGCCCCAGGCGTTCAGCATGCCGACAGCCTGCGAACCCTGACCGGGAAAGACAAAAGCAAAAGAAATCATCGGGATTCTGTAAAAGAGGTGGCTTGGTGTGAACCAGGCGCTCAGAAATCGAGCAGCACCGAGCCCCAGGTGAAACCGCCACCCACGCCTTCGAGCATCACGGTGTCGCCGCGCCTCACCTGGCCCGCGCGCACCGCATGGTCCAGCGCCATCGGAATCGAAGCGGCCGAGGTGTTGCCATGCTGGTCCACTGTCACCACCACCTTGTCCATCGGCAGCTTGAGCTTGCGCGCGGTGCTCTGCATGATGCGGATGTTGGCTTGGTGCGGGATCAGCCAGTCGATGTCTGCGGCGCTGCGCCCGGCCTTGGCCAACGAGGCGCGCGCGGTTTCATCCAGTACGCCCACTGCCAGCTTGAACACCGCTGGTCCATCCATTTTGAGCAGCGGATCGCCCAGCACCGAGCCCCCCGACAGATGGCCCGGCACGCACAAAATACCGGTGTGCTTGCCGTCGGCATGGATATCGGTGGCCAGAATACCGGGGGTGTCGCTGGCTTGCAGCACCACCGCGCCGGCGCCATCGCCAAACAGCACGCAGGTGGTGCGGTCGTTGAAATCGAGGATGCGGCTGAATATCTCAGCGCCCACCACCAGCGCCTTGTTGGCGGTGCCGGTCTGAATCAGGGCGTTGGCAACCGTCAGGGCGTAAATGAAGCCGCTGCACACAGCCTGCACATCGAATACCGGACAGCCGGCAATGCCCAACTTGTGCTGCAGGATCGCAGCCGACGAGGGGAACACCATGTCGGGCGTGGAGGTGGCAACGATGATCAGGTCAATGTCGGCCGGTGCCACCTGGGCGGCGGCCATCGCTTGGCGGCAGGCCTCGGCGGCCAGGTCGCTTACAAACACGCCATCGTCCGCAAAGTGGCGGGCACGGATGCCGGTGCGTTCAACAATCCAGTCGTCGCTGGTTTGCACGCCGCGCCGGGCCAGCAGCGCCACCATGTCGTCGTTGGTCAGGCGCCGGGGCGGCAGCGAGCTGCCGGTGCCGGTGATGCGGGCAAAGCGTGTCATGCAGCGGGGTCGGTGGAAGGGTTAGTGGACCGAAATGCTCTGGGAATCGCTGGCTGCAGCGGCGCTCGCGATCAAGGGGGCGGCGTGGGCGATGCGCTCGCGTACGTTGTCCAACATCCCATGGTGGGCCGCATCATAAGCGCGCGCCAGCGCTTGCTCGAACGCAAAAGCGTCGGCCGAGCCGTGGCTCTTGAACACCAGACCGCGCAGGCCCAGCAAAGCAGCACCGTTGTAACGGCGGTGATCCACCCGTTTTTTGAACGAAGTTAGCGCCTGGTAAGCCGCGATGGCAGCCATTTTCCGAAAAACGTTTTTGGAAAATTCTTCTCGAAGAAACCCGCCCACCATCGACGCCAGGCCCTCGCTGGCCTTGAGCGCCACATTGCCGACAAACCCGTCGCAGACCACGATGTCCACCGTGCCCTTGAAAATATCGTTACCTTCAACATTGCCGAAAAAATTCAGATCGCCGGCGTTGCCTGCATTTCGCAACAAAACGCCGGCTTTCTTGATGACTTCGCTGCCTTTAATGGCCTCTTCACCCACATTGAGCAAGCCAACGCTGGGCTCTTGCCGGCCGGTCATGGCCGACACCAGCGCCGAGCCCATCACCGCAAACTGCAGCAGGTTCTCCGCTGTGCAGTCCACATTGGCGCCCAGATCGAGCACCGTGGTGCCGCCGCCGCGCGCATTGGGCAGCTGGCTGGCAATGGCGGGGCGGTCAATGCCGTCCAGGGTCTTGAGCACGTAGCGCGCAATCGCCATCAGGGCCCCGGTGTTACCCGCCGACACCATGGCCTGCGCCGCGCCGTCTTTGATCTGCTGCGCCGCCACACGCATGGACGAGTCCCTCTTGCGCCGCAGCGCCACCTCTATCGCGTCATCCATCTGTACCACCTCGGTGGCTGGCACCACGCGGACGCGCATGTTATTTACCACCTGTGGCCAAGCAGCAAACGACTCGGGTTGTCCCACCAGCAGCAACTGGGCCTGGGGGTGCCTGGACAGAAACGCGTCGCAGGCCGGCAGCGTGACCGCAGGGCCGACGTCACCCCCCATGCAATCGACCGCAATGGTGATCATGCTGGCGTTTCCCTGTGAGTCATGGGTGTGACCCAAAAACACAAAAAGCCCGCATACAGCATGCGGGCCAGCGCTTGAACCGATTGCATGGCCTCGGGCACGCCAAAGAGGCGAGACCAGAGGTCAAAGGCATTCAGGCTTCGGATTTGTTTTTCAACACCTGGCGGCCACGGTAAAACCCATTGGGGCTGATGTGGTGGCGCAGGTGAATCTCACCGGTGGTGGGCTCCACCGCGATGCCGGGCACGTTCAACGCATTGTGTGAGCGATGCATGCCGCGCTTGGATGGGGACTTTTTGTTTTGCTGAACAGCCATGGCGTGCTCCTGAAAAAATTGGATGAAATCGGTATCGCGCCTGTGGGTTTTTGAAACCGGGCAACCCATTGCTGGAGAGCCAGTAGACAAGACGAAGCTTGCGATTATAGCGCGCTGCCAGCTGCCCAAACGGCCCCACCCTACTGCAGCTGCGCTACCGCAACAACGCAAGCCTGAAGCAGCGCCAGCCGATTGCGCAATGCCGCTCACCACGAAAGAAAGAGCCGGTATTTGATGTCTTTGTGAGAGCGGCACAGCCGATCCTTCAGAGACCCGTTTACTTCTTCAGTTTTGACAGCACCTGAAACGGATTTTCTCGGCTCGGCTCCACGCCGTCTGGCGCGTCAGGCAAGCGACCCGCCGATGACGGCAGGGGTTGCGGGCATGCCCCGTGCATGGGCACCACGGGCAGTGCCATCAGCAACTCGTCTTCCAGCACCGCCATGAGATCGGGACGCGGCTCCAGAGCCAGCAGGTCTTCTTCGGCATCGTCGTCTTCGGCCTCCGCCTGGGTTTCGGTGGCCACAAAACGAAACCAGCGATCGACCACCAGCGGGGTTTGCACCGGACCCAGGCAGCGCTGGCAGGTCAGCGGCAGCGTCGCCTGCGCTTGCAGATGCAACCAGACTGCCGAAGCAGCGGCTTGGTCAGCGCCGCGCAATTCGCCATCGGCCTGCCAAGCCACCGAGGCGCTTGCATCTGCGAGGCCTTCGGGATGCAGATCGGCAGCCAAGCGCTTGAGTTCGCCCACAGCGCATTCGCCCTCCAAGTGGCCATCCGCTTCGGCGAAGCGGCGCGCGTCCAGGCGGGCGGGATTCCAGGGCAAGGGTGATGGTGATGGTGATGGTGATGGTGAGGTTGCTTTCATGGCGGCAGTGTAATGAACGATTACAAGGACAATTCCGCCATGACTTCCCCGCCACCCGCCGCCCAAACAACGCCTGGCCGCCCGCTCATCCTGGGCTCCACCTCGCCCTACCGCCACGCCCTGCTCTCCCGCCTGGGTCTGGCGTTTCAGAGTGTCAGCCCCGAGGTCGATGAAACCCCGCTGCCCGGGGAGGCGCCGGCCAATCTCGCCCTGCGCCTGGCGCGGCAGAAAGCGGCCTCGGTGGCGCAGCGCCATCCGCAGGCAATCGTGATCGGCAGCGACCAGGTGGCCGATCTGCATGGCGAACCGCTGGGCAAACCCGGCAACCACGAGCGCGCCCGTGCCCAGCTGGCGCGCATGAGCGGCGAAACCGTGACCTTCCAGACCGCGCTGTCGGTGCAGTGCCTGGAGACAGGTTTTGAGCAAAGCGCGGTGGCGTCGGTGCGCGTGGTGTTCCGGCATTTGGGCAGCGAGGAGATCGAGCGCTATCTGCTCACCGAGCAGCCCTACGA
>Ga0105055_10002663_pt1 | contig 27490 bp, 54 predicted proteins | sample BON03_FD_78090 | JGI IMG/M metagenome (GOLD analysis project Ga0105055, IMG submission 78090) | Freshwater microbial communities from Lake Bonney liftoff mats and glacier meltwater in Antarctica - BON-03 | ecosystem: Environmental > Aquatic > Freshwater > Ice > Glacier meltwater | place: Lake...
ACTGCACCGGGTGCGCTCCCCCCAAGGTGGAGTCCCCCCAACGCAGGGAGAAGAAACGTTATCTTTACGGAGGCGATTACCGTAAGCGTGCAGCCCAGCTGAAACAACAAGCGACGAACTGTTATCTCTGCGGCAAAGACTTCACAATCGGCGACCGAATAGAAGCCGACCATGTTTACCCTGAGCTCGGGCACGAATCCCCCCTCGCCCCAGCCCACCGTGAATGTAACCGCAAACGCGGCAACACCCCAATTAGCTAAACCCACTCTGTAACCCCCAACCCACTCTGTAACCCCCAACCCCCCCGTACGGGTTAACCGGGGGCGGGGTAAATCTCTACAAACGTCACCCCATCCACCCGCCACCCCAGCCTTCCCTTTACACCCGCGTAATTATTAGTTTTTGGTATGGTTAGGTTATGAACCTAAAGATAGAACGTCTGCCCATTGATGGCTTGCTCTTTGACCCTTCGAATGCTCGCACTCATTCGGATGTAAACATTGCTGCGATTGCGGGAAGCTTGAGGCAGTTTGGGCAGCGTAAGCCGATTGTGGTCACTGCGGATAATGTCATTGTGGCTGGTAACGGAACGGTGGAGGCGGTGCTCGAAAATGCCAGCCGGTAGACCCGCCAAGCCTGCGGAGCAGAAGCGTCTGCTCGGTAACCCTGGCAAGCGTGCGCTGCCGGACGAGAGCTCTGTGGTGCTCTTGCAGCAGGTGGAGAAGCGACCCGACCCGCCACGGCCTTTGTTGCGGTATGGGCAGGATTTGTGGGATCGCATTTGGTCGATGGGCGCTACATGGGTTTCGGATAAGAGCGATTTGGAGTTGCTGATCATGACTTGTGAAATGGTGGACGAGCGGTGGAATTTGCGGGTTAAGGTTATGCAGACGGATGACGCGAAGCTGCGCCGTGGCCTTCGTGAATTGGATCGGCAGATTGTTTCTAATCTTTCCCTTTTGGGTTTCACTCCGTCTGACCGGTCGAGGCTCGGTGTTGCGGAGGTGAAGGCGAAGAGCCGGCTTGAGGAATTGATGGAACGTCGGGCTTCGCGTGACTGAGAGCTGGCCGCCTAAATGGTTGACGCCGGTGCCGGAGGAAGCTCTTGCTCGGGGTCGAGCGGAGGAGCCGGTCGTGGAGTTCGTTGAGGGTTATGGGCGTATCACGAAGGATTCTGTGGCGGGTAAAGCTGGGTCGCCTTTGGTGTTGCGTGATTGGCAGCAGACGCTTTTAGAACATTTGTTCGCATGGGATGACGACGGGCTCCGGCATCGGGTTTCCCTTGTAGGCATGCCAAGGAAATCAGGAAAATCGGCGCTCGGTTCTTTGATTGGTTTGTACTCTCTCATCCTCGGACCGAAGGGTGCGGAGGTTTATTCGGTCGCTGCGGAGAAGGAACAGGCGCGGATTGTTTTTGCGGACGCTAAGCGGACTGTGGAGGCTTCCCCGGAGCTCTCTGCAATCACGAAGCTGTACCGCGACGCGATCGAGCTGCCTGCGTTTAATTCTGTGTATCGGGTGCTCTCTGCCGAGTCTGTTACGAAGGAGGGGCTGTCGCCAACCACGGTTATCTTTGATGAGCTCCACGCGCAGCCGGACCGTGAATTGTTCGACGTATTCTCTCTGGCCATGGGTGCCCGTGGGAAGCTCGCCACGCTTATCGCAATCACCACCGCTGGCGTGCGCTCCGATCGCACCGGCAAGGACAGCATCGCGTTCAATTTGTACAATTTCGGCAAGCGAATCGCTTCGGGCGAGGAGAAGGACGACACTTTTTTTATGGCTTGGTGGGAATCGGAAGGGGACCACCGGCTCGAGCAGACCTGGCGGGAGGCTAATCCTGGGTTTGACGATCTGAGCGCGGCTTCGGATTTTGAGTCTGCGCTGCGCCGAACGCCGGAGGCGGAGTTTCGTATTAAGCGCTGTAACCAGTGGGTTTCTTCGGTGGAGACTTGGTTGCCGGCTGGCGCGTGGGATGCTTGCGCTGGCGACTTCGAGGTGGGTCCTAATGACGAGGTTGTCCTCGGTTTTGATGGTTCTTATAACGGGGACGCTTCGGTTATCTGCGGGGCTGTGGTCCCTGATTCGCAGGAGGACCCGATTAAGGTTTTCCTTGTAAAGGCGTGGGAGAAGGACTTGGAACACGACCCGGATAATTGGCGGGTTGACATTGGCGAAGTTGAGCAGACAATTATGGAGTTTTGCCGGACCCACAATGTGCGCGAGATTGCTTGTGACCCTTTTCGGTGGCAGCGGTCCATGGAGGTGCTCGAAAACAAGGGGCTCCCTGTGGTCGCTTTCCCTCAATCGCCACAGCGCATGATTAAGGCGTGCGCTCGGTTCTTCGATTCTGTGGCCGAGAAGCGCGTGCTCCACGACGGCAATCCGCTTCTGTCTAGGCATATTGGCAATACCGCAATCAAGATGACGCCGGCTGGCCCGCACATCAAAAAGGAAAACCCGAACAGCCCGAGAAAAATTGACGCGGCCTGCGCTGCTATTCTGGCACTTGACCGCGCTTCGGCGGGTAAGATAGAAGAAGTCGTGCCGGAGTTTTTTGGATAGGGGCTTAATGTCTACGGGTTTACAGATCGCCGGCATGTGCGCTGTCACTGCTGGGGCTTTGCTTTTGTCGATTCCTGCCGGTTTAGTTGTGGCTGGAGTTTTTCTTTTGCTAGTCGGCCTTGCGTTAGGGAGTTAACCTGTGGTGTTGAATCGGTTATTTGAGCAGCGGGCAGTCAGCTATCAGACGGTTTTTGAAGCTGGGGACGATTTGGCGTTTGGCAATTTGTCGGATACGCAGATTGATTCTAAGACTGTTTTCCAGGTTAACGCGGTTTACTCGGCGGTGTCGCTTATCGCTGACACGATCAGTACCCTGCCTGTGGATTGTTACATCCGTATCGATGGTCAGCGTCGCGCTTTCCGCCCGAAGCCGGCCTGGGTTGAGAAGCCTGACATTGCTTTGCCGAGGACGGCTTTCTGGAATTCGGTCATTGTTTCTTTGCTTCTTGAGGGCAACATTTTTGTGCGAGTTTTCAGCAACCGGCAGGGGCAAGTCGCTAACTTGGTGGTGTTGAATCCTCGAACCGTGACCGTGAAGCGCACCGCGGAGGGACGCCTATCTTTTGCGGTTGAGGGTGAGAATCGCACGCTTGGTCAAGAGGAGATTATTTTCATCCCGGATGTTTTGCGCCCAGGTACTGTGCGCGGTGTTTCCCGTGTCGAAGCTCTCAAGGAAAACTTTGGGCTTGCTCTTGCTCTCGAAAAATTTGCGGCCACATTTTTTGGAAATGGGACGAACCTATCCGGTGTCATTGAAGTCGATCAGAACCTGACCGCGGAGCAGGCAGAAAACCTGCGTAACGGTTTTGATTCTAAGCACCGGGGCTGGCGTCGAGGGCACCGCACGGGTGTTCTTTCTGGCGGGGCGAAGTTTAAGACGACGCAGGTGAATCCTGAAAGCTCGCAGGCTATTGATGCTAGGCGTTTGGCTGTGGAGGATGTTGCTCGGGCTTTTAATATCCCGGCGCATCTTTTGAATATTCCAGGGACAACAACTTTCAGTTCCGTTGAGGCTAATGGGTTGCAGTTCATCACGCACACTTTGCGCCCGATTGTGCAGAAGCTCGAGGACGCTTTCTCGCCGTTGATGGCTCTTTACCCTGGGGGCGAAACTTCCTACATCAAATTTAACCTGGACGGGCTGGCTCGAGCTGATCTGAATTCGCGGATGAGCGCATATTCGACCGGGTTGCAGGCCGGCTTCCTAACCATTAATGATGTGCGCCGCCTGGAGGACCTATCGGATATTCAGGATCCTGCTGCGCAGTCGGTGCGGGTGCCTTTGGCTAACGTGAACATTGACGCGGCTGATTTGATTGCGAACGAGAAGCGGGTCAAGATGGCGCAGATTCTTGTGTTGTCAGGTTATGACCCCGCGGAGGCTCTTGCTGCTGTCGGCCTGGACCCAATTGCTCACACGGGGTTGGCTTCTTCGCAGTTGCAACCGGTGGCGCAGATTGACCCTGAAAACCCCGATGCCGTTTATGAGGTGCAGTGATGGTGCAGGATGTTTTGGCACCGCCGTGGGTGCGAGCCATTGCTAGGGGTGCCGTTGATGTTTCCCCCGAGGTTGCGGCGGTTGCGAACGGTAACGTGACGCGTGCTATGTGGGTGTTTGTCCGTGACGCTGTTTCGGTGCCTGGCGCATTGTTGTGGGGTGTGGTGTTGTCGGAGAGAGCCCGTGAACGTTTGTCTAAGTATGCGGAGGAGCGTGTTGGTATAATTGAGGAAGAAAACGAAGGCCGAGCGAAGGGCGAAGCGTTGAGCAAGATGGAAACCCGCATATTGAGTGTTGATTCTTTTGAGGTGCGCGAAGATTCTGACGGGATGCACCTGGAAGGGTACGCTGCCCTTTTTAATTCTCGGAGCGAAAACTTGGGCGGCTTTACTGAGATGATTCAGCCTGGGGCTTTTCGCGCGTCGCTTCGGGCGCGTAACGATATCAAGTTCCTTTATAACCATGAGACCGGCGCTGTGCTCGGTTCAACTAGGGCGGGCACTTTGACGTTAACCGAGGATGAGCGGGGGCTCCGGGTGTCTGGCCTTTTGCCGAACACAACTCACGGCCGTGATGCTGCCGAGTTGGTCAAGCGTGGCGACGTATCAGCTTTTTCGTTTGGTTTCTCTATGCCTGCTCGGGGCGGGGATTCTTGGAACGCTGAGGGGACGGAGCGGATGCTGAAGTCTGTCAGGTTGCACGAGGTTTCCTTGGTGGCTTTCCCTGCGTATCCTGAAACGGCGGGGACGGCTACTGTGCGCGGTCTGGACCGTGTTGCGCAACGCGCATCTGTTGATGCTGATGCGCTTGCCGATGCTTTGCTGAAGATTGAGAACGGTGACGATATCACTTCTGATGATCGGCAGCTGCTCGAGAAGGTCTTATCGGAGCTGGCCCCGGAACCTGAGGCCGTGGACGCTGGGCCCGATTTGAGTATGGAGATGCTGGCTTTGAAGAAGAAGAAGCTTGCTTTATTGATGGGACTGTAATGGCTACTTATGATGATGTCAAAAAAACTATTTTGCGTGTTGCTGGTGATCCTGTTTCCGGTCCTGTAAAGGATTTGGCGGATGACTGGGCGCGTGCGATTGTTGCGCTCGATGCTGAGCCGGCTAAAGAAACCCGAGTGCTGAAGGCTTCTGAGAAGCGCTAGAAACGGGTTCTCCCCCACCGCTTTATCCCTTTTGGCGGTGGGGGTTTTCTTTTTGGGATCACAAAAAGCTGACATAACACGACGCGCTTTTGTTATCCTGGATAAGGGGCCGGACGGTTTCGACGGCAGATGATCCCCGCATGCGGCCGTCTGTCGGACTGGGGTTCAATTCCCCACGGCTCCACGAAGCTCACCGCATGGCGCGTTTTATACTGAAGGTATCCGGTATGCGTCAACGCCCCGGTTAATGGTTTGCGTCAACGCGATCATGCTATTCATATTCATTCAAATTAAGGAGACATTTTCATGTCTGAGTTTGTTAAGCGTCAGGAAGAGCTCCGCTCAAACCTGACCATGCAGATCCGCGAAGTCATCGACGGAGCAGAATCTGAAGGCCGCGGTTTAGACCAGGCCGAGCTGACCAAAATTGACCGCATCGAGGCTGACATTGATTCCGCTTCGCGCTCCATCGAGGTTGCTTCCAAGTCCGAAGTTCGTGCTGCTGAAGTTGCTGAGGCTTCACGTAGTTTCGCTCCCGTTGAGGAATCCCGCGGCGCAGCCGATGTTTTCCGTGCAATGGCTAAGGGTGAAATCCGTGGACATGACTTCACGATGGAACAGCGTGCAACGCTCGTTCCTTCTGCGAACACTGTTCCCGTTAGCTTCCTTGACCGCGTTTACGCGCTTGCTAAACTGGTTGGCCCTTACCTGGAGACCTCTGAGGTGTTCCAGCGTGACTCTGGGAACGACCTTCGTATCCCCGTGATGACCGCTTACAGCACCGCAACGGAAACCGCTGCCGGTGGAGCAATGGATGAGTCTGAGAACACTTATGGTTCTTTGCTTCTTCAGCCAGCCAAGCAGGGCTTCATTGTGAAGCTCGCTAACGAACTGATTAGCGATGCCGGATTCGATATCGAGTCCTCTATTGCCGAGAACGCTGGTGTCGCTATCGGAACCCGCGTTAACGTCATTGTGAACGCAGCTGTCGAAGCTGTTGCTGGTGCCGGTGTAACCGCTGCCTCCGCAACGGAAATCACCACCGATGAACTGATTGAGCTTGCTTTCTCGGTTGATGGTATGGCTCGCATGCTTCCTGGTGCAGGCTTCATGGTGAGCACTGCAACTCTCGCTAAAATCCGCAAGCTTAAGGATGGTAACGGCGCTTACATTCTTGACCCCGTAGTTGGAGGCCCAGACTTGCTTCTTGGCTACCCAATCTACGAGAATCCTGCTGTGGATGCTCCTACGACTGGTAACAAGTCTGTACTGTTTGGTCACTGGCCTTCGGTAAAGATTGCAACTACTGGTTTGGAAACCTCCGTCTCGAGCGATGCTTACTTCGCTAATGACATCACCGGCTACCGCTTCACTTACCGTGTTGCTGCTGGTGTTGCGAACGGTGCAAACCACATCAAGTACCTGGCTCAGGCCTAAGCCAGTCGGTTCCCAAGCTGGAAGCCCTCGCCGTGTTGTAGGTTCACGGTGGGGGCTTCCTCTTTGTGTCGGTAACGGGTGAGAGCCCACAAGGTAGAATAGAACCGGAGGGTTTTCATGGCTATTTCTAATGGGTACGCGACGCTCGATGATGTCAAAGCGGCGGCTAGGGTGACGGATAATTTTGATGATGGTTTGTTTGAGGTGGCCATCGAGTCAGCTTCACGCGATATCGATGCCTATTGCGAACGGGTTTTCTATAACGCTGGAAGCCTGACGCGGGTTTATATTCCAACCGACATTTACCGGCTCGAAACAGACGACCTGGTTTCTGTCACAACTATCAAATCTGACACGAATGGGGACGGCGGGTTTAATGAAACCTGGGCCGCGACTGATTACCAGCTGGAGCCTTTGAATGGGATCGCTGGCGGTATTGCTACTCCGTACACTCGTATTCGGGCTGTGGGGGACCTCTTGTGGCCGGTCTATGAGCCGAGGGATATCAATGCTGGGCAGGCTTCGGTGGAAGTCACTGGGGTCTTTGGTTTCGCTTCCATTCCTATCGCAATCAAGCAGGCCACTATCATCGCTTCACTCCGCGCCTATAAGCGGTACGAATCCCCGACCGGGGTGCTCGGGTTCTCAGACGTTGGAGTGGTCAGAATCGGCCGCACAGATCCTGATGTTCAACGGCTCATTGACCCTTACCGGAAGTTTTTGCTGGCATGAGCATCACTGCTATCCGCACGGAGCTCGCTAACAACATCGGCAGCATTTCTGGTATTCGCACCTACGCTGATATTCCGGACAATCCTGCGATGCCTGCGGCTGTGGTAACTCTTGCCAACGTGGTTTATGGGCGAGCCTTCCAGCGGGGTTTGACGGAGTACAACTTTGTAATCACTGTTATCTTTGGGCGGATTGCTACAACTTCGGCGCAGAGGAATCTTGACGCGCTGATTAGCACGGATGCTCGGTCTTTGAAGGCTGCGGTCGAGGCGGATAAAACTTTGGACGGCAATGCTTTTGACACTCGGGTTACTGAAATGACTAACGTCCAATCGGCTACAATTGGAGACATAACCTATTTGACAGCGGATTTCGCTGTTACTGTTTACGCGGACTAATAAGGAGAAAAAAGTGGCCAAGTTTGTTGCTACTGATTACAACGTCACGATTGACGGCACCGACTTCAGCTCAAGCATCGCTGCGGTCACTTTCGACATCACTGCCGCCGAGCAGGAGGTCACGGCCTTTGGGGATACTTATGTCCAAAGAATCGCGGGCTTGAAGGATGCGAGCATTTCGATTGATTTCCACCAGGACTTCGGGGCTTCGTCTGTGGACACGACCCTCTTTCCTTTGCTGGGGACTGCCGTCGAGGTCGTAGCGCTCCCACAGGGTGGTACGGTTTCTGCCACGAATCCTTCGTATACCGGGACTTTTTTGTGCACCCAGTATTCCCCGCTGACTTCCTCGGTCGGCGATTTGGCTACGCTTTCGATTTCTTGGCCGCTGGCTTCGGGTGTCATTACGAGAGCAACTTCGTAGACCATGAATCCCATCAACCTACAAGTTCAGTTCCTCGACGACTCCACAGCTGATTGTGTTGCGATTGCTGCTGACCTGATTGCTTTCGAGTCCCATTTCGATTTGAGTGTGGCTCGCCTCGAAAAGGAGATTCGGCTTACTCACCTGTTTTTTTTGGCATGGCATGTGCAGAAACGCACAGGCTTGACTACGGAAACTTTCGAGAAGTGGATTGAGTCTGTTTCGATTGTGTCTGAAGGTTTGTCCTCAAAAAAATAAAGGGGCTGGGCGAGACTAGCCTTCACTGGGAAATTGCCGCGCTCTCTGTGGAGACGGGAATCAGCCCGCGTGAGCTCATGGAGCTCGAGCCGCGCATGCTCTGGACCATGGCCCGTTATATCATTGCCCGCTCGCAAGCCCAGAACGGCAAGCGGGGGCGGAAGTAGAATAGAGGTATCATGCCCGCTGCCTTCACTCTCAAGCCCCAGGATTATTCGGCCCTTCTCCGGGAGCTGAAGGATATCGAGCCCGGTCTTGTTAACGAGTTTAAGAAGGAATTCCGATCTGATTTGCAGCCGGTTGCGAAAAAGTTGGCGGGCAATATTCCGCCGACGAGTCCTTTGTCGGGTTTTACGAAACGGCACGGCGGGGAGCTCCCTTACCTGTGGCGGAAACCTAACCCGAGCATTGTCGTTGCGGGGCGTGCTGGGCGTGCCAGAAAGCAGAAGCTTGTTTCTGTGCAGTTCAAGCAGCCCGCTTTTGCCATCCTGGAGCTTGCTGGCACTGCGAATAAGGGCAAGGACAAGGGCGGAATGACCCAGCGTGGACTGAACATGGTCCAGGGGTTGCGCACTAAGGGTTATGATTTGGGCGATCGTGGGCGGTGGGTTATCCCGCAGTGGTACAAAGAAGAGGGCAATGTGCGAGCAATCGCTTTGCGCATCATGGATAAGTATGGCCAAAAGGTGAGCCGTAAATTGAAGGGCGGGCGCTAATGGCTATTAGTTTACCGGTTGTTTCCAGCTTTGATCCTAAAGGGTTGCGGCAGGCGCGGGAGGGGCTGGAAAGTTTTGGCGCAAAGTCTGGGGAGGTCGCGGGCGCGGTAGGAAAAGCTTTCGGTGTTATGGCGGTGGCTGCTGGTGCGGCGGCGGCGGGCCTGCTTGTTGCTTCAGTTAAAGCGTTTGGGGAACTTGAGCAGAATCTTGGGGGCTCGGAAGCTGTTTTCGGCGGTTTTGCACTGGATGTTCAAGATACAGCAATCCAAGCTTACAAGAATATGGGGATTTCACAGTCGGCTTATCTGGCTACAGCTAACAAGATGGGTGCTTTATTCCAGGGTTCGGGTATTGAACAGGCTGACGCTCTTAGAATGACCGAGGATGCGATGCAGCGGGCGGCTGACATGGCTTCAGTTATGGGTATTGACATGAGCGTCGCAATGGATTCGGTGGCGGGCGCCGCCAAGGGCAACTTCTCCATGATGGACAATCTTGGTGTGGCTATGAACGCCACGTCGATTGAGGCTTTCGCGGCAAGTAAGGGCATTACGGACTTTTCGTTTGCGACCGCTTCCGCTGCTGACAAAGCCGACATGGCGATGCAAATGTTTCTGGAAAACACGTCCCAATATGCGGGCAACTTTGCGAAAGAGGCGACAGAAACAATAACGGGTTCGCTGGGCATGTTGAAGGCAGCATCTAGCTCTCTGCTTGCGGGGTTGGGTGACGCGAACGCTGACGTGGCACTGTTGGCCGACAATGTGGTGACGTCGTTCGAGGCTGTTGTAAAAAACGTTGTACCCATTGTCGAGAACATTGCTAACGCATTGCCGGAAGCGCTTGGTGCTATGGTAAATGCGGTTGGCCCGCTTATTGGGTCAATCGGTGGGGTGATTATTGGTTTGGTGCCCACAATTCTTGACGCAGCAGTGCAGTTGGCTGATGCGTTGTTGCGTGGTATCGCCGAAACCTTGCCCGAACTTATGACCATGATCCCCCAAGTCATAACCTCTACGGTTGACTCACTTTTTGAGCTTTTGCCTGTGTTGATTCAGGCCGGTGTTGACACTGTTCTAGCCCTGGCTAAGGGAATTGTTCAAGCTTTGCCCGAGCTGATTCCGCAGCTTGTCAATGGTTTGCTCTCAACCGTTGATGCCCTCATTGATGCTTTGCCCGTACTGCTTGAGGCGGGCCTAAAAATTGTGACCGCGTTGATGGACGGAATACTAGAGTCTATCCCGGTGTTAATTGGCGCTTTGCCCGAACTTATAGCTTCCATCCTCGGCTTTATCAATAGTTCGGTGCCGATGCTAATTGAATCCGGGTTGAATTTGTTTTTGGCGATTGTAGGTGCTTTGCCGCAAATTATTACCGGCATTGTTGGTGCTATCCCTCAAATTATTGAGGGTGTACTATCGGCTGTCCTGGGTTCTCTGCCGCAGCTTATTTTGGCTGGTCTTGAATTGTTTATTGCTCTTGTTGCGGCTTTGCCGGAAATTATTACTGCCATTGTTGCGGCAATCCCAGAGATTATTGCAGCGGTTGTGGAGGCGATTATTGAATCAATGCCAGAGATTATTGCTGCCGGTAGCGACCTGATTAAAGGCATTTGGCAGGGGATTAAAGATATGGCGGGTTGGTTGCGGGACAAGATGAGTGGGTTTTTTGGTGGGGTACTTAAAGACATAAAAAACTTTTTTGGTATCAAGTCGCCCTCTACAGTGTTTGCCGAAATGGGTAAAAACCTCGGGCAGGGAATGGCTGAAGGAATTGTGGGCTCGACGAAAGATGTTGAGAAGGCGATGGATGCAATGATGGCGGCGGGTTCGGTAACACTTCCATCTATGGAAGCGATGATGGCGGTGCCCTCAATGGGTGCGGTAATGGCGGTGCCTTCAATGGATGCGGTGGGTGTTCCCTTTGCGGGTAGGGGCCGGGCTGCTAGCGGACGGTCTGCGGGGGGCGGCGGAAAGAGTGTGTATAACATTACTGTGAATGCGGGGATGGGTACTAGTGGGGCACAGTTGGGGGAGCAGATTGTGTCTGCCATCAAACGGTATGAGCGCACTAGTGGCCCTGTGTTTGCGAGCGCGTAATGGCTACGGTTGTTGAGCTTGGAGCTGTGGAGGGGTTCATCCTTGATGACCCTGTGGCGGGTGTCCTCGACAACACGATATACACGCTGGGTGGGACTGTGTTCAAAGACATTACCTCCAGGGTTATCAGTATTGGTTCTAGCAGGGGTAAGAATCGTGACCTGGATAGGTTCAGCGCGGGTTCGCTAAACATTTCTGCGAGCAATGAGGATCGCGCTTTTGACCCCCTCTATTCTGCGTCACCTTACTTTGGTGCGATTGTGCCCAGGCGTGAACTGCGGGTGACAGTGGATGGGGTGCGCGTTATCACCACCACCATTGATGACTGGAATTATGGTTACTCTCCTGATGGGAGTTCCCGAGCTGAGATTGTTGCTACCGATGATTTCACTTTGTTGGCCCGTCAGGTTTTGACTGCGGGGACTGCTACCCCTGAACTGTCTGGGGCGCGGGTGTCAGCTGTCCTCGACATGCTCAGTGTGGCGTGGCCTGAGGGTAGGCGCAGCATTGATACGGGTGTGAGCACTTTGGGTGCTGATGTGTTTGATGGGAACGCCCTCCAATACTTGCAGAAGGTTTCCGATAGTGAGCAAGGGCTACTGTTCATTGCTAAGAATGGTGACCTGGTTTTCCGTGACAGGTTGGATGCTACCCCTACGACTGCTGCGCTCACAGATTTCGCTGATGATGGGACAGGGATCCCGTTCACTTTGACGGCAGTGAACTATGGTTCTGAGCTGTTGTATAACCAGGCTGTTGTGACCTCGGGTGAGTTGTCTGCACAGGCAGGGAATGACCGTTCTCAGATTGCTTATGGTGTGACCTCTGTGGAGTTGGACACTCTGGTTTCTACTGAGGCACAGTTGCAGAACCTTGCAGATTTCCTTGTGCAGAAGTATGGTGACCCGGAGTACCGTTTTGAAACTATTAGTGTGAACTTGGACACTGTGGGTGGCGGTAATAAGGCTACCTGCTTGGGGTTGGAGATTGGGGATGTGGTTTCCATCACCTTTACCCCTAATGACATTGGTGATCCGATTGAGCAGTATGGGCAGATTATTCGCATCGCTCATTCTGTGGAACCTTCACGCCATGACATGTTTATAAGTGTGGCTTCGCTAGACTGGACTTTCTTGGTATTGGATGATGCTGTGTTTGGTAAACTTGACAGTAATAACGCTTTGGCTTTCTAGGGAGAACAATGGCTGGCGCTGGGTATCGCACTTTTGGTGCAGGCGAGGTTTTGACTGCCTCGAATGTGCAGACTTATTTGATGGATCAGGCTATCCCTGTGTTTGCTAGTTCGACTGCTCGGGATGCTGCTATCACTTCTCCTGCGGAAGGGCAGCACTGTTTCCTCAAGGATACGGATGCGTTGCAGTATTACACTGGGAGCGCGTGGGTTGCTGCTGGTGGCGTAAGCGTAGGTTTCGAAACTAACTTTCTACTCATGGGAGCATAAATAATGGCAACATCATATAAATCACTTGGTCAGTTGGATTTGACTACGACTTCGCTGACTACTCTTTACACCTGCCCTTCCTCGACTGAGACGGTTATCAGTACGGTGATTATTGCGAACCGGAACGCTGCGGCTACGACTTTCCGTTTGGCGATTCGTGTGGATGGGGATGCGATTTCGAATCAGCATTATATTGCTTACGATGTGCCGGTGGCGGCTAACGATTCGACCACGCTGACTTTGGGGATTACTGTGAAGGCTACTGATGTGGTGACGGTTTCGGCGGGTACTGCTGACCGTTTGAGCGTCAATGCTTTCGGTGCTGAAGTAACAGTTTAGGGGGCTTGTTGTGGCTGTAACAAGTATGGCAAACAGTTCTTTAAGGGACTTCACCAAATATAATCGTATGTCTTCGATTACGGGTGCTGGGCCTTTTCAGGTTGATTACCTTGTTGCTGGTGGTGGTGGTGGTGGTGCGGTTGCTGGTGGCGGTGCCGGTGGCACAAAAACTGATGCGCTTTACCTATCTCACGGTGTTGTTTACACAGTTACGGTTGGTGCTGGGGGTTCTGGTGGAACCGTGGGTGGCGGGCCTGCGTCTGACGGTTCGGCATCAGCTTTTAGTTCGGTATCGGTTGCTGGTGGTGGTGGTGGTGGCGGTAACATAGGAAGCAATAACACAGATAACGGGCGCAACGGTGGCTCTGGTGGTGGTGGTGGTGTCACTGCTGGCACAGGCATTGTTGGTCAGGGTTTCGCTGGCGGGGGTTCTAGTGCCGGCAATACTGGTGGTGGTGGCGGTAACACTGCTGTGGGTGCTGGCGGCGGTGGCAGTACTGGTGGGGCTGGGGGGGCTGGACTCAATTCAAGCATCACCGGCGCGTCAATAAACTATTCGGCAGGTGGTGGTGGTGGTGGTGCGGTTGCTGGTGGCGGTGCCGGTGGTGCGTCTGCTGGTGCTGGTTCGTCAACTACTGGCGCAACATCTGGCACAGCGAACCGCGCCGGTGGCGGTGGCGGCAACTGGGGGAATGCGACAGCAGGCGCGGGCGGTTCAGGTGTCGTTATTTTCGCGGTGCCCAACATAGCCATTGTCACATTTAGTGGCGGGGTAACTCAGACCTCAGCGATTGTCGGGGCCAACCGTGTTTACACTGTGACGGCTACTTCCACGACTGATGAAACGGTGACAATAGGCTAATGGCACACTTCGCAAAACTAGACGAAAACAACCTGGTTACTTTCGTTACTGTGGGCAGGCAAGAAGATGACGGGCTTGAGGAAGAACTGAACGCTGGGACTGGTGACGTGTACCGGCAGACTTCTTACAACACATACGGCGGTATCCACTACACCGATGGGGAACCTTCCGAAGACCAAAGCCAAGCTTTCAGGTTCAACTATGCGGGTCTAGGTCACACTTATGATGCTGACCGTGACGCTTTCATCCCGCCACAACCATACGCTTCCTGGGTACTCGATGAGGACACTTGCCTATGGGTTGCACCTATCGCCTACCCTGCTGAGGGTGTACATGTTTGGGATGAAGAAGCTGGTGACTGGGTAGAGGTACCGGAAGCTGAGGTAGAATAGATATATGGCTACCATCTACCCGGCACCGGGCAGCAGTGGTGGCGGTGGTCTAATGGCAACCTTCTATCCTGCCACCACCGCCACCATTGCTTCAATGGCGTCGGCTACAAGGTTTTCGGGTACTACGACACGGAGCCAGCATCACCCTCAAGCTGGTGACTGGGTAGAGGTCACTGATGAAACTGTCTAACCTCGGGACTGGCAGGGCAGACAAGTACTTTAACCTCGGTTTTGCCGTGGTGCACTATATCCACTATCGGCCACAAGTGGGAGGTACAAGACAGTGGGGTGTTTTGCTTCAGAGGTTCGGGCACTTTACGGTTGATGTGTTTTGGGGGCGTCATGTTTTCGTGTTCAACTTTCACGGGAGGAGCAACTAATGAAACTTCATAACCCCTGGCCTACAGACCGCAGCATCAACAAGAACAGCCCTTATGGGTGGAGGGTTCACCCGATAACGGGTAAGCGGGCTTTTCATCAGGGTGTGGATGTTGCCGGTTCCTTCCCTGTCACGGTTGCCGGTGACGGTGTTGTCCGTCATATCGGGTACTCCGCTATCGGTGGCGGGCATGTTGTGGGTGTCGATCATGGGAGTGTTTGGACTTTCTACTATCACGGGGCACGCGCCACAGGTTTGAGGTTGGGGCAACGGGTGGATGCTGGGGCGCTGATATATCAGTCCGGTTCGACTGGTGCAAGCACAGGCGCTCACCTTCATTTTGAGGTGCGTAAATCTCGGCGGTGGGGTAATACTGTAGACCCTGTTCCTTATCTCGCTGGTGGCGCTCCTGTGGCTTCTAATAGGGTGTCTGGGCGGTTGGATAAGGGCACCTGGACACAATGGCAGACCGCGCTCCACGAGGGCGGATATAAGCCTGGGCGGATTGACGGGAAACCTGAACGGATGACCTACGCTGCTATTCAACGGTGGGCTGGTGTGAAGGATGACGGGATTATCGGGGCGGGAACGCGGAGAGCTGTTCAAGGTAAAATTGGTGTCAAGCAAGATGGTGTCTGGGGCAGGCTAACGATTAGTGAGCTTCAGCGCCAACTCAATGAAGGCATAATCTGATGGCTGAAGATACTGACGCAATCGCTGTAAAGGTTTCTATGCGGGATATTTATGTTGAGGTGCAACGGCAGGGCCGGTTGCTCGAAAAGATTGCTAACAGCCTCCCCGACTCGGAGGACAAGATTGACGATCACGAGGCGCGAATCCGTAAACTGGAGATGCGGATGTGGCAAGCCATCGGAGGGTTCGGTTTCCTGGCAGCCATAGTGTCCCCCCTAATCGCGGTGATGACCAGGTGAAACCTTCTTGGGCTATTCGCAGGCGCTACATTTTCGCAGGCTTCGGGCTTGGGGTCATCATGCTCATTGCTTCCATCATTTCTGTGTGGCAAGACAAAGTGGGTGCAGGTGATTTGGTTACGGGCGGTGTTGCCCTGGTAACCTTGATACTCACTTCCTATGTGTTTGGTGCTGTGTGGGAGGACAAATCGTTTCATGGAAAAGAGGAGAACCCTGATGGATAAATTGAAAGCTTATTGGGCGTATGCGGGAGAGCGTGCGATTAAGACTGTGGCGCAGGTTGCTATTGCAACAATTTCTGTGGGAGCTGTGGGCCTGTTTGATGTGGATTGGGCGAACGTGGGTAGTGTGGCCGCGCTTGCCGGTGTCATGTCCCTGCTGACATCCGTGTTGCAGTATGACAAGGCTGAGAAGTAATGGCACACCTGGGCGCTGTCGAGCGTGTGGCAGATTATGACGTGCCGGTAGATCCGATGGATTTACTGCAGTGCGATTCCTGCCAGTAGTTACTGACCAAGCCAGGCGTAGATTGTTCGCCTTGTAACGCCCGCTTTTTTAGCGAGCGCCTTGATGTTCGCGGTGTCCTCATATTCGGTCTGTACACGGCTCCTGAGGGCTGTGGTGACCTTTTCTAGGCGTTCCAGTTGCCACTCTCGGAGGTCTGCGAGTTGTTGCAGGCTCATGGAGTCTAGATCGTAGTTTCCTGGGTTCATCATGGGCACTACTATACACGCCGGTGTTAGTAAATGTTGCGGAAACTGTGTATATCGGTGTACGGTTTTGTTATTGCCTAAAGGAAGGGAAAACTAATGGGCTTTTTCAAGAACCTAGAGATAGAACTGCAAGACATCCATGACCCGCGACTGCGCGAGATTGTGGAATGGGATCACATGCACCGGCATGCCCTATCTGATGAGGCGCGCTGGCTCATCATGACCGATGAACAAATGATGGACGCTGCGTTGAAGGCGTGGCGCGGTGGCCCTAAGCCTGCTAGTGAGCATGTTGCTTTGCAGGTGTCCGAGGTGTTGAGGCGTGACCTCCGCAAGCGGAAGCGTTCCTCACAGTATGTGACGGGCTGGTTGCTTATCGGTATTGCTTTGGTCGGTGTTGCACTTGTGGGAAGTGTTGCACTTTTGGTGGGGGCACTCTGATGGGCTGGGTGTTGATGGTGGTGGGTGCAGGGTTTCTGTTCGCGCCAGGGATGATTGACCCGCTGGCACCTATCAATGGTGCCTCGCTTATTGGCTTGGGTTTGGTTGCCTGGGCTTCCATGAAACTACTGAAAGGGAATAGCTAATGGAAATTACATTGGATGAGATAACACCTGAGCTGATGGAGGAACTGTCTGCTGAGGTTGAGGAGCAAAAACTTTCTGCGCTGACACAGCATGAGGTGCGGTCTTTGGGTGATGAGCTTGATGTTGCTGTCACTTATGCTTCACAGGTGTTGGCCCGCTGCCAGTTGCGGGCGATCCGTTTGGACAACCTTGGGGTGGAAGTGCCTGAGATTGCGAGCATGTTTGATATGCCGGTGAGGACTGTGAGGAAGTGGTTGCGGTCACCGGTGAGGGTTGAGCTGGAAGGGGTGCAAGCATGATGGATTTGAAGTCTGATGGGCGTGATGTGAATGTGCGGTTGCGGGATGATGTGTGGGCGATGGAGGAACCTGGCACTTTGTCTTTGACTCGGACTCAGGCTCACACGCTGCGGTTACATTTGAACGCTTGGGCGATTGCCACACAGTTCGAGGACATTGAGGAAGATGGCTAACGCTCCGATGGGAGAGTTCCAGCCCACACCCCATAACGCTCATCTGCTTCAGTAGCGTAGGCAAAACATTGTTCCTTGATAGGGCACTGGTTGCAGAGTTTGCGGGCCACCTTGATGGCATACTCCCTGGTTTGTTTGTCAGGGAAGTCCTCGGGGAAGAACACATCAGGGCAGTCCATGCAGGGCACACCACCTGCACTGTCTATAGCGTCACGCAGTTTGTGATGTGGGGACTGTCTGTGGTTGCTCATACAGTTATCGTAACGGAGGGGAAACAGTTTTGGAAACAATGACAGTGGAGGGGTTAGCTGACCTAATCCTTGAAGGGTGGAATTGCGCAATGTCTGACAGTGGGTATGTGTGGGAGAAAGCTCACAGGGAAGTGACGGCAGCGGTTTCGGCCCTCGATGAGTTCACAGTAAACGCAGCCTACGAGGTTGCGAAAGGAAGGTGGGTGCGCGGTGATTACAGCTGAACGGTTCATGGCTAATAAACACTATTTCCCTCAGGGTTGGTTGTTGGCTCGCAGGGGTGGGGTGACGGCTACACAGGTTGCGAAGGCTGCGACACCTGCAGGTTTCAAGCAGGCGGTGGCAGAGTATGTGGATGACGCACGGATCCCTGATAACCCTTACATGGCTTTTGGTAGGGATTATGAGCCTGTGATTGCGAGGACTGTTCACACGAAGTTTGGGATTCTCCCTAATGAGTGGCTTATCAGGAACGATAAGTTCCCTCACCACCTCGCTACCCCTGACGGGTTGTCACCGGATCACACCATGATTGCTGAGATAAAGACCACAGGGAAGGATTGGGCTGACGGTGTTATCCCCATCCAGTACCGCAGGCAGGTGCAATGGCAGCTGCATGTGACGGGTGCTGAACGGTGTTTGTTTGCGTGGATGATGCGGATTGAAGTGGATGGGGTTTTCGCCCCGGCATGGTTTGAGCCACAGAGCTTGTGGATGGAACGGGATGAGGGCATGATTGAGCTATTGCGTGACACAGCTGAACAACTATGGGAAAGGGTAAATCATGGATAAGAAGGATGAGAACCTGTTGAAGGTTGCCACTAAGTATGTGGAGGATTTGCGGAGTGGTTCGCAGCCTCATGAGTCGTGGCGTGATTATTGGAAACTTGAGGGGCGCATTTTGGCTCAGAAGGTTGGTAAGTGATGGCTAAGGGAAAGTATGGAGCGAGGGCTGAAGCGAGAAGCTTTGAGAACCTCGAGGCTGAGGTTGCTGAGTTGAAAGCAACTCTCAAGAAAGCAAAAGCGGATTTATCTGATTCGCGCAGCGAGGTCATTAGGCTGACGGCTATTGAGGCTGTGTTCGATGGCACTAAGGATGTGATCGCTGAACTAGATTCTGTAAAGCGTAAGCTGAGTGAAATTGATGGCAGAAACTTTGTGTTGAAGGTCAGGTTGGATAGGTGGGCGGAAGCAATTATGAAGGACTCCAATCGTGAGTTCTTGAGGTTGTCACCTAACCTGTGGGCTGATTTTGTGGAGCTTGGTTATTTTGTTCCGGTTAAGGGTGACAATAGAAACATGAGGCGCGCCTACAACTCTAAAGGCAAGTTTCAAAAGGCTGCCAATATCGGTCGCGATGCAAAGTTGGTGGGCTGATGGCTAGGTTCAATCTGGCAGATTATGAAACTGTTGAGGAGCGTATAAAACGCTTTTATGCGGATCACCCTGACGGCAGAATCATCACTGAGAATGAAACCCTGCCTGAGTATCGGCTTGAGAAGCTGTGGGTGGTGAAGTCGCTTGTGTTCTTCTCTGGTGAGGATTTGGAGCGCGCTTGCCCTAAGGCCACAGGTTTGGCCTATGAGGTGGATAGCGCTAGTGGGCCTCAGCAAAGCTCGGCCCTGGAGGTCTGTGAAACCAGCAGCATCGGAAGGGCGCTCGCAAATGCAGGGTACTCAGGGAACAAGCGTGCCTCCCGTGAGGAGATGGAGAAGGTGCAACGGTTCGAGCAAGCTGAGAAGGCCCGCGACTGGGTTGCTGAAGCAAAACTCCTGACAGATAAAGACCGCCTACGCTTACTATGGGGGGAAGCATCGAAGGCTGGTGCGCCCACACCCGTATTAGAGGAAGTGAAGGCTTATGCAGAGCAGCTCACTTCTGTTGGCGAGCGTGACGGAATTGACACAGGCGTACCTGGAGGCACAGCAACTAAACGATCCAGTACTAAGTGAGTTTTGGAGGGTTGAATTATGCAGAAGGTTGGTGATGGTTTGTGATGGTATCGGAGATAGTTCAGGAGATTGCGGAGCTGACTTCTGAGAACAAGAAGGGTGTTGAGGCTTTGTATGCTGCGGAGGCTAACCTGGCTCAGGCTGAGAAGGATTTGGACACGGCTGAGGCAAGTGCGTTTCTTTCGGAGTCTGGGTCTGTCGCTGAACGGCAAGCGCACGCGAAGCTGGAGTGTGCTGATATCCGCTTTGAACGGGATATTGCGAAGGCGCAGGTGAATAGGGTTCGCACGAAGTTGCGGGTTATCGAGTCTGCTTTGATGGCGCAGGCCACCATGTCGAAGCTGTTGCAGGCGGAGATGAAACTATGACGGATCATGATGAGCAGTTCATTGCAGGCATGGCTCACTGCTATCACTTGCTCGCTCAGGAGCTGCGGGTGAAGCGTGAGGCGTTCCAAACTGTCTGGGACTTCTATTATGAGCATGTCGATTTTGTGGATGACACTGCCAGCACCCTGTCTAACGAGTTGGCTTTCGCTTCGAGTGTGATGGAGCATATGGAGAATGCCCTTGAGAGCGCATATTTTGATGCCCTCGATGTGGAGAAGGGTAATGCCCCTTTGGAGTGGAGATAAGGCAACCTTATCGGGCTACCTTTGGGTAACTGATTCTGTAACCAGGGATAAAGTTTTGACACCTAATTTCCGTATATACACGGAAGCTGATTTCCGTATATGCATGGAACGTTTTGTACACACATCCATGTATGTGTGTACGTACAGATTCGACCCTCGAGGATGCCAGCGCATACTATTTGCAAGCCACATCCGCGTGTTCGTGCCGATGCGGGGCTACCTGGAAGTGACTTAGGTAGACTGTAGGCATGGCAATCCCGAAGAAGATTCTGAAACAGGTTCAAGGGCGTGACCCTTACTGCTGGCATTGCGGGCGCGAGGATGACCTGGTGCCACACCACAGGATCAACAGGGGCATGGGTGGGTCAAAGCTCCTGGACATTCCCCAGAACTTGATGATGGTGTGCGGGTTGTATAACGGGGCGATGGAGTCGGATTTCTTGGTGGCGCGTGATGCGCGTCACTGGGGTCACAAGCTCCCAATGTGGGAGTCACCCGAGCACCCTGTATTCGATTGTGTGGCGTTCAGGTGGTGGGTGTTGCTGCCTAACGGGTGGAAGATAATGGTGGCGGAACCTGTGCCATTCTGATTGTGCCAGTGGGTGTAGAGTGTTGCTATAACTGAATAAGAGATGGCCCCCCGCGAGGTGGAGTGCAGGAGGCCATCAGTAAACCGATGACATAACCATCGGCTAGTTACAAGTCTAGCCGGTAGAAGGGCAAGACAGTGAACGACCAACTCGACTCAGAGATCCGCTTCAGCATCATCCCTGAATGGCTCACCTATTCTGGCGTATCCGATAAGGCTGTCAGGCTTTACTCTGTGCTTGCTCGTTACGCAGATAATCGAACCCATGAGGCGTTTCCCTCCCGTGAAACTTTGGCAGAGAAGATGGGTTGCTCAGCTAAGTCCATTGATAGGGCCAGTCAAGAGCTGATCGAAGTAGGCGCAATCACTAAACGGCAGCGCCACAACAGCTCGCTTGTTTACACATTGAGGGTGTCTAGGGGGGTAGACACCACTGTCCAGGGGGGCTCGACACCACTGTCCAGGGGGGTAGACAAGGGTGTCCACCTAACTAGAACTACTGAACTAGAACCAGATAACTATATTGAAAAGAAATCCCAAAGAGCCACATCAATCCCTCACCCATACCGGCTGCCGATAGAAATCGCAGAGGTGTTGCAGGAGAAATACCCTTCACTTGACTTACCTGAGCAGAGGGATGCGTTCGTGGACTTCCACACCGCTAAGGGATCCGTGTTCAAGGATTGGAATGCTGCTTTTAGGAACTGGTGTCGTAATGCGGTGAAGTTTGCGGAGCCTCGGACTGTGATTCATAAGCAAGCTTTGAAGCCTGCCGCTGAGTTGCCAGACGCGAGGGCGTGGGTAAAAAGTATGCACGATATTGGGGAGCATTGGGAGTGTAGGGCTGGGGAGTTTGGTTGTAAGTAGTTGTGTTGGCTGAATAAGTGCGTATACTGGTAAGCACAAGCCAAACGAAAGGAGAAACAATGTCTACGTGCGAAATTGCAGAAGTTAGCACCTGTGAAACCGACACACGCAACATATCGGGTATGACCGTCTGTGAGCCCTGCTATGCATGGCTCAACAACGTAGCCTAACTAAAGAAGGCGGGCTGGGAGTAATCCCACCCTTTAGGAAAGGGAAATCAAAATGACTACAACACTAAACACCAAGACACTCTATGTAGGCGAAGAGCAGGGTGAGGTTCTCTGCATCAAGTGTGCAGGTGTCCTCGCTAATCGAAACCATCCAGGCAATCAGCACGATGCTGGCTGACAACAGATGAATCTCGGAAAGTTTGACTGTGCTACAGGGACGACAAACACCCTATATACAAAAGACGACCTCACCGTGAGGACAGCAACCGAAGCTGACCGAAACTTTATCGACAAGATGCAGAAAGAAAACTCCTACGCGGTCGGGTTTATCCAAGCGACAGTCTGGGATAAGTATGTGTTCGGGGGGGAACGTAACTTTGTGGTTTTCATTTGTGAGAAGAATGGGGACATGGTGGGTTATGTTCTTTTGACTCCTGGCCGGAAGGCTTACAGTTATGCAAAAGTGCAGCAGATTGCGGTGAGGGAGGATGCCCGCCGCCTGGATTATGGGTCGGCGTTGGTGGCTGTGGTACGCGACTTTTGCAATACGTTTGACAGGATTGGGGTCACGTTGCGGTGCCGGGTGGACTTGGAGAGTAACCACTTTTGGAGGTCGTTGGGTTTTGTAATGTATGGGGTTTGGGAGAAGGGCAAGATAAACCATGTTGGGTTTAAAGCTTCCGCTGACATTAATTTGTGGAGTATTGACTTGAATAGTAAGTTGCTGAGTTTGTTCGAGATGGGCGAGGCTGAGAGTGGTTTGTGGGTTGTTAGTGGCAAGACAATGTATTTGTGAGGGGAAGTTATGATTGATTATGCGCGGGAGTATGGGATTGATGTTGAGCGTTTGCGGTTGGAGCATCCTGTCCATCCTCGGCAGATAAGGTTACGCCGTAAGGATGAGTTGAGGGCTTGCGGTAATGGGGTTGTCCCTCAGCAGGCTGAGTTGGCGTTACGGTTTCTACTGGAGGGGAAGAAGTGATGGAGCCTGTGATTGAGGGCAGGTTGCGTTGGGCTATTGAGAATATAGACAAGGGGACACTGTTTTGATTCCTGGGGTTGGCTCCCTAGTGTCTAGTGGTATACAGTGGGGTTATGTGCAACACAAAAGAAGGGGAAATGATGAAAAAAATACCAACACTGTTTGTGCGTGACCTGGAAGATAGGGCGCATGTTACTGATGAGGTCACGCCGGGGTGCGAGTGGGTGTTAGCTGGTGAGGGTGTGGCGACCCGGAAGTATGATGGCACTTGCATGATGCTCGATAACAATGGTGAGTGGTGGGCTCGCCGCGAGGTTAAGCCGGGCAAAGCTGCACCCGAGAATTATCTGGTCGATAACGTGGATGAGGTGACGGGCAAGACTCAGGGCTGGGAGCCTGTGGGGCAGAGTCCCTTTGCAAAGTTTCACGCCGAGGCGACAGCCGGTTGGTTTGGCTGGAAAGCTGGGACTTACGAACTGGTTGGGCCAAAAGTCCAGGGCAATCCCGAAAAAGTAAAGGCTCACGAACTTATCTTGCACGATGCTGCGGAAGTTTTGCAGATTGCGTCTTATGAGATTGGGTTTATCAAAATGTTTGTTTCCAACTTGAGCAAGAATGGCTGGGAAGGCATTGTGTGGCATCATCCTGATGGCCGTATGACGAAACTGAAGGCGCGAGACCTGAAAGGGGGACACAATGAGTGAGGAACTGACAAGAGAGCAAATCCGTGACATGGTCATTGAACATGCCAGGCAGGTTTCTATTGGGGGCGAGACGGGGAAGTTCGGGGCAGCCTTGTTCGATAGGTGGCTTGAGTCGGTAAAGCAAGAAGCTTATGACAAGGGTCTTTCTGAGATTGCGGGGACACAATGAGTGAGGTTAGTTGGGCTATCGAGCAGGAGGGGGAAACCGATGGAACACTTTTCTGAAGTGAACTGGGGTGATGAGCTTGGCATTGACCTGGCGAAGCTTGAGCAGGAACGCTTCGGCTCTTTTTCCCACTGGGTGATGCTGTCCGAGCATAATTTGCGGGTCAAAAAGTATCACGCAGATCTGGAACGGCAAGAAAAAGAGGAGGCTCTCTGGGCTCGGGTTGCCGCTTTGAGAAACGCGGAGGACTATACTTTTTCAGATGAGATGGTTCAGATGGCGATCGAGTCGCTGAATGCCGGGGGTTCAATGTGAGCGCTGTGGTATTGAGTGGCAGGTTAACAGCGTCAGGAAAAAAGTGGTTTTTTGTGCTTCCTGCCGTGCTGGAAAAGTTCAGACCGTCCATTCTGCCGAGGGCAAGTGCTTGCCTTGGCACGGATTTTTTGCCGCAGACGATGTCACTCCGGTCGATGACAATGGGGAGCCTGTTTTCCCCGGTGTCAGGGGTTGCGGTAATACTGACTGTTGTAATCACAAGCACATTATCGGGTACGAGAAAGGGTAAATGATGATTCAGAATAAAGCCGAGGTCACTGTGACGGGCTGGCTAAATGACGTTAAGGACTTCGACTGGGGGCGTGCTCTTAAGGTCGCGGTTGATGTGCGGAAGAAGAACCACCAGGACGAGTGGGAAACGGTCGACAAAACTGTTTACGATGTAACCACCGATGACAAGTCTGGGAACTTTGACGGCGTTAAGCAGGTGACGGTCACCGGCCGGATCACTGGCACTAATGTTTTCCAGAAGCGTGACGGCTCCTCGGGGTTCAGCGTCAAAGTGCGGGCGGAGAACATTGTGGCTGCCGATGACCAGAAGACTGGCCACGCTGCTGTTAATGATGTCTGGCCTACTGTAATTCCTGGTCAGGGTATTTCTGAGAGCGCACCGTTCTAGTGGAGAACTTCGGGAGGGTCCTCGCTTTTGCGATGGGCGTTAATTACATGCTTTTGGCGTATCAGGTCCCGGTGAACGTGACGAGCGTGCTCGGGTGGGTTTTTGGCTCGCTGCTCTCTTTGGCGGTTCTTACTTCCTTCGTCAAGCCGAAGCGGTACCCTGGTAAACGTGGAGATAACGTTTGATGTTTTAGGGCGGCCTGCTCCACAGGGGTCTAAGAAAAGCATCGGTAATAACCGCTTTGTAGAGTCCTCCAAATATCTCCCCGCATGGCGTAAAGCTGTCAGGGTTGCTGCGGAGCACGCTGTCGCTTCAGAGGGGTGGCAGCGTGTTTCTGGCCCTGTGGAGCTCGAGGTGATGTTTTATCTTGAGCGCCCTTCCTCGGTTTCGGTCACGAAAAGGCCGCAGCCAATCGTCCCACCGGATGTGGACAAGCTGCTCCGCGGTGTTGGTGATGCTCTGACGGGTGTTGTCTACGATGACGATTCGCAGGTAATTCGGGTTTTGGCTTGGAAGGTGTACGCGGATACTCGGGAGCCGGGCTGTTTTATCCGCGTGAACGAATTATCACAGTTCGAGAACGGGGTGTTTCAATCCTTCGACTTTCTTGACTTGCCGGTTTAGGCTGGTATCACCTACAAGAAAGGGATCCGTAATGTACGAATCGAACACGGCGCTTCAGCAACAAGCCAGCAAGATGACAAATGAAATCTTCGAGCCTTATTCGACGGCAGCGGCTTTGTTGCGGGATGAGAACTTGGTCTGGGGTAAGGACTTCAACACTATTCGTGGTGCTCTCGCTTCTGTGATGCACGAGTGCGCAAGCGCTAAGAATCTAAACCCGTGGCTGCTCGAGGTCGCTTATCGGCTGATTGACACCACCCGGCAGAATGCTTGAGGGCTTACAACCGCGCACTGTGCTGAGGCCGTGCGCTGTGAGGACAATCCTTGAGGGGCTGTCCGAATCGGACCAGGAAATCTTGCGGGCGGCTCTTGCTGACGTGGATGTTTGGTCTAATAACGGGCTGGCGACTTCGTTGAGCGAGCGTGGGCTTGTAATCAGCGACGGGCCAATCCGTAAACATCGCGCCAACCGTTGCACGTGTCGATAAGGTGGACTTATGCTTGACAATTTGGAACCAGCGAAAAAGGTACAACAATCCGCGCAGGTGAATCCTGTGGTCGAGTTCGATGGGGTTGAGGGTAGCGCTGTAACGCATGGCTACACTGCGGAGCCGGAAAACTTCGACGAATTTCTCCGCGATGCTGGCATGGATCCGCGCGACATTGACGTGATTCCTCCGGTGCGCACTTCCCGCTGGCAACGGTGGGACGGTGAATGGTTGACTTCGTACCGGTTCACGTTCAGGAGGAAAGCTGGGGACATTGACCTGCCTTTGCTCATGGCGGAGGCTAAGAAGAAGATGGTCAAGCCGAAGCTGTCCAAACCTAACCCTCGGGCGATGGTCATCTTGTGGTCTGACCTGCAGGTGGGCAAGGTTGACTACCGTGGCGGCACTCAGCAGTTGCTTGAGCGGGTTGAGCTGACCAAGGTGAAGCTCTTGGACCAAATCAAAAAAGAGAAGCCGGAGCAGGTTATCTTTGCCGACCTGGGCGATACGGTCGAGAACTTTTACAACGCTAACGCCGCACAGCAGAGCTACTCCAATGATTTATCGATTATGGAGCAGGTCGACCTGGCGACAACTCTTGCTTGGCAAACGCTCCGGGCAATCGCAGAGCTTGTGCCTTCGGTAACTTACGCTTCGGTCGGTTCTAACCATTGCCAGTTTCGTATGAACGGTAAGACGATTGGGAAGCCCACGGATGACTGGGGCGTGTTTATTGGCCGTCAGTTGGCAAGGCTGGCCGGTGAAATCGGCGCATCACACATCCGCTTTGTGGAACCACAACCGCACGACGAGTCTCTCGCTCTGGATGTCTTTGGTGACGGGTTCCACGTGCTCGGTCTTGTGCACGGTCATCAGGCTTCACGGCCAGATGGTATGGGCGATTGGTGGCGTAAGCAATCCTTCGGCAGGCAACCTGTGGCGGATGCTTCGGTTCTTGTGCATGGGCACTTCCATCACCTGCGCGTGACCGAGCTTGGGAGTGTTTCGCGGGGTGACGCGAACGCTTCGAGGTTTCTCATCATGGCTCCCACGATGGACAACGGATCGGGTTGGTTTCGGCTGGGCTCCGGTGAAGATTCCATCCCTGGCCTTGCCACGCTAATGCTCGAGAAGGGTGTTGACTACACGGGCACGGTGTTCAAGCTGTGACTTCCCTTGTGGAGGTCAGGTCTGACGGTTCTCAATCACGCTATGTGTCTACCGGTGTTGACTGTGTCCTCATCAGACCCGTCAACGAACCGCTGCGCACGATCGGCGGCTACTTTGTGTCGTCCCCCGAGCAGGCAGAAGACCTAGTTGTCGCATTGCATCACTGGCTCGAAGATGTGGAAAGGTGAGCAGATGAATTCCGAATATTTGCCACCGGCACCCATCGAAGTAGTCACCCCGAACTTCCGCGGTGTAGCTCAGAACTTTTTTACCATCCCCATGCACCTGCTCATGGACCTGAAGGCTGCTCGGGAAGAAAAGAAAGGCGACGAGCTCTTGCTCATGCTGGATGCCTGCGAGATTGCGTTCACCAATCACGACATGGAAAAGCTCCAAGACCTATCTATAAACGACTTTCTCTTGGTGGTCCAGGCCTGGGTCGAACAATCCCACCGATAAAATCCCCCCATGCCCTTCCTCAGACCATGTCTAAAATGTAATCAGCTAGTACGTGGTGGCT
>Ga0105055_10002666_pt1 | contig 27482 bp, 38 predicted proteins | sample BON03_FD_78090 | JGI IMG/M metagenome (GOLD analysis project Ga0105055, IMG submission 78090) | Freshwater microbial communities from Lake Bonney liftoff mats and glacier meltwater in Antarctica - BON-03 | ecosystem: Environmental > Aquatic > Freshwater > Ice > Glacier meltwater | place: Lake...
ACATCATATCGGTTTAGATGTGCACGATCCAGGAAACTATACAACGTTTGCAGAAAATATGGTATTAACTATGGAGCCAGGAATTTACATCCCAGAAGGAAGTGAGTGTGATAAGAAATGGTGGGGAATTGGAGTTAGAATAGAAGATGATATTTTAATCACTAAAAACGGTCCAGTTAACTTATCTGGTGATGCTCCAAGAAAATCTGAGGAGATAGAAAAAATGATGAAGCAGAAAAGTATTTTCGAAACTTATGTATTACCTGATTTAGATAAATAAATGAGTGTAGAAGAACAACCAAATAATCCTTTACACGGAATCAAACTTTCTGAAATTGTTGAATATTTACACAACGAATATGGGTGGGAAGAAATGGGAGAAATGATTGATATTAATTGTTTCCGAAAAAATCCAACCATAAAATCGAGTTTAAAATTTCTAAGAAGAACTCCTTGGGCTAGAGATAAGGTTGAAAAATTATATTTAGAAACGATAAAGTAATAAAAAAACTCACTAATTTTAGTGAGTTTTTTTATTGAATTCTAATCTAAACTATCGAGTTCTTTGTAGTTTTTATTTAATTTCTTGAGTAATCTACCATAGGTAAATCTGTAAAAAAGCCAAATAATTGCAAACAGAATTAAAACCATTACTGTACTTGCAACTAGAAAAGTTGTAATCACAGTATCGGTTTCTAAATTTAAGCCATTTGGATCTATAGCTTTTATCAGTTTATCTGGTTGCCCTAATAAAACTGATACTACTACAACATTAGAAATAATAATAGTTCCTAAATTATAATAGACATAATACTTGACAGTTTTCCGAACAGATAAAATTCTATTCATTAGTCTTTTCGTATTATCAGTGATAGAAATTGAATTATAATTTCTGTAAAACAATACTAAAAATATAAGTATCACCACATAATGTAAATAAGTAGTTACTTTTAGCATTTCCATTATTTTAAAATCTTTATAGACCTCTATATACTCCTGTGGAATTATAAAGTTTAAACTTGTCCAAAAAACTAACTCAAGAATACCAATAATAAAAATCCATTTTACGATTGATGAAGATTTTGAGTGCGACATTTTGTAAATATCAACACTAGAAACAATATTTGTTTCTGCTGGTTGATTTTCCCAAGATTTTTTATATGTCTCTAAATCCATTTTTTATGTGTTTAATATGTTTTTTAATTTGTCTTTTGCTCTATTCATTTTAACTCTTGCATTTACTTCTGTAATCCCTAAAGTTTCTGAAATTTCTTTGTATGGGTTGTTTTCTAGATATAAAAAAATAAATGCTTTATCAATATCATTTAATTGATGAATGGCTTTGTATAGTGCTTTTAATTGCAACTCTTCAGTATTATCGTACTCACTAGATTTAATTTTATACGTAAAATCATCTATATCTTGAGTTTTAATACTTCGGGTTGATTTTCTATATAAAGAAATTGCCGTGTTTAAGGCTACTCTATACATCCATGTACTAAATTTTGAATCGCCTCTAAACTTGCTGTAATTTTTCCACAACTGAATAACAACTTCTTGAAACAAATCATTATGCGCATCTTGACTTGTAGTGTAGATTCTACATACTTTGTGAACAATATTTTGATTTTGCTGATAATCCAGTAAAAATTTAGACTCTAAATCTTTTTGCGCTTTAATAATTTGTTAGTTTTAGGTTATAAGTAGTTCAAAAGTAAAGATTGTTACATTATTAGTACAATTATATTTGATATTTAATCAAAAATTGTATATTTGTTTAACTAAAACATTTCAGAGTTGAACAATATAAAAACTGATTTTACAATTAAAGATCTAGAAAATCTATCTGGAATCAAGGCTCATACTATTAGAATTTGGGAAAAAAGGTATCAATTATTAACTCCAGAAAGAACAAGTGGTAATATTAGATATTACGATACTAAAAATCTTCAAAAATTATTAAATGTTTCTTTATTAAATAATAATAATTATAAGATTTCAAAAATTGCAAATTTATCTGAAGATTCTATTATTTTAATAGCCAGAGAATTAGCAAATAAAAATGCTTTAATAGATGATTCTATTAACTCATTTAAAATGTCAATGTTTAGTTTTGATCAAGCTTTATTTAATCAAACGTACAATCAATTGTTAATCAATAAAACATTTAGGGATGTTTTTAAAGAAGTGTTTATCCCATTTTTAGATCATATCGGTTTAATGTGGCAAACAAACACATTAACCCCTGCGCACGAGCATTTTATATCAAATTTAATTTCTCAAAAAATACAAATTAACATCGAGAAGATTCAACAGAATTTATTAGTGGATGATAGTCAGGTTTTTGTATTATTTTTACCTGAAAATGAAATTCATGAATTAGGTTTGATGTATTTAAATTATGAGTTATCCCTACGAAGTAAAAAGACAATCTATTTAGGGCAAAGTATCCCGTTAGATAATTTGAATTCTTTAGTTGCAATGTTCCCTAAAATCAACTTTATTTCTTCATTTACAGTTGCTCCAGTAGATACGGCTATGAATGATTATTTAAATGATATTGATACCAAATTAAAGGACACAAAGCATCTGTTTTGGGCTTTTGGAAATAGAGTTAAAAATTTAAACCCTAAAGATTATAAGAGTATATTTGTATTTCATGAAAGTTTGATAGATTTGTTAAAAGAATTTTAAATTTTAATAAATATTTTTTTATTGTTTGACTAATCACTATATTTGTTAAACAAAATGGAAAAGCAAATTCATATTATCGGCTCAGGGTTTTCATCATTGGCAGCTTCATGTTATTTAGCAAAAGCGGGCTTTGATGTTACTGTATATGAGAAAAACAAGACTACTGGAGGTAGAGCAAGACAGTATAAAAAAGAAGGATTTACCTTCGATATTGGTCCGACTTGGTACTGGATGCCAGATGTTTTTGAGAAATTTTTTAATGATTTTGATAAAAAACCAACAGATTATTACGAATTAGATAGATTAGATCCTGCATATCAGGTTTATTTTTCTGAGTCAGAATCAATCATCATATCAGGAAAATTAAAAGAAATTTTTGAAGCTTTTGAAAAAGAAGAAAAAGGAAGTTCTAAGCATCTCAAAGACTTTTTAGATGCTGCAAAATTTAATTATAATACCGCAATTAAAGATCTGGTCTATAGACCAGGGATTTCTCCTTTAGAATTAATAACTCCAGTAACCATTAAAAGAGTCAATCAATTTTTCTCAACCATTAGAACACAAGTTCGTAAAAAAATTAAAAGTCAGAAGTTAATTCAGATTTTAGAATTCCCTGTATTGTTTTTGGGGGCAAAACCAGATAATACTCCAGCTTTCTATAATTTTATGAATTATGCAGATTTTGGTTTAGGAACTTGGCATCCAAAAGGAGGAATGTATAAAGTGGTAGAGGCAATGACTACTATGGCTTCTAGTTTAGGTGTTGTATTTAAAACGGATTCAAATGTTGAAAAAATATGCTTGGATGAAAACGGAAAAACGACAGGTTTAATAGTAAATGACCTATTTATAAAATCAGATATTGTTGTAAGTGGAGCAGATTATCATCACACAGAAACGTTGTTACCAACTAAATATAGGCAGTATTCAGAAAAATATTGGAGCAAAAAAGTATTTGCGCCATCTTCATTATTATTTTATGTTGGTTTAAATAAAAAATTAAAAGATGTTTCTCATCATACATTATTTTTTGATACAGATTTTGATGCGCATGCAAAAACAATTTACGATAACCCTTCTTGGCCAGAAAAACCTTTGTTTTATGTTAGTTTTCCAAGTATAACAGACGCTAATTTAGCTCCAGAAGGAAAAGAAGCAGCAACTTTTTTAATTCCGTTAGCTCCAGGATTAGAAGATACCGAAGAATTAAGAGAGGAATATTTTATTAAAATTGTTGATAGGTTAGAAGCTTTAACAAATCAAGAAGTAAAAAGTAGCATCCTATTTAAAAAATCATATTGCGTAAACGATTTTATAAAAGATTATAATTCTTATAAAGGTAATGCGTATGGTTTGGCAAATATTCTGACTCAAACAGCATTCTTAAGACCAAAAATAAAAAGTAAAAAAGTTAAGAATTTATTTTTTACAGGACAACTAACTGTTCCTGGGCCAGGAGTTCCACCTTCTTTAATTTCTGGTAAAATTGTGTCAGATTTAATAATAAAAGCACATTCGAATGAAAACATTATTTGATCAAGTTTCCAACAATTGCAGTAGGTTGGTTACAAAAAGTTATAGTACTTCTTTTTCTTTAGCAGTAAAAATGTTATCGCCAAAAATTAGAAAGGATATCTATAATATTTATGGTTTTGTTCGTTTTGCGGATGAAATTGTAGATAGTTTTCATGCATATGATAAAGAAAAATTAATTAACAAGTTTGAAGCTGATTATTATGAAGCTTTAGAAGACGGAATTAGCTTAAATCCTATAATAAATTCTTTTCAGCAAACTGTTTTTCGATGCCAAATTTCAGATGATTTAGTACAATCATTTTTAAAAAGTATGAAAGCAGATTTATATAAAACAGAATACAAAACGAAAGAAGAATATGATTCATATATTTATGGCTCTGCAGATGTAGTTGGTTTAATGTGTTTAAAGGTTTTTGTTAATGGAGATACTGAAAAATATGATGAATTAAAAGATGCTGCAATGCGATTAGGTTCTGCTCTTCAGAAAGTAAATTTCTTAAGAGATTTAAAAGATGATATTGATAATTTAGACAGATCTTATTTTCCCAATATAGATTTTAGTACTCTAACTAATGAATCTAAAAATCAAATAATTAATGAAATAGAGGCTGATTTTGAAGTTGCATTTAAAGAAGGAATTTTAAAACTTCCTGTTGAAGCTAAATTGGGAGTATATATTGCGTTTAGATATTATAAAAAATTATTGAACAAGTTGAAAAAAATACCTTCTTCTAAAATTATGGAAAGTAGAGTTAGAATTTCTAACCCTATGAAAATTAATTTATTAGCAAGAAGTTTTGTAAAATACAAACTAAATTTAATTTAATGATTTTTCCTTTAATAACATTGATTACTTTTTTAATTATGGAAGGTGTAACTTGGTGTACACACAAATATATTATGCACGGTTTTGGATGGTTTTTGCATGAAGAGCATCATCAACCTGGATATCCACATGTATTTGAAAAAAACGATGCATTTTTTATTGTTTTTGCTGTACCAAGTATTTTGTTATTTTACTTCGGAATTAGACCAGAATTAAATAGTTTATTTTTCCTAGGATTAGGAATTTCATGTTACGGAATTGCTTATTTTTTAGTGCACGATGTGTTAATTCATAGACGATTTAAATGGTTTAGAAATACAAATAGTAAATATTTAAAAGGATTAAGAAAGGCACACAAAATTCATCATAAACATTTAGATAAGCCAGACGGAGAGTGTTTTGGTATGTTATTTGTTCCTGTAAAGTATTTTAAAAAATTAAACGGTTAATGTATTTATATTTGCTACTAAATTTAGGTTCTTTTACGATTCCCTTTTTGTATTCATTTCATAAAAAGATGCTTTTTATTAAACAATGGAGAACTGTTTTTTTATCCATATTTTTAGTCGCAACTTTTTTTATTATTTGGGATATTATTTTTACTAAAAATGGTGTTTGGGGCTTTAATGCGGAGTATCATTTACCATATAAGATTGCAGGTTTGCCAATTGATGAAATGTTGTTCTTTATTTGCATTCCGTATGCAAGCATTTTTATACATTATTCTTTAGAATATTTTAAGCCGAACCTATTGCTATCAAGCAAAGCAGTAAATAGTATTACAGCTCTATTGTTAATTATTGTAGCAATAACATTGTTTTTTAATCTAGATAAGTCTTATACCGCTGTTAATTATACGATATTAGTATTAACTTTATTGACAGCAATATTCTTTGGAAAAAATATTTTAAGAAGATTCTATATTGCATTTATTATTATTTTAATTCCGTTTTTACTGGTAAACGGAATCTTAACAGGAAGCTTTATTGCAGAACCAGTTGTTTGGTATAACAATTCAGAAAATTTAGGAATTCGTTTATTTACTATTCCGATTGAAGATATTGGCTATGCTTTTACGATGCTTTTTTGGATTGTATTTTTAAATGAAAAACTTAAGAAATCTAACCTTTTTCAAAAACAATAAAAATTATGAAAAATAAATATATTTTATTTTTATTTTTTTTAGTTGCCAACTTTGGTGCTTTGGGAATTGGAGATTTTTTAATGGATGATGGACCAACTTCTAATTGGTACACTTCTTTAAATCAAGCTCCTTGGACGCCAGCGAACTGGGTTTTTGGAGCAGCTTGGTCAACAATTATGGTTTGTTTTTCTTTTTATATGACAAAACTTGCTTTGTTATTTAAAGAAACAAATTCATTTTTAGCAAAAATATTTGTTGTTCAATGGCTATTAAATGTAAGTTGGAATTACTTTTTCTTCAATCAGCATTTAACTATTTTAGGATTTGTAGTAATCATAAGTTTATGGTTATTGGTAGTATTTTTTACATTCAACTATATAAAACAATTAAAATGGTACACACTGTTAATTGCACCATATTTAATTTGGCTAACAATTGCATCGAGTTTAAACGGATTTATAATTTTATACAATTAAAAAATGAAATACATGCATATAATTTGCCTACTAATAGGCATAAACACAATCAGTAAAACAGAAAAAATAGAAACAATGAAATCATTATACAATATAGAAATCAACAGTATTTCTGGAGATAAAATCAATTTATCTGATTATAAAGGGAAAAAAATATTGTTCGTAAATGTGGCTTCAGAATGTGGTTTTACACCACAATACGAAGGGTTACAAGAGTTATACGAATTGTATAAAGATAAATTAATGATTATTGGTTTGCCATCAAATCAGTTTGGAGGACAAGAACCAGGAACAGCTGAACAAATACAATCGTTTTGTAAAATTAATTATGGGGTTACTTTTTTAATCACTGAAAAAGTTGATGTAAAAGGAGAAAATCAACACCCTTTATATGCTTGGTTAACTAAAAAAGAAAATAACGGCGTAAAAAGCTCTTCTGTAAAATGGAATTTTCAAAAATATTTGGTTGACGAAAACGGAGGTTTAATCGATTATTATTTTTCTCTTACCAAACCAATGAGTAAAAAGATTACAAAACATCTGTAATACATGATTCAATTTTCAAAACATTCTGGTATTTACACTTTAGAAGCATCACAAGAATTAAATATTCCGTTAGCAGAAGCTTGGAATTATTTCTCATCTCCAAGCAATTTATCTAAGATTACTCCACCAAAAATGGGCTTCAGCATTACTTCTAAAGTTGATAGAAAAGCATATCAAGGACAAATAATTACGTATAAAGTTTCTCCTGTTCCTTTTGTGAAAACAAATTGGGTTACAGAAATTACTGCAGTTAAAGAACAAGAATACTTTATTGATGAACAACGTTTTGGTCCTTATTCTATGTGGCATCACGAACATTTCTTTGAATTGTTGCCAAACGGAAAAACGTTGATGAAAGATAAAATTTCATATAAAATACCCTTTGGATTTTTAGGTGCAATTGCACAAAGTTTATTTGTAAAAAAACAATTGCAATCTATTTTTGAATACAGAGAAGAAGTACTAGATACTATTTTTAAATAAATGACTATTTTTTGGTTTCGTAGAGATTTACGTTTAGAAGATAATGTTGCTTTATACAAAGCGACTTTAGAAAATGAAAACGTAATTCCGCTTTTTATATTTGATATAGATATTATAGAATCGTTACCAAAAGACGATGCAAGAATTACCTTTATTTACAATACGTTAAAAGATATTGATGCTGAACTCAAGAAACTAGATTCCTCTTTGTTAGTTAAAATAGGGAAGCCTTTATCAGTTTGGAAAGAGGTAGTCTCTGAATATTCTGTCGAGAACGTTTTTTATAATAAAGATTACGAGCCGTATGCAATTGCTAGAGATTTAAAAGTAACACGGTTTTTAAATTCAAAGAACATTGATGTTTTTCCGTATAAAGATCAAGTAGTTTTTGAAGAATCAGAAGTTGTAAAAGACAACGGACTGCCTTATACCGTTTTTACTCCTTATAAAAACAAATGGCTTTTAAAATTTAAAGAGAGTTTATTATCAGAAAACAAACCTTTACCTAATTTTTATACATTTAAAAGTGATTTTCCTTCTTTGGAATCTATCGGGTTTGCAGAGAGTAAAATCAAAGTAAAACCCTATACTTTATCTTACTTGGAACAATATGATTCTATTAGAGATTTTCCGTTTAGAGATCAAACCTCCTATGTTTCTCCTTATTTACGATTTGGTTTATTAAGTACTCGAAAACTTATTAAAATAGCCTTAAAAACGAATGCTACTTATTTAAGTGAATTGATTTGGAGGGAATTTTTTATGCAAATTTTATTTCATTTCCCAAAAGTTGTAATAGAGAATTTTAAGAGTAAATACAATCAAGTTGAATGGAGAAATAATGAGGACGAATTTGAAAAGTGGTGCAAAGGAGAAACTGGATATCCTATTGTGGATGCAGGAATGCGACAGTTAAATGAAACTGGCTATATGCACAATCGAGTAAGAATGATTACTGCAGGATTTTTGTGTAAACATTTATTGATTGATTGGCGCTGGGGAGAAGCATATTTTGCTGATAAGTTATTAGATTATGACTTGTCTGCCAATAACGGAAATTGGCAATGGGCAGCAGGAACGGGTTGTGATTCTGCTCCCTATTTTAGAATTTTCAATCCTTCAGAACAAATCAAAAAGTTTGATAAAGACTTAAAGTATATCAATACTTGGGTAAAGGATTTTAATGAACTTACGTATCCGCAGCCAATAGTTGAACATAAATTTGCTAGAGAAAGAGCATTGTCAACTTATAAAAAAGGGTTGAATTCATAGAATTCTACAATTCATCCTAAAAAACATACAATTCGGTTTCTTTTACTTTTTCAAAATAGATTGTTGTCACATCTTTGTTGTCTAATTAACTTGTGCTGAATTTATTTCAGTATCATAAAAAAAGAAATCATGAAAGTATTCACAGCAATTTTCGCAATACTAGTTGTATTTCAAACAGCAATGAATACAGCAAAAAAATCAAACACAGAAAAAAGAACAATTACAGTATCAATAGACAATGTTTCTAGTGATACTGGTAAAGTAAATTATGCTTTGTATAACAAAGAGGATTTTATGAAAACACCTGTACAAACTCAATCGAGTACTCCAAAAGGTAAAAAAAGCACCGTAGTCTTTACAAATGTAGCACCAGGAAATTATGCCGTTATTTGTTTCCACGATTCAAATAGTAATGATAAAATGGATTTTCAAGCAAACGGAATGCCATTAGAAGATTATGGAGTTTCTAATAACCCAATGAGCTTTGGGCCTCCAAACTTTGATGAAGCACAGTTTGAAGTTTCAGATAAAGATGTAACTTTAGAGATTCGGTTTTAAGAGTACTATTAAAAGTATAATTCTAACGATAAATAAAAAAAATGAGCCAGGATAAAGATAGTTCAACACTAGATAAGTTAAAAAAGGATGTTATTATTTGTGTAAAATTAACTATCGGATTTGGAATCTTATTTGTGATTATAAATCAACAATTTACCTTAAAAGGGGTTGGGACAGTTTTTTTATTCTCAGCAATGTATTCATTCGGGTTAGGTTTAGGAACCGGTTATGTTAATGAATATTTAAACTCCAAATGGAGTTGAGTTGAGCAAACAAATCAACGACTTACAGCAGGAGTTATCGCTACATTATTTTACACAATCTTTATCGTATTACTAATTCATTACGTGCAGTATGTAGTTATTTTAGGAATGAATTTTGATAATTTTTTCTTTGGAGATTTATTTTTAGTGCATTTATTTACTATTATTGGAGCGTTAGCAATTGCAATATTTTTTCACGCTCGTGGATTTATGATCAATTGGAAAGCATCGCAAACACAAAAAAGTAACAAACAAGAAATTGTAGCAAAAACAGAAACGGCAAAATTTGAATCCTTAAAAAATCAGATTGATCCACACTTTTTATTTAATAGCCTAAATGTATTAACATCATTAATTGGAGAAAACCCAAAACAAGCAGAACGTTTTACAACTAAATTGTCTAAAGTATATCGGTACGTTTTAGAACAACGAAACAAAGAGTTAATTCCGCTCTCAGAAGAATTGCAGTTTGCAAGAGCATACATGGAATTATTACAAATGCGATTTGAAGATGCCATACAATTCGATATTCCGTCAGAAATTAGCAATGAAGAATTAAAAATAGTGCCTTTATCATTGCAGTTGTTATTAGAAAATGCGGTAAAACACAATGTAGTTTCATCAAGCAAACCGTTAAAACTTAGAATTTTTGAAGAAGATGGAGCTTTAATTATAGAAAATAACGTGAATCATAAAGAGGCAATTGGTAAAAGCACAAAAATAGGATTAAGAAATATAACAGATAGGTATCATTTACTGACAAAGAGAAATGTAGAAATCACTAATGATGGTATAGTTTTTAGAGTAAGCTTACCATTATTAACAAAAAACAACAATATTATGTACACAGAAGAAATAAAAAACACAAGCTATGTAAGAGCTGTAGAAAAGGTAGAAAAACTAAAGGAATTTTATCAAAATTTAGCTTCTTACTGTATCGTTATTCCATTTTTAGTATTTATTAACTTATATACGTCACCACAATTTCACTGGTTTTGGTTTCCAATGTTTGGTTGGGGAATTGGAGTGTTATTCCACGGATTAGACGTGTATAATTACAATCCGTTTTTAGGAAGAAATTGGGAAAGCAAAAAGATCAAAGAGCTAATGGAAGAAAACGATGAAAAATCAAATTGGGAATAATTAAACAGCAAAAATCAAGAAATCATGGACTCAAATTTTAATAAAGAACAACAATATTTAAGAGCTAAGAAGCAAGTAGATAAATTAAAAGGTTTTTATGCAAACGCATTAAGTTACTGTATTGTAATTCCGTTTTTAATATTTATAAATTTACGGTTTGTGCCAGAGTTTTACTGGTTTTGGTTTCCGATGTTCGATTGGGGAATGGGATTAACTTTCCACGCAATGGATACATATAATTACAATCCGTTTTTAGGAAGAAACTGGGAAGAGAAAAAGATTAAAGAAATGATGGATGAGGAAGAGAAATACAAACGTTATAAATAATTAGATCATGAGAGATGAAGAAAATATTGAAGGCATTAAATACCTTAGAGTAAAAAAAAGAATGGAGAAAATAAAAGAGGTTTATATTCATGTAGCAGTATTTGTTTTGAGCATGCCAATTATAATCATAACCAATATCATGTTTGTACCTGGGTTTCATTATTTCTGGTTTGCATTATTCGGCTGGCTAATTGGAGTGTCATTACACTGGTTGGTAGTTATGGGATTAAGTAAAGATTGGGAACAACGTACAATAAACCAATTAATGAAAGAAGAGAATAGAAAAAACATTTAAGAATACTAATTCTAAGAAATCATGAGAAACGAAGAAAATATTGAAGGTATTAAATACCTTAGAGCAAAAAAGAGAGTAGAAAAAATAAAAGGATTTTACGTTCATTTGATGGTATACTTTATTGTCAATACATTTTTAAGTGGAATTATAATTTTTGGTTTAATGCAGGATGATGATGGCGATTCTTTAGGCGAAGTAATTCAGAATTTCGGAGTATATTCAATTTGGGGATCTTGGGGAATTGGAATCTTTTTTCACTGGTTAGGAGTATTTGGATTTAATGTTATAGGAAAAAACTGGGAAGAACGAAAATTGAAAGAAATTCTAGATAAAGAAGAACGTAATTCTAAATTATAAGAAATTATGGAAACTACAGAAGTAAATAAAAAATATTTAAAAGCTAAAAAGAGAGTAGAAGAGTTAAAAGGATTTTACATTCACTTAGGTTTTTATATTACTGTCAATCTTTTTATAAGTAGTGCTCAAGTTGTAGATGGAATTACAGAAGATAAATCAGTTGCTGAAATATTTTCTGATTTCGGTATGTATGCAGTTTGGCTTATTTGGGGAATTGGAGTGTTTTTTCATTGGTTAGCAGTTTTCGAATCTAAAGTTATTGGAAAAAATTGGGAAGAAAGAAAACTAAAAGAAATTTTAGATAAAAATAAAAGAAATCATGGAAACTAAAAACAGGAGTGATAAATACATAAAAGCTAAAAAGAGAGTAGAAGAGTTAAAGGGTTTTTACAAACACTTTGCTGTATATGTAATAATTAATGGTTTTTTTATTGGTAGAAGAATTTATGTTGATATTTCTTACGGAGATTCTGTATTTGAAGCATTTACAGAGTTGAGTAATTATCGTTTGTTCTTTTGGTGGGGAGTTGGATTGGCGATTCATGGGGTAAGTACTTATAGATATAAGTTTTTTGGTAAAAACTGGGAAGAACGTAAAATAAAAGAAGAAATGGATAAACAAAATAACCTTTAGTAAACCATGAATGTAATAATTATTGAAGACGAAAAACCAGCAGCAAGAAGATTAAGTAGAATGCTAGAAGAGTTAGACATTAAAGCTAGCAAAATGTTGCATTCTGTAGAAGAATCAATCGAATGGTTTAAGAACAACGAGCATCCAGATTTAATTTTTTTAGATATTCAATTATCCGACGGTTTGTCCTTTGAAATCTTTGAACACGTAACGATTACTAGTGCAATTATTTTTACCACTGCGTATGATGAATATGCGTTAAAAGCGTTTAAGTTAAATAGCATCGATTATTTATTAAAACCAATTGATGAAGATGAATTAAAAGTAGCAGTAGAAAAATATAAAACTCAACATATACAACAAACAGACGTTCAATTAAACTTTGAAGATATTAAAAAGCTGTTAGTAAACCCAATTGATAGAAAATATAGAAAGCGATTTACAATAAAAGTTGGTCAACATTTAAAAATTGTTTCAACAGAAGATGTTGAGTGTTTTTTTAGCGAAAATAAAGCAACCTATTTACATACAAATACCAATAGGAGTTATTTGTTAGACGGTGCTTTAGAATTAGTGCAAACCGAATTAGATCCAGAAAAATTCTTTCGAGTAAACAGAACATTTATCGTTCAAATATCAGCTATAAAAGATATTATTGCCTATACAAATAGCCGATTAAAAATCATATTGAATTCATATAACGAAACAGAAATTATTGTGAGTAGAGAACGTGTAAAAGAATTTAAAGAGTTTATCCAATAACTCTCATATTAAACATAGGGTAAACAGCACAATTTTCTTAATATTTTAATACAATACAATCTTTTAACTTTCAATTGTTTAATTACAAATATTTTGTACATTTGCACTCCTTTTTGCGAGAACAGATTTGTAAAAGGTGTTAAAAAAAACAATTTATAATAATAACTCTTAGAGTTTTAATCGTTAAAAATCTGAAAAACAATAAGATACAAAGTAAATTCAGAATGTCTGAAGAAACAAAAAACACGGAAGAGCAAGTTGTTGTTACTGAAGTACAAGAAACAGCTACTGAAGCTGTTGCAGAAACAGTTGTAGAGACTGTAAATCCACAAGAATTTTTAGCAAACTTTGATTGGTATAAATACGAAGAAGGTATTGAAGCAGTTGATGAAGCAAAATTAAAAGAATTTGAAACAGCGTTAGAAGGAACAGTAGGTTTCGTAAACGAACGTGATGTTATTGAAGGAACCGTAGTAAGATTAACAGATAGAGATGCTATTATAGACATCAACTCTAAATCTGAAGGAGTTATTTCTTTAAACGAATTCCGTTACAATTCTAGCTTAGCTGTTGGAGACATAGTAGAAGTTTTAGTTGATAAAAGAGAAGATAGCTCAGGTCAACTAGTTTTATCTCACAAAAAAGCAAGAGTAATTAAAGCTTGGGATAGAGTTAACAACGCACATGAAACAGGAGAAATTGTTAATGGTTTTGTAAAATGTAGAACTAGAGGAGGAATGATTGTTGATGTATTCGGAATTGAAGCATTCTTACCAGGTTCTCAAATTGATGTGAAGCCAATTAGAGATTACGATCAATATGTAGAAAAAACAATGGAATTTAAAGTTGTAAAAATCAACCACGAATTTAAAAACGTTGTAGTTTCTCATAAAGCATTAATAGAAGCTGATTTAGAAATTCAGAAAAAAGAAATCATCGGTCAATTAGAAAAAGGACAAGTACTAGAAGGTGTTGTTAAAAACATTACTTCTTATGGTGTATTTGTTGATTTAGGTGGCGTAGATGGATTAGTTCATATTACAGATTTATCTTGGTCTAGAATCAATCATCCAAATGAGGTGGTAGAATTAGATCAAAAATCAAACGTTGTAATCTTAGACTTTGATGATAATAAATCTAGAATTCAATTAGGATTAAAACAATTATCTGCGCATCCTTGGGAAGCGTTAAATACTGATTTAAAAATTGGTGATAAAATAACAGGAAAAGTTGTTGTTTTAGCTGATTACGGTGCGTTTATAGAAGTATCTGAAGGAGTTGAAGGATTAATTCACGTTTCTGAAATGTCTTGGTCTACACACTTACGTTCTGCACAAGATTTCGTAAAAATTGGTGACGAAGTAGAAGCGCAAATTTTAACCTTAGATAGAGAAGACCGTAAAATGTCTTTAGGTATTAAACAATTACATCCAGATCCTTGGACAGATATTACTAAAAGATATTCTGTTGGTTCTACTCATACTGGTACAGTAAGAAACTATACTAATTTTGGTGTGTTTTTTGAGCTAGAAGAAGGTATTGACGGATTGGTTTATATTTCTGATTTATCTTGGACTAAAAAAATTAAGCATCCATCAGATTTTACATCTGTAGGGGATAAATTAGAAGTTCAAGTTTTAGAATGAGATGTTGAAGGTCGTAAGTTAAACTTAGGACACAAACAAACTCAAGACAATCCTTGGGATGAACATGAAGCAACTTATGCTATAGATTCTTTACATGAAGGAACAGTTTCTGAAAAGAATGATAAAGGAGCTACAGTAGCATTTGCTGATGGAGTAGAAGGTTTTGCACCAAGTCGTTATTTAGATAAAGAAGATGGTGGAAAATTAGAAAAAGGAGATACTGTACAATTCAAAGTATTAGAATTTTCTAAAGAATATAGAAGAGTTGTAGTTTCTCATACGTCTATTTTTAAAGAAGAAGAGAAGAAAAATGTAAAAGCAGCTTCTAAAAAAGTAGCTGAAGCAGAAAAAACTACGCTTGGAGATATTAGTGATTTAGCTGATTTAAAAAAGAAAATGGAAGGTAAATAAAACAACCTTTTTATTCATATTTAAAACGCCGTTGACTGGTGCTGAATTTATTTCAGTATCTCAACGGCATTTTTTTATAGGTGTAAATCTTGTTTTTTAATTTTTGTGATGTAAAACTCGGTTTTTTCGTTTTTTTTTTCTTAGATTTATCATGTTTTAGAAGGTGCTTTGATGTAGCTACTCAATGTGTTTTTTAAAATATTATGAAAAAGAAAAAGAATGCTTATAAAAATTGCGCACATTCCTTTTTTTTAAATTTTATGAATCCTGTTATAAGTGAAAAATTTCATTTATAATTAAATATTAATTTAAAAAACAATAAAATGAAAAATTTTAGAAAATCTTACCTATCAGTATTTATGGCTTTTGTATTTTTGTTTGTATCTTGTAATCAGTATGATACAGATGTTAAATATGATACAGTTACTGAAGTAAAAACGAATAAATTTGATTATGCTTTGTATAATGAAAATAAGAACAATCCAATTTTAGATGAAATTTCTAAAGAGATAAAAAAGAGAGCAAGTCAATTAAATAAATCAATGACTAAAATTCAAAAAAAATAGAGAAATATTGAATATTGTAAACTCAAAAGTGGATAATAAACTTAATTTACCAGATGCTGAATTAGAATTAGCAGAACTTAGTTCTAAAGAGATCTTAAGCTTATCACTTAAAAACAAATGGATGACATTAGAAGATGTTACTTTAACAAAATCTTTCTTGTCAGATTTTAAAAATAATGGAATTGATTTAGCAATATTAAATTTTGAAAAAAGAGTGCTAGAAATGAACTTAAGTAAAGAAGAGTTTAGTAAAAAAAACCTATTCATTAACACGGTAATGGTTATGAAATATAAAAACCCTAATGCTTTTTATAAAGATTTTGAAACTAATAAAAACCTTTTATCAAAATCTTCAGCAGAAGATGAAGGAATTTTAGGTTGTGTTTTAGCGTCTATAGTTTTAGTTGGAGCAACAATTGCTTTAGGTAGTTGTGTTACCCTATTTTTATGCGGACTCGCTCTATTTTCTTGGGGTTATTCATTTAATAATTGGATGAATAAGTGTGTGGGACAACACTCTGTAATGTAAAAAAAATATTATGATAAAAATTTCAAAAAAAGCAGCATTTATTTTCATGATAATCATGTGCATGATCTTTGTAATTTCATTTAGGGAAATCAATTGGGATAATATAAAAGAAGGTAAGGCAATATTTAAAGAGATTAGCTCCTCAATAGCTCCATTTATTCTAACAATTATTTTCTTTATCTTTTATATGAAAAGAATTAAAGAAGAAAAAGGTAAATAAACCTAATTTTTAATTCATATTTAAAACGCCGTTGACTGGTGCTGAATTTATTTCAGTATCTCAACGGCATTTTTTTGTTAAATTAGCACTTCAATTTTAAATTTACCACTATGACTAAATTCATTAAATCACTATTGTTAACAGCACTTTTGTTTGTTGCAATTTCTTGTGCAAATACGCCTAACTCTTTAGACACTTTAAAAGTTACTATAGAAAATCAAATTTCGAAAATTGATGGAGATATTGCTGTTGCATTTTTAGACTTATCTGATGATAATAATCAGATATTAATACATGTTGATGAGCAATTTCATGCAGCAAGCACCATGAAGGTTCCTGTGATGATAGAATTGTACAAACAACAATCTGAAGGGAAACTAAATTTAAACGATTCTATACTGCTTAAAAACGAATTTAAAAGTATTGTTGATGGAAGCATTTATAAAATGGATATTGGTGATGATAGTGACGATGTAATTTATAGTAAAATCGGAACAAAGCAAAAGCTCTTCGATTTAATGTATAATATGATTACTGTTAGTAGCAACTTAGCAACGAATGTTTTAATTGAATTGGTTGATGCAAAAAAAACAACCGAAACAATGCGTTCTTTAGGAGCGTCTAAGATTGAAGTGCTACGTGGAGTAGAAGATATAAAAGCCTACGAAAAAGGGTTGAGCAATTCTACCACAGCAAATGACTTATTAGTGATTATGAAAGCAATTGCAAACGGAACAGCGGGAACAAAAGAAGATTGTGAAGCAATGCTAGCTATTTTAAAAGATCAAAAATGGAATGATATGATTCCGTTGTATTTACCAGAAGAAGTAGAAGTTGCACATAAAACAGGTTCAATAACGGGCGTACATCATGATGCTGCAATTGTATATGCACCAAACGGCAAACAATATGTGTTAGTATTGCTTTCTAAAAACCTAAAAGATTTTGAAAAAGGAACCCAACAATTGGCAGAAATTTCTAAATCTGTGTATGATTATATGAAGTAATTTTTTAATCTCGTCATTGCGAGAAATGAGGAACGAATGACGAAGCAATCTTATTGTTTTTAGCTCTATTTTATGAGATTGCTTCGTTACACTCGCAATGACGTTCTTTTTCGTCATTCCCGTGAAAACGGGAATTCATAAAAGAGTTTATAAATGGATTCCGCATCAAGTGCGGAATTGTAAAGGTTAACTAATTCGCGGACAAAATTAAGAATATTTAATTTTGTTTATATGAGAAATAACAAGGAAATTCGCAATGACGTTCTTTTTTGTCATTCCCGTGAAAACGGGAATCCATTGTTTTGTTAATGCTTTTTGTAGATTCTCAATCAAGTTGGGAATGACAACATTTATCCCTTTTGACTTTCTTTTTTTATAATTAATTTTCTTTTGTCATTTCGAAATGAGTCTATTTTTTTAGACGATTGAGGAATCTCATTATGGGATTTCTCCTGATTAGCTTTGCTAGATAATTTCTATAAAAACATGTTTTGATTTCAGTAGCGTTCTGAATAACAAATTTAGTAGCGCTTTTTTAATCATAATAGTTTGGTTAGTTATTGATGCCTCTCGACTAGGCTTGAGGTGATATTTGTTGCTTTTGTAAACAATCCAACTCATTGATTTTTTTCTTTTAGACTTTAATAACTATTAATGATAGCTTTTTAACTTTTAAACTTTAGAACTTCCTTCTTTTAATTTATCTTTGTTCATAGATACTGAATCAAGTTCAGCAAAATAATAAAGACAATGATATTAATAAAATCTATCTCTGGAATACGAGGAACTATTGGAGGAAAAACTGCCGATAATTTAACACCAATCGATGCCGTGAAATTTGCATCTGCTTATGGTGCTTTTATTTTAGAAAGCAATAAAAATAAAGAGAATATAACTGTTGTTTTAGGAAGAGATGCACGTATTTCTGGTAAAATGATTTCTAGTTTAGTAGCAAATACCTTAGTAGGATTAGGAATTCATGTAATCGATTTAGGATTATCTACAACGCCAACAGTAGAAATTGCTGTTCCTATGGAAAACGCGCAAGGAGGAATTATCTTAACAGCTTCTCACAATCCAAAACAATGGAACGCGTTGAAGTTACTAAACGAAAAAGGGGAATTTTTAAACGGAGCTGAAGGAGAAATCATTTTAGAAAAAGCAGAAAATGACGATTATACTTTTGCTGAGGTTGATGATTTAGGAACGTACACAAAGAAAAAAGGCTACATTGAAAAACATATAGAAGAAGTTTTAAAATTAGAATTGGTAGATGTTGATGCCATTAAAAACGCTAATTTTAAAGTGGTGGTTGATGGCGTAAATTCTACTGGAGGAATTGCAATTCCTGCCTTGTTAAAAGCATTAAATGTGGAGTGTGTAGAATTGTATTGTACACCAAACGGGGAATTTCCTCATAACCCAGAACCTTTAAAAGAACATTTAACAGACATTTCTGAATTGGTTGTAAAAGAACAAGCAGATTTGGGAGTTGTTGTAGATCCAGATGTAGACAGATTAGCAATTGTGTCTGAAGACGGTTCTATGTTTGGAGAAGAATATACATTGGTTGCTTGTGCAGATTATGTATTAGGGAAATTAGGCGGCGGAAATACTGTTTCTAATTTGTCATCTTCAAGAGCATTAAGAGATGTTACCCAAAAACATGGCGGAACGTATACTGCAAGTGCTGTTGGAGAAGTAAATGTTGTAATTGCCATGAAAGAAACCAATACAGTAATTGGTGGAGAAGGAAATGGCGGAATTATTTATCCAGCGTAACATTACGGAAGAGATTCTTTAGTGGGTGTTGCGTTATTTTTATCGCATTTAGCACATCAAAAAATGTCTTGTAAAGAGCTACGTGATTCGTATCCAAGTTACTTTATGAGTAAAAATAAGATTCAATTAACGCCACAAATAAATGTTGATCAGATTTTAGAAACCATAGCTTCTAAATATCAATATGAAGATGTAAAGACCATTGATGGTGTAAAAATAGATTTCGCTGATGAATGGGTTCATTTACGGAAATCAAATACAGAACCAATTATTAGAATTTATACAGAAAGCACTTCGCAAGAAAATGCAGATGGATTGGCGAAACGATTTATAAAAGAGATAGAAGATGTTATTGCCTAGTAAAAGTATCAAAATACAAGTTGTGGGGATTTTTATGCTTTTAAGCATCGTTTCATCTTATGCACAGCAAGAAAATCAACACCAACAAAAGAACAAAGGAAAGTTTTATGCCTATTGGGGTTGGAACAGAGGGGCGTATTCTAATTCTGACATCCGTTTTAAAGGAGATAAGTCTGATTTCACATTGTCAAACGTAACAGCAAATGACCGGCCAACAAAACTTGGTTTCGATCCATATTTTAGATTAGACAGGATTACAATTCCGCAAACAAACTATAGAATTGGGTATTTTTTTAAAGAAAACTATACCATTTCAATAGGAGTAGATCATATGAAGTACGTGATGAATGCAGATCAAAATGTGATGATTAATGGAACCATTAATACAGGATCATCTTTTGATAAAGTATATAGCAATGAGAGTATTACATTAACTGAAAATTTTTTAACTTTTGAGCATACTGATGGCTTAAATTACATTAATGCAGAAGTAAAACGTTTTGATGATTTCAGTCACTTTATTGGCTTGAATTCTAAAAATTTACAACTAAATTTGACAGAAGGATTTGGAGCAGGAATTTTATTCCCAAAATCAAACACAAAATTATTAGATAAGGAAAGATATGATAATTTTCATATGTCTGGTTGGGGAATCTCAGCGAGTGTTGGATTAAATATTACTTTCTTGAAGCATTTTTTTATACAGTCTGATGTCAAAGCAGGATATATAAAAATGTCGGATATTAGAACAACAAAAAGCGCATCTGATTCTGCTTCTCAGAGTTTTTCTTTTATTGAGAATACAATTGTGTTTGGAGGAAGGTTTAGATTATTTTAATTTAATAAAAAATGGAATCATTAGAACAGTATTTTAATCAGTTTCGTAAACACATTGTTGGTGTAGATCAAAAATTTGAATCTCCTTACGGAACACAACAATTAGTTTATACAGATTGGACTGCAAGCGGAAGATTATATCGACCAATTGAAGAAAAATTGTTAAATGACTTCGGCCCTTTTGTAGCAAATACACATACAGAAACATCAACGAGTGGAGCAGCAATGACATTGGCGTATCATGAAGCTAGAAATATGATAAAACGACACGTAAATGCTTCAGGAAACGATGTGTTAATTATTTATGGTTCTGGAATGACTGGAGTTGTAAATAAATTTCAACGAATTTTAGGATTAAAGATTTGTGAAAGTTTAAAAGAACACACAAATGTTCCTGAAGAATTAAAACCAATTGTTTTTATTTCTCATATGGAACATCATTCTAATCAAACTTCTTGGTTAGAAACTATTGCAGATGTTGTTGTTATTCCTTGTAATCATGAAGGATTATTGTGTTTTGATAGTTTCGAAAAGTTGATTAAAGAGCATGAAAACAGACCAATTAAAATAGCTTCAATTACAGCTTGTTCTAATGTAACAGGTATAAAAACCGATTATCATAGAGTTGCAAAAATTATTCATAAGCACAACGGATTGTGTTTTGTAGATTTTGCATGTTCTGCTCCGTATGTAAATATAAATATGCATCCAGAAGATGAAGATGCATCTTTAGATGCAATTTTCTTTTCTCCACATAAATTCTTAGGCGGACCAGGAGCTTCTGGTGTGTTGATTTTTAATAAAAAATTATACAAAAACTTGGTACCAGACAATCCTGGTGGAGGAACTGTAAGTTATACAAATCCTTGGGGAGATCACGATTATTTTGATGATATAGAAACGAGAGAAGATGGTGGAACGCCAGCTTTTATGCAAACTATAAAAATTGCTTTGTGTGTTCAGTTAAAAGATATAATGGGAACAGATAAGATATATAACAGAGAAGAAGAAATTAATGAGAAATTGTTTGCTTGTTTAGAGGCAATTCCGAATGCAACTATTTTAGCACCAACTCATAAAAAGCGTTTAGGTATTTTTTCATTTTATGTAAAAGATGTTCATTTTAATTTAATTGTAAAATTATTAAATGATCGTTTTGGAATTCAAACTCGTGGCGGTTGTTCTTGTGCAGGAACCTATGGGCATTTTTTATTAAATGTAGATCAACAACGATCAAATGCTATTAAAAAGCAATTGATAGAAGGTTGTTCTGTAGAAAAACCAGGCTGGGTTCGTTTGTCAATTCCTCCAACAATAACAGACATAGAAGTAGATTTTATTTGTGATGGTTTAAAGGCTGTTTGCGAAAATGTAAAAGATTGGAAAAATGATTATGACTACGATAGCGTTCATAATGATTATAAGCACAAATCACATATATCCATAGAAAAAGCCTTGGTAAAACAATGGTTTTCAAACTAAAAATAATAGCCTTGAGTTACTGAAATAAATTCAGCATAAACTCAAGGCTATTATTTTGGTGCTTTATCTTTATGTTTAAATCGTTTATGAGACCATAAATAATAAGCTGGATCTTGGCGAATTAATTTTTCAGTAATTTTCAAATATTTATCTATTATTTGATAATTATCAAATTCTTTTGGAGTTGTAGTAATGGTTTCAAAATTAATTTCGTAATAACCTCTTTTTGTTTTTCTACAACTGTAATTAATTACAGCACAATCAAATTTTTTAGCTAACATTTCTGCTCCAGTATGAATTGGAACTTTTACGCCTAAAAATTCTTTCCAATAATATGTTTTTTCTACTTGCGGAGATTGATCGCTTAGCAATATATATAAACCTTGTCTTTTGTTTTTAACATTGGACATCATGTATTTAATAAACTCAGACGTTTTAAAACCAATCAATCCAAATTTTGTTCTATTATTTTTTATAGCTTTTTCAAAATATTTATTTTCAAGTTTTGTGTATGCAGCAAATATTTCAATATCTAAAACAAACGGAGTAGAGATAATCCATTCCCAATTTGCATAATGAGATCCTAATAAAATAATGCTTTTACCCTCTTTTGCAACTTGATTGACAACTTCTGGATTTTTATAATGATATCTTTTTTGTAACTCTTCTTTACTAATAGAAAAACTCTTTATACTTTCTATAAAAACATCTGTAAAGTGCTTAAAAAAACGTTTTCTAATCAATTTAATTTCTTTGTCTGATTTAGATGGAAAAGATAATTTTAAGTTGTTTAAAACAACAGTTTTTCGATATCCAACAATGTAAAATAGTAAGTAATATAATCCATCAGAAATAATATATAAGACTCTAAATGGCAGTTTAGAAAACAGCCAAATTATTGTATATGATAAATAAAAAACGAGTTTGTGCATACGTGCTTATAAGTTGCAAATATCGGATATAATTTTATTATAAAGAAACCAATCTTTTAGATAGTTTATACTAAGTTTGCAGTAGATATCCGTTAAGAATGAATCAATTTGTATTAGGAATTATAATTGTCAATGTTTTAGTCTCTATTAAAGGGTTTAATGAGTACGTTTTTTTAGATACATATAAATTTCAGGTTGGTAAAATTTTAGGCGGAGAAAAAGTCAGAATGTTTACGTCAGGATTTTTACATGTAGATTGGATGCATCTTGGATTTAATATGTATGCATTGTATTTGTTTGGTGGAATTGTTGCTGGAATTATGGGAAATATTAGTTTTTTAATTATTTATTTAGGAAGCTTATTAGCTGGTAATATGTACTCAATGTACTATCATAAAAAAGATCCATATTATAGTGCTGTTGGTGCTTCTGGAGCGGTTTCCGGAATTTTATATGCAGCAATTTTATTATATCCAGACATGACATTAATGTTATTTCCATTACCAATTCCAATTCCTGCTTATATTTTTGGAGTTGGATATTTAGTATATTCAATTTACGGAATGAAAAAACAATTAGGAAACATTGGTCATTCCGCACATTTAGGTGGCGCAATAGGAGGTTTTGTTATTGCATTGGTATTTATGCCTAATCTAGTAATGCAGCAACCATTAATGGTCGCTTTATTAGCACTACCAATTATTCTATTATTACTCTTTGGGAATAAATTAAAGAATTTATAAAGCATAAAAAAACCGAAACATTTGTTTCGGTTTTTTTATGAGCGAAAGACCAGGTTCGAACTGGCGACATTCAGCTTGGAAGGCTGACGCTCTACCAACTGAGCTACTTTCGCGTTAATAGAGCTGCAAATATAAGCTCATTTTTTATTTTTGCAATAGAATATTTTATAAAAATGAATAAAAATCAACTACTAAAAGCTAACTTTCAGTAAATGAAATCAGTATAAAATTTTCAATTATATTTTATCATTGTATTTTTAAGCTTCATAAATAAGTATTCAAATTTTAATGATAGAAATTAATGAAATAACAGCTGAAGAAATTTATGCAACTCTACCTATGTTAGAGGAAAAGGGTATAGAAACATTTCTACTAAAGCAGCATTAAAACCGTATTTAATAATACTAAAAACATTAAGAAGCAGAATATAAATCATTTAGTGGTTGGATTACCGAAGAGCGAATTAAAACTGCAATTTATACTATTTAAAAAATTAAATTACAAGGCATTAACCTAAATAAAAAACCCAAAACAAACGTTTTGGGTTTTTTGTAGCGAAGACGGGATTTGAACCCGTGACCTCAGGGTTATGAATCCTGCGCTCTAACCAACTGAGCTACCTCGCCTTAATTATGCGGCTGCAAATATAACGTATTTTTGTTTTTTTACAAGCTATGTTTTTAATTTTTTTAAAATGGAATAAATAACTATATTGGCATTTAAAAGAAAATGAAAATGAGTAAAATTAAATTTGAATTAGAATTACCTATACATGCTTCTCCGGGTATGTTATATACTTATTTTGCAACTCCCGCAGGATTAGAAGAGTGGTTTGCAGATAAAGTAAATTCAAGAGGAAAGGTGGTGACTTTTGCATGGGATGGCGTTGAAGAAAAAGCAACTATTTTATCAAGTAAAAAAGATGAAAGAATAAAGTATAAATGGGAAGAAAGTGAAGGAGATGAAAGTTATTTTGAATTTAGAATTCAAGTTGATGGAATAACAAAGGATGTTTCTTTAATGATAACGGATTTTGCAGATGATCAAGATGAGGTAGATGAATCTAAAATGTTATGGGAAAATCAAATTGATGAATTAAAACATACAATTGGAGCATAAATAAATGGTATATAAAAAAAGCCTTATAAAATATTTTATAAGGCTTTTTTTATAGAATTATAAACTAAATTTCAGAGGTTTTAATGTAATTTTGCTTTTCAATTTTAAGAGTGTAATTATGTTGAATTATAATGGTGAGTTAATTAAAAAGAATGATATTTCTGTATCTGCTAACAATAGAGCATTTAAATATGGAGATGCAATTTTTGAAACCATCAATGTTATCAATAATAATGTCATTTTTTGGGAAGACCATTATTTTAGATTAATGGCTTCTATGCGAATGTTACGCATGGAAATTCCACTAAAATTTACCTTAGAATTTATAGAGCAAGAAATCTTAAAAACGATTCCTAGTCAATTAGAGTATAAAAATTTACGTGTTAGGTTATCTGTGTATAGAAAAGATGGCGGATTGTATGCGCCAAAAACGAACGAAGTAGATTATTTAATTGAACTTTCTGAAAATAATTATCAAACAAAAAGAATTTATTGTATTGATTTATTTAAAGATTTCTATAATTATTCAGGGTTACTTTCTACAATTAAAACGACCAATAGAATGTTAAATACATTGGCAAGTATTTATATGCAAGAAAACGAATTAGACAATTGTGTGCTGCTTAATGAGAACAAAGGAATTGTAGAAGCAACAAATGCTAATATTTTTGTGGTTAAAGGAACTGAAATTAAAACTCCAGCTTTAGAAGAAGGTTGTATAAAAGGAATTGTTAGAAAAAAAGTGATAGAAATTCTGCAAAAGAATGAAAATTATACAATAATAGAAACCTCAATATCACCATTTGAAATGCAAAAAGCAGATGAAATATTTTTAACAAATTCTATTATTGGAATTCAGCCAGTTACAAAGTATCGGAAACAAGAATTTAAAACAGAAATAGGAGAGAAGTTATCAGCTAATTTAAAATTGCAACAAATTATTAGCAAAACTTAGTTTAGTTGGATATCACTTGGTGCATTTGCCCAAATTTTATATTTACCGCCTTTTTCTAGCAATTTATTTCTCCAAATGGTTGCATTATCAACTGCGAAAATATTTGAGAAATTGTTTTCTGAAATAAACCAAGAGTCTATTTTAAGTTCATCTTCTAATTGATTGCTTTCCCAACCAGAATACCCTAAGAAAAAACGAATATCACTTATTTTTAAATCTTGATTGTTTAGTAATTTTTTTAGTGCATCAAAATTCCCTCCCCAAAAAACACCGTTAGCAACTTCTACGCTTTCTGGAATTAACTCTGGAACATTGTGTACAAAGTACAAATTATCTTGTTCAACAGGTCCGCCTTGATATATAGGAAAAGAACAATCTATATCCGGAACTAAATCATTTACGGTAAAACTTAAAGGTTTGTTTACTATAAAACCAATAGAATTATTTTTAGTATGTTCAGTTAATAGAATTATCGATCTATTAAATGAGTTGTCATTTAATATTGAGGGTTCTGCAATTAATAATCTACCTTTTTTTGGTAAAAGTGAATTCATAAATAAAAGCTATTGTTTTTTAAATATAGCAACTTTTAAGCAATAAAAAAACTCTCCTAAAAAATAGAAGAGTTTTTAAATACCTTTTTTTTGTATTCTTAGTTTACTGAACTACTTAATCCAGCACCTGCTTTAAACTTAACTACATTTTTTGCAGCAATTTGAATAGTTTTTCCAGTTTGTGGATTTCTACCAGTTCTTGCAGCTCTGTTAGATACTGACCAAGTTCCCCATCCAACTAAAGATACTCTATCACCACCTTTTAAAGCAGTAGTAACATTAGAAGTTAATGAATCTAAGGCAGCTTTAGCTGCAGCTTTTGAAATTCCTGCGTCAGCAGCCATTGCATCGATTAAATCTGATTTGTTCATGATTTGTAAATTTTAAAAATTAATTAATCTAAATATTTTTCGCTTAACTAAGCTTAACAAATATAACAGGAATAAGGGTTCGTGCAAGAAATGACCTCTAAAAACCTTGTTTTTGTTAATAAAAGATATAAAATTGTTAATAACCAAAGCAAAAAAGACACTAAAATCATCTAAACCTTATCAATAAAGGGGTCAAGCCATTTTAGAGTTAGATGAAAAATGATAGCCATTTAATAGATTTTGAGCCTCCATTTTTTTCTTTCCAGAGACTTTTATTTCATCAATAATTAAGTATCCGTTTTGTACAGCAACTTTTAGAGTTTATTTTGAGCATCTAATTTTACCAATAGCATCTGAATGTATTGCAAATTCTTTAGAAACTTTATATAACTTTGCTGTTGTTTCTACACCATTATTATTTATAGTTGTCCAAGCTGCTGGATATGGATTTAATCCTCTTATTTTATTGTAGATGTTTTCTAATGTATCTGTCCAATCAATTTTGCAGATATCAGGAAAAAGTTTGTAAGCAGTTTTTTCTTCTAATTGTGGTTGGTTTTTAGTAACTACGTTGTCTTCTTTTATAAGGTGTAACGTTTCTGAAACTAAATCCGCTCCTAAATACATTAATCGATCATGTAATTCTCCAACA
>Ga0105055_10002672_pt1 | contig 27452 bp, 18 predicted proteins | sample BON03_FD_78090 | JGI IMG/M metagenome (GOLD analysis project Ga0105055, IMG submission 78090) | Freshwater microbial communities from Lake Bonney liftoff mats and glacier meltwater in Antarctica - BON-03 | ecosystem: Environmental > Aquatic > Freshwater > Ice > Glacier meltwater | place: Lake...
CCAGAGAGCGAAGACGCGATGACGAAATTGACTGAATATGTGAAGACCGCTGAAGCAGCCGACATTCTGGGTGTGTCACAAAACACGCTTCGCAAATGGGCGGAAGCCGGAAAAATTCCCATGCGTCGAAATCCGGCCAACGGTTATCGCCTGTTTAGGCAAAGTGACCTGTTGAAGTTACTTACCAAGCTAGAACCACCACATCAGCCGCAGGGCGTTAGCCCACGGTTACCGGTCTTACCCGATGCGTGGTGAAAACCACCCAGAGGCACTTGAGTCTGTCCAAGGCATCCGACTTGAAACGGTTGGATCAGAACCGAATTGTTAGTTCCCGGGAATCTTAGATTCGGGGATAAAGCAACACGGTCAATTGTGGGCAGCAGCCAGCGTTTCGTTATTTCGACTGGGCGAATTGGAGCGGCGTTAATGGGCTTTTTAGCAAACTCTTTACAGGAAGCATTTGCCGCCCAGTGTCCTCTCCGCTGGGGTTGCCGGCGCGAGTAACGGTTGCTTTCGTCCGATTTCGGGCATTTGCTTGGCTACAGCCCTCGCGCAGACGTTTGCCTCGAAATAGAGGACGCGTCGCCTCGGATTTGGATTAAGTTCGAGATCAGTCGTGCCGATCCGGTCGCGAATCACGCTAAGTTTGCGACTTCTCCTCGGTTCAAGCCATTCCAGACGTCCGACACGTTTGTGTCGATGGTGAGCTCTCACGTCGCACGCGGTCGAAGGAACTTGGCATCAAACAGCGTGCACTTGCTTCGCCAGGTTGGCATTTCTGCTTTTCAAACCGTCTTGTTGCCTTATACTGGCCCGGAGGAAATCAAGCGGCTGAACCATTCGTCGCTCGAGACTCTTCGCTCGAGTGCCTTAGACGTTCCACGAGAGATGAACCGTGTTTTCCAGATCGTCCAGCCAGTTATCGACGATGGCGGATGTCGACGATGGCGGATGTCGACGTTGGCGGACGTCGAATCCACTTCGTATCGCAGTTGTTCGACGTCATTCGCAACTTACACCACTGGAATTCGGATGTCAGCCAGCCGGACGGAGCAGAGAAGTGGAAACGCCGAACCTTCACATACTTTGTGTTCAATCCCGTATCAAAGCTCTTTGCCCCATCGAAGTACCGAGCCTACGCGATTCCCGTTCGATCGAGCCCAATCGGTACCGCTTCCGTATCCGGTTTGTTGAACATGTAGACTTATTGCGCGCTCGATGAATTCGACCGTCGCTTCGATGGCAACCGCGTTCGAACACATTTGACGACCAATCTTGGAATGAATCGGAAAACGGTCGAGCAAGCACCAGAAATCGGCTTGGTGTTTAACACTTGGATTTCGAAGCAAGCATCAACAGTCGTTGTTCATCCATCAGGCGCAAAATTCTTGGTGCCGCCGACGTGGTATCGATGAGCCGAGTCCGGCAGCCAGCTGGGATCGGTAGAATGATCCCCAAGCGTGAAACTTGAGAAAGAAGGAGAAAGCCATTATGGAACCGGGGCTATACGATCATTTGCTGACGAAGGCGATCGAAGCGGAGATTGCTCAACTGGGGGATCCACGATTGGTGGCACTCGCACCGGTGGATTCGGAGGAGTCGCATTCAGTTCTTGCTCAGTATTTGGAACGACTGATTGCTTCAAGCTTGGCGTTGCATCGAGGCTCGGATGCGGCTGATAAGCAGCGGCAATTGGTTGAACGAATCATTGGGACGCTCGCGGTAGTCCTGGGCGATCAAGAGTCTGTGGGATTCAGTATCGCCACACCGTTGCAGCGACTACTGGCGATCCATCGTTCAGCGAACGTTCCATCTAAAGATCGTCCTGACAGCCCGTTGTCGCGTTCGTCACTATTCACCGGGACGCGGTTAGATGCCAGCCTTGGCAGCCAACTTCGCAAAGAAATCGCAACATGCGATCGTGTGGATATCCTCTGCTCGTTCATCAAGTGGAGCGGGTTACGCGTCTTGCTGGACAATCTTCGTGAAATGGTCGAACAATCCGACGGCGACGGACCAGTGATTCGCGTAATTACGACGAGCTACATGGGGGCGACCGATCCTAAGGCTGTCGAAGTGCTGCGAGAATTGCCGAAGACTGAAGTTCGCGTCAGTTATGACACCAAGCGAACGCGGTTGCATGCGAAGGCATATCTATTTCACCGGAACACTGGCTTCAGTAGCGCCTACGTTGGCTCGGCGAACTTGTCGAATGCCGCTCTATCTGAGGGACTCGAGTGGACAACCAAAATCAGCCAGTACGAGTTACCGTATCTCTGGGACAAGGTCACAGGAACGTTCGAGACGTATTGGCAAGATGACGAGTTCCAGGCGTTCGACGAGCATGCTGTCGATAGACTACGTCAGGCAATCCAGAGGGAACGCCATGTTGCGTCGGATTCAGGATCGACGATCAATTTCGATTTGCGTCCGTTCCCGTTCCAAGAAGAGATTCTCGACATCATCGCTGCGGAACGCCAAGTCCAAGACAAGCATCGACATCTGGTGGTTGCGGCAACAGGAACGGGCAAGACGATGATCGCCGCGTTCGATTACGCAAGAGTGACTCAGCAACTCGCACGCAAGCCTCGGCTTCTGTTTATCGCCCACCGCAAGGAGATTCTCAATCAAGCGTTGACGTCGTTTCGTTGCGTCTTAAGGGACCAGAACTTTGGTGATCTACTCGTCGATGGCAACGATCCTGGGCAGCGCGACCACTTGTTCTGCTCGATCCAAAGCTACAACTCTCGCAATCTGATCAATGAAGCGGCCGATCGATTCGAGTACATCGTGGTAGACGAGTTTCATCATGCGGCCGCGCCGAGCTATCAAGCACTACTGGGTCACGTTCAACCAACGATCTTGCTGGGTTTGACGGCGACGCCTGAACGATCGGATCAACTTGATGTGCTGAGTTGGTTTGGTGGGCGAGCCAGCGCTGAAATTCGACTTCCGGATGCGATCAACCGTCGACTGCTCTGCCCGTTCCAATACTTCGGTGTCGCTGATTCGGTCGATCTCGATGGACTCGCTTGGCAGCGTGGTGGTTATCGATTCGACGACTTGGATCGGCTATACACGGGTAACGATATCCGAGCCAAGCTAGTCCTTGAAAAGGTCTACGACACCGTCTTAAACCTTGCCGACGTTCGCGGCTTGGCGTTTTGTGTCAGCGTTGCCCACGCCCAGTTCATGGCAAGGTTCTTCAATGACAACGGTGTTTCGTCAATTGCACTGTCGGCTCAATCGAATGACGAGCAACGGAACTCAGCTCAGCAGAAACTGCGGGACCGTTCTGTGAACTTTATTTTTGTGGTTGATCTCTACAACGAAGGTGTCGACATTCCCGAAGTTGATACAGTGTTGTTTCTGCGGCCCACGGAAAGCCTAACAGTGTTCCTTCAGCAACTTGGCCGTGGTCTACGGTTGCATCCTGATAAAGATTGTCTGACGGTACTCGACTTCATTGGTGCTCAACGCAAAGAGTTCCGTTTCGCCAGCCGGTTCCGGGCCCTCAGCAGCAAGCCGACCGCCAAGCTCGACGACGAAATCGAAGCCGAGTTTCCGCACTTGCCAAGTGGTTGTGTGATCAAGCTCGAACGTGTTGCTCAGCTACGAGTTCTCGATAACGTACGCGAATCGATTCGTTTGGTGCGCCCGCGGTTGCTGGCGTCGTTGCGAGATTTGAAGCAATACCTTGGCCGAACGCCTACGATCGAAGACGCCATCGACTACTTTGACACGACGTTGGACGAATTGCTGAAGCGAGGTCTTTGGTCGCGATTGTTGGCCGATGCCGGAATTGGCCAGCAAGTGGATGCGCCCGACGAGCAACAACTCGCCAAAGGCCTCTGTCGACTGAGCCACATCAATTGCCCGCAGCGGATTGGTGAGTTAAAGAAGTACCTTTCATCTACGGATCCAATGGACTCAAGTACGACCCCGGCGTTGGTTGAAATGCTGCACACCACGCTTTGGGGAACGCAACAGTCAGAAATGTCGTTAGCAGTTGCTGACCAACGAATGCGGAACAATCCCTCTGCGATCAATGACCTCATCGATGTATTGGATTATCGACTGAAGAACTCGCCTTTGATCGCATCTCCCACTTCGCCTGCCTATAATCCATTGGCGATCCATGCAGCTTACACGCGTGACGAGATCCTGGTTGCGCTGGGCCACTGGAGCTTCAACAATCGGCTGAGCCATCGTGAAGGCGTCCTGCACCTGAAGGATCGCAAGCTCGACGTGTTCTTTGTGACCCTACAAAAGTCCGAAGACGAGTACTCGCCCACAACCATGTACGAGGACTATCTAGTCTCACAAGATTTGTTTCATTGGCAATCGCAGAGCAATACGTCCGAGCAATCGCCGACAGGCCAAAGGTACATTCGCCACAGTGAGATGGGCTACACTCCATTGCTGTTTGTACGCGAGACCAAGAGCCTGCCATCCGGCTTATCCGCACCGTATCACTTCCTCGGTCCGTGCACCTACGTCAGCCATACCGGCAGCCGACCAATAAGCATCACCTGGAAGCTACAGCATCACGTTCCAACTCGCCTTCTACGGACCATGGCCCGCCAGATCGCCGTTTAGAAATCGGATCTTGTGCAGTGCTCAAGCACAGAATTTGCATTCACGGTGCCAGGCGATATGCTGTGAATCAGGCCACAGCTTTGCGTTTGATGGTAGAGCGATTCGCAAGCCATGGAAGTCTCGCATCGACTTCTGGTCACGAGTGTCTTCGTCGAAGGTAGAATGAGCGACGATGACCCGATAATCATCATCCAGCGACCAAAGGCCCTGATCGAACATCCAGTGAGCATTCTTGCAGAGTGCAATGCCGTTCTTGGGATCGTCGTTGCGAGACTCCGAGAACTGGTGGATTTGCACCGCGTCAATGATCGATGCGCCATCATTGCTCGTAACTCGGTAGCCAGTCAATGCGCAGGTGTAGTTGTAAGCGGCAACGATATCCAGGCGTAACCAAACATTGCGTCCGCTCTGGTACGAAGACTCACTTTCGCAAACGGTGGAGTTCGCATTCGCCAAGTCTGCGATTGAGATGTTGACCAAACTAGCCAACGTCACTTGCTCGGTTGGTTCGAAATACGAGTGATTCAGGATACCGGACATGCGTGTAGGAGTGAATCCTATTGCGCGGCTGCCTACCGATGCCAGTGATTCTCTCGGTGACTCTGTTCGAATTTTTTTGAGGGGCCCGAGATGCAACGGTTTGTTAATTTGGGCAATAAGGGTGGGAGAGAATCGAGAGGTTTTTGGAGAGTGGCGATCGAAAACCTAGAGTTCGGATCGGAACCTCGATTTTTGGGTTCGAACAGAGAAGTCGTCAGAGCGACGTCTGTGGCAAGCGGGTGACGTTGGGAACCCAGTGCCGAAATCGAGAAAAAGCAGCGTAGACGGGCCAAACAGGGCCAGGTGTGTGGAATTGCCAATCCCAGGAAACGACAAACGCCCGGGATCGTGCTTTACGACACGGAGCGTACACCAACGCTTACCGTACACCTCTGTGGAGTCATTTCTGCCATCATCCACAAAAAAGCTCCCCCGCCTGGGCTCGAACCAGGGACACACGGATTAACAGTCCGTTGCTCTACCAACTGAGCTACAGGGGAATGCGTTTCAAAGTTGCCTTCGAAGCGAGCAACAAAATTAACAATATTCTAGGATACGTCAAGTCCGGTTGCTTAGTATCGCAACCACATCGGCAAAATTTCACAGGTTTCTACAGCAAACAACCTTTTACGGACTTTTTTTCGTGACTTTTCCCTGCCAATTTGGCTACTTCTGGGATCAATCGAGGTCCACTACCCCAATCCCGTCCAGTAATGATCAAGTCTAGCAATGATCCTGTCCACGCATCGACCTTTCCAATGCTTGGGATTGGGCAATTGCTGTGGTTGCCTGGGCTGGGCACGTACTGCACCGACGGTTTACCACGGATTCGTACATTCGGCACTCCATTCAAGCAACGAATCTGCTGTCAGCCTCGCATTACTGTCAGAATTTTAACGATCCTTAAGCAATTGCCAAACCCCACAATCTGCCTAACAAACCGCCGGATGTCGCCGGCAAGTTGGCAAGTTGGCAAGTTGAGCAAATTTCCAGCTGGGCATATCCGCCTCTTGCGTGGCTTGGGGCTGATGCCTGATGGAGACCTGACCGCCCCGCGAGGTTCACCGGCATTCCCGGATAGGAACTCATTTCTAGTTCACTCGCCTTCCCCACACACCAATTCCGATGCACGGCAGCCTGCTTTAGCGATTCTTCCAAAAGACGAAGACTGTTGGACACTTGCTCCAATACGCCCAGCACTCACTCGATTTTCTAAACACAATCGTCGCCCCTTTCATTTAGGGTCGAGCGATAACTTCTTTGCCCGCGATCGAACCCATGGCTTGCCAAATCTCTGTTGCGACATCGTTGGAAACAGATTCGGTGTGCCCGTCCAAGAACACGGTGTTCACTTGGCTGGAGTGCCAACTGCGGCTGGTGACTGCGGCGAACGTTGGCACATCATTGGAGCGTCCTTCCTGCTGCGTGGTCACATCAATATCGTAGACCGCTCCGTCTTTTTCATAGAGCACCTTTGTGTTTGGCGTAAATGTTGTGGTAAAACCCGTGTGATGCACTCGCCCATCTGGCCAAACCGAATGGCCGCTATTTTCGGTCAAGCTGAGCCCCAGTTTGAAATTGCCGGTCAAGCCGGCAAGGTCGCTGGGCGTGGTAGGCATCAACGCTGGAATGGTACTGGTGTTGCGAATGTAGCTGGTGTAGGTCTTGACTTCCGCAACCGCCAAGGTGTTCGAAAGTCCGTCTCTAACATCACTGGTCCGAGCCGATCGGCTAACTCGAAATGGTCCTTCGCCCACAGATTGATCATTAGGATCGTAAACAAACCAGCGCCCCATATTGAACCCATAGTTTGTCGGGCCAACATACGCATCACCGTCATCTTGGCGACCAAAGCTGTTGGGTTCCGATGGACATTGATAAAACGGAACCACTAACTGCGGAACGCCAGAATCCAGTTGAGTGTGCCAGTCGGAGTAGGGATCGATTCTGGCGTAGGCATTCCCAGCTTCCATGAAAGGCAGTAAGAAGCCGTGAATGCTCCAGTAACCGCGCACATCCACGCCTGGCACCGCTTTGAAGGAGATGGGGTATTTACCTTTTACGCCCTCGGCGTTGATGATGGCCAATCCAATCTGCCGTAAGTGATTCTTGCATTGGAGGTTGCGTGCAGCTTCGCGAGCCGATTGAACGGCGGGAAACAATAAACCCATCAAGATCCCAATGATCGCGATCACGACCAGCAGTTCCACTAACGTGAACCCACGTCGTTTTGAAGATTGACACTGCGTTTGCTTGTTTCTTTTGAACATTGCTGGTTCTCGAGGGACTTAAACATTTTGGCCGGAACCGATGTTTGTTTTACAACAGGGTTTGGGTGAGCGGGTTTGGGTGAGCGGGTTTGGGTGAGCGGATGGTCACCTGAATTAATGATCAAAAAGGCTTCATTTGGCTGTTAGAAACCCGCCCAATGTTGCACTATTCTAATCCCGGCCTGCAGAATCTTGTTTGGTTTTCAAATTTGGAACAAGAATTTTGCAAAATCCCAGAAAATCCGAGGCCGGACGTTGCTAAAGGTGCTGGCCACGTCTAGCCGCGGTCCTGACGTCTGTTCGGAGGTCCGGGCGTAGTGTTCGTCTATGGTTACCAAACGTCAGACTCGACGTCACTGCTGCAAAGAGGTAAAATCGGGATCCGCAGCGAGTTGCAATTTCGTCTTTCGGCTTGGGCGAGCGGTCGCTTATTTCCGCCGGAAAACGGGCCACATGCTGAGGTTTTGGCTGCTTGTGCACGACTCTGCCAAAGCGGTCGCACAACGCTGCTCCTGGGTTCGCAGCCAAAGTCGTTGCGGCGTGTTTGGAACTGGCGGTGTGAGGATGCAACGCACTGGTTACGATTCTCTGGCGGGCGGGCTAGGGCGACTGGCCAGCTCACCCTTAAGAACCGACTCACAACCGATAAGTACTGGTCTACTTCCTCAGCCAACGCAGTCCCACCATCAATCGGCAACAGAGATCCGCTGATCTGATGATGATGAATTTTTACAAAGAGACATACGAATGAACGTAGATGCTACCTTGCCCAGTCAACCTGTCGAGCGAATGATCAATCTGTTGGACCCGGACAAGAATTTGATCTTCGATATGACCGTCGATCAAGCGATCCAAAAAGTAGGAACCGGCCAGGCGGATCAGGTACGACAAATCGATGGGCAGTTTGCGTTGGTCCATCGCAATGGCCGAATCGTTCGCATGGCCCGATCGATTGGCCGACCGATGCGTTACTTCCTAGCCAAACAAGCCAACGGGCCGGTTCTGATTGTGGCTGAGCGGATTGATGAAATCCGCGGCCAGCTAGAAAAGGAAGGCCTGCTGGACCAGTTTCATCCGTCATACACTCGAATGGTTCCAGCCCATTATGTGACTGAAATTTCTTTGGTCGGTTGCCCTGATCCTAATCCCATTTACACTCGATTTCTGCAAAGTAATCGAGACACATTGCCAGCCAACATCGAAGAAATTGGAAAGCAATATGTGGGCGCCTTGACCCAAGAGATCCAGCGGTTTATTCAGGCAATTCCGGCCAACGATCCCATTGGCGTACTGTTTAGTGGCGGGATCGATAGCGGAGTGGTTCTGCTGTCCACTTACCACGTGCTGCGCACCTTGGGCCAGTCGCCTTCGCGGTTGAAGGCATTCACGCTGTCGGTGGATCGCAGCGGAACTGATTTTGCCCAAGCCAGCGATTTCTTGAAGCAAGTCGATTTGGACATGCTGTTGGAAGTGTTGGACGTGCCGGCCGATGATCTGGATTTTCGCGAGGCAGTCACAGTGATTGAAGATTACAAACCGCTGGACGTGCAGTCCGCTGTAATGGGTCTGGCGGCGTGCAAGAAAATTCGCTCGCTGTATCCAGATTGGAAGTATTTACTGGATGGTGATGGTGGCGATGAAAACCTGCGTGATTACCCAATTGAAGAGAATTCTGAACTGACGATCCGCAGCGTCCTGAACAATCCGTTCTTCTATCAAGAGGGTTGGGGGGTCGACAAGATTAAGCATAGCCTGACGTACAGTGGCGGACAAAGTCGCGGGCACGTGCGCACTTTTGCTCCGGCCGATCATTGTGGGTTTGTCGGTTTTTCACCGTTCGCAACGCCCAATGTGGTGGCGGTGGCCGAAGGTATCCCATTCATTGAATTGACTCAATGGGATCACGGTAAATTGTACGACTTGAAGGGCCAAGTGGCCGCTGCCGGCATCAAGGCGATCACCGCAATGAACATGCCGATTTTCCCGAAGACTCGATTCCAACGGGGAGCTGTCGAAGCACAGAAGTTCGCCAAAATATTTCCACCGAACGAATTGGCGTACCGAAACGCATTCGCCGAACACTTTGAAGTCGCTGCCAGATAAACCAATCGCTGCAAGATAAGCCAGGCGCGTCAAGATAAGCCAGGTGCCAGACAAGTAGGACGCCGCAAGGTTAGGGATTCCCGTGAAAATCGGGCGGTGTCGCGTACCATCTGGCGACACCGACCCGTCTTCAAGCGACGCTTCACTTGGGGCACTTTTCGTGGGACATTTTTCGTGGGACACGTTACGTGCGATTACTTTGCGGCATTGGGATCTTGCCAAACACCTCGCGGGCGTAGTTGATTACCTTTGGCCTTATTTAAACTATCGCCCATCTGAGTCCGCGCCACCTGGGCATAGCGTTCTAACCTTGCCACGATTTCAGGGTGTTGGTCTTGTAGATCGATGGACTCGGCCGGATCGTTGCGTAGGTGGTACAGCCCCATTTTGCACGTTTGCTGCGAGTAACCCGCTGGCGAACCGTCATTCCCTGGGGCACCGGTCAGTGAACGAAAACGGTGGGGGAAAACCAGCTTCCAATCACCACTCCGAATGCCACAAAGATCGGTACCGTAATAGTAGTACAAAAATTCATGCGGCGATTGAACGTCGTCATGGAACAATAACGGCGAAATATCCAATCCGTCGATCTTGTGATCTGGCAGTTGCCCGCCAATCAACTTGGCAATGGTTGGGACGACATCGATGGTCGCACACGGCTGGCGACACACAGAACCTGCTGGAATTTTGCCTGGCCAACGCATAAGGCATGGCACTCGAACACCTCCTTCAAACGCGGTTCCCTTGCCTTCGCGCAGTCCACCGGTGCTGCCCGCATGGTTGCCGTACGAAAGCCACGGTCCGTTATCCGTTGTGAAGATCACCAACGTATTGTCAGCGACCTGCACTTCATCCAAACACTTCAAAACCTCTCCAACACTCCAGTCAATCTCTTGAATAATATCGCCATAGCGGCCTTGTTCACTGGAACCGGCGAATCGTTTGTTTCCATACAAAGGCACATGAGGCAAACTATGGGCCAGGTACAGAAAGAAAGGCGCGTCTTTGCGTTTGCGAATAAAATCGCACGCCTCTTTTGTGTAATCTTCAATCAAATGTGTTTGATCATCGCCGTCGACATCCGAGTCGATAATTTGATTGTTGCGAATCAGTGGCAGCGGAGGGAACTTCACCTTCTCTGGGTGATGCGGCCACATATCATTGGAATAGGGCAGCCCATAATACTGATCGAATCCATGTTGCAAGGGCAGGAATGGTAAGCGATGTCCCAGGTGCCACTTACCCACAATCGCCGTCGCATACTGTTTCTGTTTCACCAATTCGGCCAACGTCATTTCCGACGCGGAAATGCCATGCGTTGCGTTGGGGCCAGGCGCCCCAAACAACCCAATTCGATTGGGATAACAACCCGTAAGCAAGGCCGCACGAGAAGCACCACAAACCGCTTGCGCAACATAGAAATCAGTGAATTTACGGCCTTGTTTGGCTAGCAAATCTAGGCTAGGAGTTTGGAACCCCTTGGCCCCGTAACAACCCACATCACCGTAACCTTGATCATCCGTAAAAATCAATACAATGTTGGGACTTGAAACAGCGGCGGGTAGGGAGATCGCATCCCCAGCACCGTCTGAACGAGCGGTTGTCAAAACAACTGCAGCGTCACCTCCGCTGACCGTCGCTAGGCTTCCGGTCCTGGCTTCGACCAAATCAGACGTGTCGACAGAACGGGAAGTGGTCTCCAAACCAACCAACCCTGGTTGTGCTGCGGCAACCGCCTGCGCAGAACCCACCTGCGCAGAAATCGCCTGCGCAGAAATCGACGTCAGAAAAATTGACACTAAGACGCAACTTAAGGGCAAAGCACCCCACTGCAAACCACCTGACACACTCATTATTCAATCCTCCTTAGGATGGACGTTTGTCTTGGTCGAAACCGCCACCAATTGGGCTGCCTGCCAACCAAACGGAAGCCCCCAATTCATAATCAACTTAACACGGTTCAAGCGGCCAAACGCAAGCAGCAAACTTCGTTCAAGCCAATTCAGCGAGCCTAATTCGACTCACCCAAAATCTACCCACCCCGAATTGGACCATACCTCAGTTCGCCAAAAACTAGCTCACCAAAAATCAGCAAACAGGCCCCATGATCCTACCACTAAGAACCCTCACCCAAGCTAACTTGCCAACGGCGATTGAAGCGGTAAACCAGAATGCCCAGCATCGACAGAATCAAAGCAGTAGTGACACCCAGGTAGGACAAAAAGTGAACATAGTTGCCAATTCCATAACTCCCCGGCGTGATAGCACCCTGGAAGGGAATGGCAAGATTCGAGTCGAAATTATTGTAGGCGGGCAATCTGGACGCAGCAGAAAATGGCGACAATACCGAAACAATATTGGCCCAGTCCAATGCGGATTGGTCACTAAGAAAATACCGGATAAAAAACTCTAATGCCGGAGGGAAAAAATACAGCAGGATGACAATTGAGTAGGTCAACATCATACTGTGAGTCGTCTTCCGCACCAACGACGAGCAAAACATTCCAATTACCGTTGTGGAAAGGCACGTCATCAAAATCAGCACCACAAAGCCAAAAATCGTGGGCAAGACATTCCAGTAAATATTAGTGAAATTCAGCAGCACGCCCAATAGCAGAGGCCATGCCATCAAAAGCGTCAGCACGGTGGACACTCTAAGGCTGGCCACCAATTTTCCAAACACGATACTCCAGGGACTGATCGTGGTGGTCAACAAAAGATCTAACGTCTGTCGCTCGCGTTCGCTGGTAATCGAACCTGCTGAAAATACGGGGCCCAGTAAAATATTGAACAGCACAATGTAGCAAGGAAAAACAAATGCGTACAACGTAGCGAAGTACAATGTCGGCATTAAAACCACACTCAGCACAAAGCCAACTTGAATTAGAACTCGCATCATCAAGGTGCCCTGGCTAAAAATCTCTGAACGCATTTCCTTATCATAAATCGGATTATCGCCGTCATTCATCAACGTGTCACGTTTGGCCGGTGCGAACCAGCGATCGGGCCAGGCGTCACGGTCAATATACAGTCCCCTGACCTCTTGCTTTTCGACATCTTGGTCTACCACCTCGCGGCCTTCGCTGCCGATATCAGGCGGGTACAACATGCGATCGGCCATGAAGTAAATCAAATAGACACACGTGGGCAACGCCAGCGCAGGCAACAACGTCAGAATCAACTGTAAACGGAACGCGGATTGATTTCGCAAACCAAACCACAACCCAGCCGCGATCAACAACATCGGCAAGATCAGAATGTAGCTGGTCACCAAAGCAGAGTTGGTGCGGGAAAAAATACTGCTGCAAAACATGCTGACCACCGCAAACACGACAACACAAACGGTCATCCCAAAGTAGCCACCCAACACTTCCAGCGGAGACACACCACCCAGCGGAAGACACAGCATCACAATTGGCAAAGACGCGATCATCATCAAGATCAAGTGAGTGACCGATGCCCAAAGCTTACCCCACACGATGGCAAAGGGCGGCAAGGGACTGGCCAAGAGCATTTCATAAGTGACGCGTTCTTTTTCGCCACTGATCGTCCCGGCAGCGAAACTGGGTGCTAACAAAGAAGCGATCACAAATTGACCCAAGAAGAAAAAGTCAACAAGTTCACGGTTGGCTTGTGATTTCTCACTAAGATCCAACCGAGTCTGTTCCGGCCACGCGAAATAGATAACCGCGGCCAATACCAATTGGAACACCAACAACATTACGAATGATCGATTGGTGCGTAAGTTCAACATCAATTCACGATGCAGAACTGGATTATTCTGAACCCACATAGATCAATAACTCTCCCCGCGGTATGCTTCATTTTTACAGCTCACGTCGTCACTGTTCCCCCAATGAAAACATACAATTGTGCTCCCGGGATACTAACGCTTAGCATGGACGGGAGAACCGTTGGGTACCGAAACTTTGGCTACTAAAACTGAAATCTTCGCCTTGGTGGGCTTTCGAATTGTCCAGAAATCGATAACCGCCCATTCGCCAGTTGCCTTCGCGTGCCCTTGGGCAACCGATCCGTCAGGTGACGAAACTGAATTCCATTTGTAAAAGCTGAAAGAGGGCTTTGCTGTTTAGAAGGGATCCGATGCAATTTTGCTTCACTTCGATCGAAGAACGCAGCATGGAACTCGCCGGCGATGCCATTGTCTCATCACCCAAAGTGGTTACCAATCACGGGATCAAGATCGCTTCCCCAGCGGCAGAGGTCTGGCCTTGGTTGGTGCAATTGGGGCAAAACCGAGGCGGTTTCTACAGCTACAGTTGGCTGGAGAATCTGATCGGTTGCCAAATCACCAACGCGACCTCGATTGTTCCTCATTGGCAGAACTTGTCGATCGGTGATGAAGTCAGCTTACACCCCAAGGCGATCAAACTTTCGGTGGCTTGCATAAAACCCAATCGCCATCTGGTTCTGGTGCAAGAGCGACCAATTCATTGGACCTGGAGTTTCAATCTAATTCCAATCCCGGACACGAATCGGGAGCCCCAACATTCTGACCGGGCAACATCCTGGCAGAAAGAAGACCTGCCACTGGATGACGTAAAGTCCATCGGACACACATGCCGACTACTGATCCGCACGCGATGTGCTTGGTCGGGTTGGGCCCTGACGCCAATCCTATTTCCCACCATGACGTTAGGACACTATGCGATGGAGCGAAAACTGTTAACCACCATCAAAAAGCTCTGCGAATCAATTCCGGCCCGTTAGCATCGGTGACCTAGAAACATGCGATCACAGAAAACGCTTACCGTTGAAACCAAGAAACGACACTCTCAGACCGGCCTGGCAATCCAGAGCAGATACAGAGCCGATCTCAAAAGACTGCACGCAAAGACATTGGATAGAAGCGGCTTAATCAAGAATGAAAACTTGCATCTCACCATTTCGACGCACGGTCTACTTTTAAAGCTTGCGAACCGATCCGCTGACCGTTTACTGTACCCCGGACACGTCGGGCATCATTTCGGCAGCGACGGTTTCGTGATCTTTGGGGATTGCGGCACACAGGTTCCTTAGCATGCCGGCGAATACGAATTGGTGCAACGGATAAAGAGCGTACCAATAGGCGAGTCCGAAGATACCCATAGGGTCAAAAATTGCGGTTTGCCGTACGGTACATTTCCCACCGTCTTGCGCGACCTCGAATTCCAACCACGCGCGTCCGGGCACTTTCATCTCGGCCTTCAATCGCAACAATCGATTCGGTTCAAACTTCTCCACTCGCCAAAAGTCGATCACGTCGCCCACTCGAATCTGCTCGGCATGCCTTCTCCCTCGCCGCACCCCAACGCCGCCGACCAGCAGATCCATGAACCCTCGGATTTGCCAAAGCCAAGTACCGTAATACCAACCTGTTTTGCCGCCGATGCATTGAATTGGCTTGAAAGCATTCTCGGCACTCGCGTTAACAACTTGGGTGCGGGAATCAACCAATCGCGAACCAAAACGCACACCACCCCAGCGCTTGGGTGTGGAACCCGATGAAAAAGCGTCTGACCAACGGGTCACCGCAAACTCTTGTTCTTCGCAGACTAATGCCCTAGCCACTGCCTCTTGGGTCGATCGCGGGCGAACTTGAAAATATCGATCCGCCAAATTGTTCGAAACCAAGGTTGGATTCCGCAGACTCTCTACCAACTTCCTGCCGACCCGCGCGTACAAAGGGGTCACCAAACCCAACCATAAACTAGACAGATAGGGTGTCAAAAAAGGCACGGGGATCATCAATCGCCGTAACCCTCGTTGTTTGGCGTAAATTTTCATCAGCTGTCCGTAGGAAACCTGATCCGGTCCACCAATTTCAAACACCAGTGATTCGGCTTCCGGAAGATCTAAAGCTTCGGTGAGATAGGCCAGCACATCTTCGATGGCAATCGGTTGCGCTAAGACATTCACCCATTTTGGGCAAATCATGACTGGCAAACGTTGAACCAGGGCCCGAATCATTTCAAATGATAAACTGCCTGACCCGATAATGATCGACGCGCGAAATTCTACGACCGACGCCGCTGACGTTCGCAGAATATTGGCACACTCTTGCCGACTGCGCAAGTGCTGGGACAGACGCTGATCGGGATTGCCCAGTCCGCCAAGGTAGATAATGCGGACCACCCCCTGACGCGTACAAGCGTTTGCGAAATTTTCCGCAGCAACTCGATCTAATTCTACAAAATCTTCTTGTGCCCCCATCGAATGAATAAAATAATACGCTGTGTGGACACCCATAAGTGCCGCATCCAGCGAAGCCGGCTCGGTCACGTCACCAAACACCGCCTCCGTAGAACCGGTTACATCCTGCTTTAAGCGTTCCGGGTTTCGACTCATGCACCGAACCGGGTAACCCAACCCTTCCAATAGCGGCAGTAACCGACCTCCCACATACCCAGTGGCTCCGGTTAAAAGAACTCGATTTTTATCGTTGCGGGTTTCGGACACGGGTGATTCTTTGAAGTAGATTGGAAGGGCCGGGCGAAAACCGAACCAACAAGCGTAACCTTGTTCATGATCTGTTATTCGCCATGGAGCCTGTTTCTAGAAACAAGGTCCTTGACGCAAGCGGTTAGGTTCCAGCAATTGCGTAAGATCTTACCCGTATTCTGGCCGCACAGCTAACGTACGATCCAAGCAACGTTCAGCAAAACAATCGTCATCTTTGACTTGGCCCCGAATGGAGGTCGTGTCCCGGTTGCAGCGTCATTTGGATGGCTTTGCAGCCAAAACAGTCCTGATCAATCGTTTGCCTGAAACAAGCGGGCACCGGGAACCAGTAAATGAATACTGCTGTGAATCAGGCCAACGTCCTGAAATCAAGTCCAATTATGAGTATTTTGACGGTTCGATGAATTCAGAATTCCCGTTAAAATGAACTTCTGTGGTCTTATCCTGGCAGTCGGGGTAGACTTGAGTAAACAAAGACCCAAACCACATCTTCAGCTTAATAAGGAATGGATTGATGAAACGCGTCTCAATCGTTTTGCTAAGTTTGTTCGCCTTGCTGACCGCCGGTTCGCTGGCAATGGCACAAGACCATGGCCCTCAACGCAGTCCCCAATCACTGTTGCAGGAAGCCCAGCAACTACACGAAAACGGCCATCATGAGGAGGCCGAGCGTTTGGAAATTCGAGTGCGAATGATGGAGCAAGATTTTCGCCGCCGAAAGCAAGAAGCAGGGAACGAACCCAATCATGAGAACGATGTCGATGAAATCCGACAAGTCCTGGAATTATTACATCGTTCTGCGGAACAAGCCGAACGAGGGAACAACCCTGAATTACAGAATCAATTGAATGAAAAGGTGGACTATTTAGAGGGTCGGATCCGAATGATGCAGGAACCGCATCAAATGCATCCACAGCAAGATCCCGATAGGCACGCCGATCATAATTCCGAGGAAAATCCGCACGGTGACGCCGATCATGACCACGAACATTCCGAACAGCAATTGAGTGAAGCTAGACAAACCCAACAGAACGCACGGATGCGAGAGCAAGCCGAACACCGTGGCCAAAAAGATCATGCCCAACAAGATCATGCCCAACAAGATCATGCCCAACAAGATCATGCCCAACAATTGCGTGATCGCCAGGCAGACGACATGCAGCGGGAAATGGAACAAGAGAGCCGGAAAGTCGACTTAATTCGCAGCGCTGCCAATCATTTGCGAGAGGCCGAAATGCATGATATGGCTGAAGAGCTTTTAAACCAAGCGAACGAAAGAGAGAATCAACTTCACGAACGTCGCGAAGAGATGCGTCGCGAAGAGATGCGTCGCGAAGAGATGCGTCGCGAAGAGATGCGTCGCGAAGAGATGCACCGCGAAGAGATGCATCGGGAAGAGATGCATCGGGAACCAGAACAGCGTCGGCGCATGAACTCAGGCCAGGATCGACATCCAGATCATCGATCGGCTGGCCCAGAACCTCATCCAATGCAGAACCCGATGATGCACGACATCATGCAACAGATGGAAGAACTGCGGCAACAAATGCACGAACTTCGCGACCAAATGGGCGAACTTCGACCCTCACGCCGGTAGTGGTCCAAGCGACAGAAAGTATCAACTTGACGTTACAAGATCACCACAGGCCAGTAGCCCAACGTTTGTAAAGTCAAGGCTAATTGATTCGGCGCAGATTTACGCAAGCCGAAGGAAACCGCCCGGCAGAAAATTGCTGATCCAGTTTGCTGAAGCTTGCGAAAACCTGCATCGTTTTTTCATTTGAAACCCTGGAAAGCAACTCCAATTTAGTTCGCTTAACCGAAGGTGTGCCGTCAACCAACCCCTTAGAACGCCTTCAATAAAACACAAACAAACGGCTTCCTTTTAAGTCTGCCGAACTTACTCTCGCGCGGAAATTTTTGAATTTTGCAGCGTTGTAATCGACATGGGCTTCCCAATCTGGTGGGCGATGGTCCAATTACCAACTCAATAGCAAACAACCAAGCGAATGATCACATCGCAAGTTTGCTTCTGCTGGCAAGCCATTCGCCTGAAAGCATCCCAGCGCTTGCAATTTCCGCAAAGGCCGCAATTCAATTGTAAGAACATCCCTGAGAACATTTCCGCATATCGCTGCGTATGACTTGAAAATGCAAGATCGGCGAACATAGCGAACACAACCAACACGGTGCCACAACCAACACGGTGCCACAACCAACACGGTGCCACAACCAACACGGTGCCACAACCAAAGTTGATTCCAACTTTGGGTTCCTCATCTACTTCGCGACCCGCGCGACTTGGCAGAGCAATTCAACAAGCTTGGCTGGGTCAATGCAACTTAACCGTTGTCGCAGGGTTTTAAGTTTCTAGCGAAAGGTTTCGGGTGGCGGGCCTGACTTATCTTCGACCCAACCGCGGTCGGACTTCGACCCACCACATTTGGACTCTACCTCCCTAGGTGACTTGATTCCCGGGACGAAAACGAGTGTTTTCGCGATTGATACGAAATTCAGCCGGGAATTTATGAAAGTCCGGTAGAAAGTCGAACAAGACATGCGTTTCTTTAATTTATGGAACACTCGACAATTGGGTCGGATCCAAGTTCAACTTGACCTGACCGGTTGCGGCCAAAATTTTTCGGAAATAAGTGAACTATGAAGACGTGGAAAGTTGGAATTATTGGCGGTGGACCAGGAGGTCTAATGACCGCCTATTCGCTGCAGAAAATAGTGAACAACCCCGTCCAGGTGACTCTGTTTGAAGCCAGTAATCGTCTGGGCGGTAAGATCCTGACGCCGCAATTTGAAACAGCTCAGGTTCGCTACGAAGCGGGGGCGGCCGAGTTCTACGATTACTCGGAACATGACCAAGATCCTCTAAAGGAATTGATCGCCGAACTAGGTTTACCGATCAGTCCGATGGGCGGTTCGGCGGTGATTATGGACAACCAAGTTCTGTCCAACATGGATGATATTTACGATCAACTTGGACCGCAAACTCACGGTGCTTTAGTGGACTTTGACCAAGTGGCCAAAGGTTGGTGCGCGGCACGAGAATTTTACGGTTCGGACTATCCTGACGGTTCCGACAAAGCCCCTTCGGATGAACGCTTCGATTCGGTTTTAGCGACGGTCAAAGACGCGACAGCCCGCCACTACCTGAAGCAATTGATTCACAGCGATCTGGCAACCGAGCCCGAATTGACCAGTTGCTTGTATGGAATGCAGAACTATGTAATGAACGATCCAGCGTACATGTTGCTTTACGGGATCGACGGTGGAAACGAACTTTTGCCAGAAGCTTTGGCTGCCAGACTTGATGCGAATATTCGCTTGGGGCACAAAGTCACAGAAGTTGAAAAAATAAATTTGGCGGACACCACCCTCACGAAGTCAACAGACGCTTCGGTCGCAAGATCGAACCAGCCTTTGCTGAACACTGGCGGACCTGAACCGATTGTCATTCGCTCCTCTTACGAAGGGAACGACCACGAGGAACAGTTTGACTTTGTAGTCGTGGCATTGCCGCACAATCATTTGCGTTGGGTGAACTTCTTGGGCTCGAAATTGGCTCCAGCCATCCAAGAACACTCGGACTACTACAACTACCCAGCCCACTACTTACGAATGACGCTTCTATTTGAAAGGCCGTTTTGGAAGGATTCGCTAACGGATTCGTATTGGATGTTGGACCAATTCGGCGGCTGTTGTCTTTATGACGAATCGTCGCGTGATCCCGGTTGCAACCATGGCGTTCTGGGTTGGCTGTTGGGTGGAAACGATGCCGAAGAATTAAGTTTGTTGACCGATCAGCAATTGATTGAAATGGCGATTGATTCGCTGCCAGAATTCTTGTCGCAAGGACGCAGCCAGTTCATCGAAGGCCAAGTGCATCGATGGACTGGGGCGGTCAATGCAATGCCGGGCGGAGTGGTTCCGCGAAGCCTGGATCGTAGACACTTACCCGAACCCATTGATCATCCCAACTTGTTCATGGTGGGAGATTACCTTTTCGATTCTACTCTTAATGGCGTTTTAGATTCAGCCAATTACGTTGCTGCGTGGTTGACTGCTAAGATGGCCGGCGCCCAGGAAATAGACCCATGATTCAAAGTAAAACTACCCAAACGTTAGCTCCCCAACGTATCCTGAATGATTTTCGGACCAGCAGACTTCCGACCAACGCGACCATTCAAAAAATTGCGTTCGTCACTCAGGTGAAGCCTGAAGATTCGGTCCTATTGAAATTCACCGCGCCTAGTATCGTCAGTGCAATTAGCACCAGCGGTTCACCTGATGGCGGTTCTATTTCCGGAGACGAACTGCTGGTTCTGTCGATTCCCAATGGAAGTCGTGAAGATTCTGATCTGATGTCGACCGCCAAGGCATGGGTTGAATCCGAACCAGGGGTTTCATCATCCTTGAACAATGTTCAAACCCAAATGATGACTTTGCAAGGGGCCCAGATTTTTTTCAGCAACGGCAGGATCGCAATTCTGGCGCCCAGTCAGCGGATCGACACCATCAAGGCGGCTTTGATCGAAGTTGCTTACTACGAAGCCCGGCTTCGCTTACTTGAATCCACGTTGCAACAGGCATGGCCCCAACTAGAAGCCGATATGCCAATGGCCTTGGACTTCGACGAAAAATCGGTTTCAAAATTGAAGGGATTGCGAAAGCGAGCCCTCGAAGTGCTAATGCTGCGCGCCAGTCAGTCTAAAATTTCCGCTCAAGTCCACGCCCCGCACATCCATCCTCCGACCTTGGCCAGCCAAATGGCTGAACGATTTCGCGAACGCCTGCAATTGGTACATCGTCACGAAATTTTAGATGAACAAATCGATGTCTTCGAAAAAGTTTACGACAGCACTGCGCAGCGTTCAAGCGATTTCATGTTGGCACGAACCAGTCACACTTTGGAATGGGTGATTATCGTGCTACTGGTCGCCCAATTGTTGCTGTCGGGGTTCGAGATGCTGACCAGTATGGGACAGGTACAGTAGGCCATGCGTTACAGTTCCATTGATATCATGAGAACGATTGCCATTTTCGTAATGGTGATGGTTCACTTCTCAGAGAATCTGTCCGGCTACGTTCCGCCATTTTCAGGTCTAGGCGCTCCCGTTTTTGCCATTCTGACTGGCATCAGTTATCACCTGTGGGTCAGCGGCCAACAATCCAAAGGGAAATCAGAGCAGGAGATCTTTAAGGTTTCGGTTCGACGGGGCTTGTTCGTTTTCTGGACTGGTTTCGCCTTCAATATTTTAGTTTGGTTGCCCGAAGACACGTTCAACTGGGACGTGCTTACGTTCATTGGCTTTGGACTACTGTTTTTGAATCTTATCAGATCGATGCGACTGCCCGTTGTGGTTTTGATCGGGTTGATGGCGGTTCTGGTGAGCCCCTTTCTTCGAGGCTTGGCCGATTACAAAGCGTATTGGACCGTAGGACATTTTGAATGCGATTTGACGTTAACGGATCTGTTGATTGGATTTACCACCACCGGTTATTTTCCAATCTTCCCTTGGTTGGCGTATCCAATTGCAGGCTATGTGACGGGCAGATTGGTTTTCCCAAACGACTTGCACAGCGATGATGCAGGACTGGTTCCCGCAAAGCCAGAAGTTGCCATCGGCAGGCCTAAGGTCGTTTCACCATGGCCGGTGGTGTTCGTCGGGACCGCTTTAATCGCCGGGTCGATGACGATTTTAACCACTCGGTCCTTGATGCCAGAGAACGTGACAAAGTATTTCTTTGGCGGTTGGTCGATGTTTCCCGCAACGATTGAATATGTCATGGCAACGATCGGTATGGCTTTGGCTCTCTTTGGGCTGGCTTATCGAATGGTCGATTTGAATCCGAACATCAGAAAGCTGGAAGGTTTTCTAAAAATCACAAAGACGTTCAGTCGTTATTCACTGACGATCTACATCTTGCACCACATCGTTCACATTTGGCCGCTTTGGATTTATGGGGCCACGCAAGGCGACGATCCTACTGCTTTTTGGCAGTTGGCAATGCCGGTCTCGTATTCGCTGCCGTTGTCGTTGGCATTCATGGCCTGCTGCTATTTCGCCTTAAATTGGCTAGGGCCCGATCGACGAATTGGCTTTGAATCTTGGATGCGTTGGCTGTGCGATTAAGTCAACTTAACGATTGCTATGACGCTGCATACAACAACCATAGGACACGAAATCTTGGACAGATTGCGTTGAACCTAAATGGTGCTTTGGCCCAGAAAAATTGCCAAATCCATGCTAAGCTCGTACATTCATGGTCCCAATCGCAAACCGCCGCACCTACAAAAGGCACAGTGCCCACTGGCGCCCGTAACTATCGAAAGGCGGCGGAGCGTTCCTGTTGAAAAACGAATTCTTGATCCCTTCAAATGAATCCTCATAGGCAGTCGCCACCTTCTCAAATTCTATTGCAACTCCGTCGTATCCCACTGAAGCTATGGACTGCAATAGAAAAATAATGGGCAAGTACACTTAGGCATAACAACTGGAATCGCAGCACCTCGAGAAACGTCGAGATTCGCGAGCTTGACAAGGGATATCCCTGCCGCCTGTGTCTTGTTGCGAAAGCAGTGCGTCAATGGCGTTGCCGGTCCTTTTTCTGATCATCATTGGACACTAGCTGGACAGCGCCACCTTGTAGCAGCCGTTTTGGCGTTAGCCACGGTTTTCGTGGGCAGAACCGTGGCTAACGCCAAAACGGCTGATTAAACGCAAACCACGCGATTGACGGGCATGCCAGATTAGCCACTCCAATGCCAGCCACTGGTGTGTGCTGGTGTGTGGGCTGCGAGCTTGAGCTCTGCCGAGGTGCGGGCTCGACAAGGGATATCCCTGCCGCCTGTGTCTTGTTGCGAAAGCAGTGCGTCAATGGCGTTACCGGTCCCCGACGAATTTGCGTTCGTCGGAGGCTCTTTTTCTGATCATCATTGGACACTAGCTGGACAGCGCCACCTTGTAGCAGCCGTTTTGGCGTTAGCCACGGTTTTCGTGGGGAGAACCGTGGCTAACGCCAAAACGGCTGATCAAACGCAAACCACGCGATTGACGGGCATGCCAGATTAGCCACTCCAATGCCAGCCACTGGTGTGTCGCGCTCCAATAAAGTAACAAACTGTCCATCAGCGCCTACTCTTTATTTCAAGTGAAAGCGACAAACTTAGCACTCGGCAGAAAAGCCAAACTCTCGCATAACCGCTGGGCGAATGATTCACACACGGTATCTATTGCAAGCTAAAAACTGTGAACCCATTGCCGGCAAAGCTAACCAAAACGACCGCGATAAACAAGCGAATGCCTGTGGAAACCATTCAAAATCCGACCGACGGCGCTAGCACCGTCAATCGCCAACAAAATCGCTACCTCATTTCGCGGCCCGAGCGAAGAGCAAACGCGAAAATCTTAAACCGATCCGATCGAGAAACGTCCTGAGGCATTCGGGGACATCAACCCGTTCACCGCCCACCCGCTTCCAACTTCTTGCCCGCGTCGACCTTACTTGCCTATGTCGACCTTCTTACCGGTGATGACCAAACTGCGTTTTGGGATCGAATAGATGAACGCAACCACGCAAGAGGCGGTCATCCTAGCGTCCGATCCATAGCCTGCGTTGTCTCGATTAGGCTGGTAGTAGAAACTTCCGTCATGACACTGTGCCATTGTGAACCACCAACGGTTAGCATCCATCAATTTTCGAAAACTGGCTTGATCAATATTGGCGGCCAATGCCGTAAACCCCATCCCCATCATCGGCGAACCATGAGTGTCAGGAAAGCTTTCCGGGTGCAAGCCGATCACTTTTGCATGCGAAAAGGCTTGCTGTCGATAAACCGCTTCGGGGTAGGGGCTTAAGATATTAGCAACACCTGCCGCTCCCGTTCGACCCATGTCTGCCCAACCATTGGGGTCACCAACGCTGTCTCCATACCAAAGATACCCATTGGGCCCGGTCCCTTTTCTTAAAAATTCGTAGGCGGCATCATGCTTCTGGCGATCGATTTCAATGCCGCATCGTTGCAGCAATGCATACGCCAACGCACCCTGACCGGTCAGCATTGCAATCGGACCGTAGCCTTCAAAACCTGGATTATGGCCCCAGCCGCCATACGAATCCTTCGGACCTTTGGGATAGGAACCTGGATGCGACTGTTTGGCTTTGGGATTGATCTGAGCCATGTTCACATATTGACTCGATGCCAAGTGGTCATGAACCTCTTGCAGTTCGGGCAACACCCATTCTTCGCCCGTCGCCAAGTAATATTCGCTAAGCACAATGGCCGCCGACATGTAAGTCCAGTTGATCAGATCCATCACTCGCCCGTCCTTGGCTTGGGTCTCGCCAGCCAAATAGCGGACGCAGCGTTCCACTGCGGGCAGGTATTCTTGCTGACCACTGGCCAACAATGCCAACGGAGCAAACGTGTTGTGAACCGGATCACCAAAGGAACCGTTTTTGCGTTGATTCTTGACCAAGAAATCCAACTGCATCTTTAGAATCAGATCCGACTTTGGACAATCAGCCGGGAACGTCGACGAATAGCTGCCATACTTTCTGCCAACCAACAACGTCACTTCTAAGGTGTTATCATCGCGTTGCAAAGTCAGCAGAAATTCCCCTTCCTGTTTCGCACTTTGACTTGCCTCCAACGCTTCAGCCATTTCGGAGATAGGCCCGGCGGCGCCAAAAACGTCCATACCGTAACCGTTTCGATGCGGATTGATAAATCTTTGATCGCCTGCCCCCACAATCTTATCACCGACCTTTACCAACTTACTGGCAGGCGAGTTTGGGAACACGTACTTCACCAATAAAGCCTTGGGGTCATCCTCAACCAATTGGGCTCGGATCCCCGTAACCCCCAAGTTGTAATACCAACCGGGCACTTGAGCATCCGGTCCCGCATTCGCTCGCTGCGCCCAAGGACTATCATTGCCACGATAATCGACCTGCGCTTTCAAATGATTCACGGCCCCCCAAACAAACCAGCACCCTGTAAACAACGCAACGCCAATCGCAATCGGATTTCGAACACTCATGATTAAACCTAAAACTGAAAAACAAAGCCAAGAAGTCTGCCGCCACTTTCGATCTAGATTAGCTGAACGCGGTTCTATCAACAAGCGAATCAGATTCTTTGCGATAGACCTGCAGCATTCCTATAGAGAGAGTTTACCCAGCGGTACGGCAAACTATCATTGAGCCGGCAAACTATCATTGAGCCGGCAAACTTATTCCCAGCCAAAAAGAAACGACTGGGCTGTGTTCGTCGATGACGGCCTATCGCTTGCAGTAGGCTGCTAAACCACCGATCGGCAGGCATCTATGGCCTTGCAACCAAGAACCGTAGGTTAGACGTGTTCGCGGACAACGGACGTGGACTTAAGATGTCGTAGACGACGTAAGAGCATGCAACAGCGATCGGGCGGAGTGAGCACCCGCATGTAGTTTTGCGGTGAACCGTGAACCGTGAACAGAGAACAGAGAACAGAGAACAGAGAACCGTGAACCGTGAACCGTGAACCGTGAACCGTGAACCGTGAACCGTGAGCAGCTTTAGCCAAGGTCAAGTCGGTATAAACCGTGGCTAACACCCAAGCGGCCGAGGTGATAATTCGAAATCTTCGATCTCAAAAGTGCACTCGCGGCCGATAAGTCTGCCCTACCCGCAACAATCATTACAAGTCAACGGACGCTACTGCCTGCGTTGGGAAGTATTACTTGCTGGTCCAGACCGGTTCGGGCTGAATTTCCGGGTTGCAGGGTGAGCCAGAATCTTTGCGGCCGCTGCCTTCGAACCGACTGATGATTCGCACGCTCATATCTGCATCGCACTTCATCTGGCAACTAAGACGAACGCCAGTGACTTCCCGAGCGGTTAGGCAGTCCTTCTCCGCTTGAGTCATGCTTTGAGTTTCACCTTCAACCATTTCTACACGACAAGTTGTGCACCGAGCGTTTCCACCGCAGGCATGCAATTGATCAACTTTTGCGTCTTCGGTTAAAGCCAATACCAATCGCTTCCCTGCGTCGACATCAAATTCGCCTACACCTTCAACGGTCAATTTGGGCATCTGATCAATCCTTTTCACAACCAGTAAGAATAAACAAAAAACAGCCAAGCCAATCATTTTTAAAATCAGGCCAGACCGACATTTTTACCAACAACCGGCGTTCCCGCAACCCGCGTACATGGGCGACCGAATTGCCGTTGCCAATACCCGAGGTAGCCGAATCGAAATTTCAGCTTGCAAATGAATTTGATTCAAAATTAGCAGTTGAAAATCGCTCCGAAAATGTACCCGTATTTAGGTCAGAAGCGGACCGTCTTGCTTCGCTTTTGCAAAAAAAAATCCTGCTGAACCCGTTCGTGCCAAACGAAATGAAACGCAGTTATGTTGGTCAACTTCGCCGAGGCCCGATTTCGGCTAGTCGTTTTCCTTTGACATGTACCAGTCGACCACAATCTTCCAGCATTCCTCGGGCGTATCGGCATAGTCCAGCAGGTCCATGTGGTCGTCGCGAATGACGCCTTCGTCTGCCAAGAATTGGAAGTTGATCACGTTGTTCCAATAATCTTTGCCATAAAGAATAATAGGAATCGCTTGCATGCGTAACGTTTGCCGCAGAGTCAACGCGGTAAACAATTCATCCAGCGTTCCAAAGCCGCCCGGAAAACAAACGATCGCCATCGCTCGGAATAGAAAGTGCATTTTCCGCAGGGCAAAATAGTTAAACTGAAAACATAACTCGGGTGTGACATAAGAATTGGGAACTTGTTCAAAAGGCAAAGTGATGTTCAGTCCCACCGAACGCGCCCCAACTTCATAAGCACCGCGATTCCCAGCCTCCATGATACCGGGACCACCACCGGTGCAAACCAAAAAGTCTTGTTGGACGTCGGTCTTGGATCGAGTGGAAACGATTTGGGCAAAGGTTCGACAGTCTTCGTAGTAGCGGGACTTCTTTACCTTCGCCTTAGAAACCGTCACTTCCCGCAGCAGTTCCTGATTCTCCGGATCACCGGCTAACTTTTTTGATGCCTGGTCCAATAAACCCTCCGCATCCTCTTTGGACATAACTTGCGTGCCACCAAAACACACCACCATGGACGTGACGCCGTTCTCCTGAAGAAGCAATTCGGGCTTCAGCAATTCCATTTGCAAACGCAGCGGACGACTGTCTACACGGCCTAAGAAATCACTGTCGCGATACGCCAAGCGATAAGACGGTGATTCGACAATTTGTTGAAGATGAGCGGCAAGTTCTTCTTGAGTTGGTTCACGAAACGTCATCTAAATTCAATCCCAATTCTCTAATAACAAATAGGTTCACGGTTGTGGTTGGGTCCGGTTTCCTAGCACAAGACCGATCTACCGGTGGCCGCCGAAAAAAATGACTCGATCCCACGCCGGTCAACGCCCCAACGTTACGCACTGGGCAGGTCGCTTACCCGCACAC
>Ga0105055_10002690_pt1 | contig 27370 bp, 21 predicted proteins | sample BON03_FD_78090 | JGI IMG/M metagenome (GOLD analysis project Ga0105055, IMG submission 78090) | Freshwater microbial communities from Lake Bonney liftoff mats and glacier meltwater in Antarctica - BON-03 | ecosystem: Environmental > Aquatic > Freshwater > Ice > Glacier meltwater | place: Lake...
ATTATCGATTTCAGCGTCAAGCATTGTATCCATCATACGCTGAAAAATCTAATTGAAGAGACTCGATTTTCCCAGCAATCCGTTCTAACTTTAAAGTCGCTATTTCCACCGACCATTCATCTGAGGGTCATTGATTAATTCTTCAATTCTTCGTTTATCTATCAAGTTGTAGTAAAATTTGCAGACAAAAGTAACTGAACAATCTCCAACTATTTTTTCATAAAACGTCAATCCATCTTTTTCAGATATTTATACAATTCGCTATCTGTTGAAATGAAAATGGATGTTTTTCCATCAAAAGTTTTCTCAAATGTTTCCATAGATTTAAGAAAGCCGTAAAGGCTTCTCGATTGGCTCGACCTATCATAAGCTTTTGCATAAATCGAGGCTGCGGTGGCATCTGCCTTACCTTTGATCATCTCAGCATCCCTGAATGCAATGGATTGTATATTTTTAAGCTCCCGTTCCTTCTCACCATTAATACGCGAGGCTTCTCCTTGACCTTCGGAGCGGAATTTATCAGCGATACGAAAACGTTCACTTTTCATTCGCTCATATACCTGATTCTGGACTTCCTGCACGTAATTGATGCGCTTAAATCGAAAATCCAAGATCTTAATTCCCAACTCAACCGCCTGTTTATTAGCCGATTCCAAGATCATTTGCTGGATACTATCCCTACCTACATAAATCTTGGCCAGAGAATCACCAATAATCTCAGTATCGGATGATTCAGGGACTCTGTTACTGGTTCGAACAGCCTCTTCGATGTCATTATTTGCTATGAAATCTCTTGTGTCCCCATCCAGAATATCATCTATTCGTGATTGCGCATTCCGTTCGTTCGTTAATCGTTTAAAAAATTGAAGCGGATCTGTAATCTGCCAACGTGCATAGGTGTCCACAAAAATGAACTTTTTATCCTTGGTTGGCACCTGGTTTGGGTCACCATTCCATTCCATAACACGCTTTTCGAAATAATTAGCATCATGTATTAAAGGTACCTTGAAGTACATCCCAGGCTCAGTAATAGCTTCACCGACTGGCTTTCCAAACTGAGTGATTACCACCTGGTCTTTTTCCTGTACAATAAAAACACTACTGTTTAAACCTATCAGGAAAATAAGGACTGACACTGAAATTAGGATTGATTTAGTTTTCATTAGTTACAGTTTTTTCGTTCATCTGCATTTGCAGTAAAGGCAATACGTTATTTCCTTCTTGGTCTGTTATGACCACGTTCCCAATTTTGGGTATCACATTTGACATTGTTTCATGGTAAATCCTTCTTTTTGTCACCTCAGGCGCCTTTACAAATTCATTATAAAGAGCCGTGAATCTGGCAGCTTCCCCATCCGCATTGTTTACTCGTTCGGCAGCATACCCTTCCGCTTGTTGAATGGTTTCTTCTGCTTGACCTCTTGCTTTGGGTATTACTTTATTATATTCTGATTTTGCCTGGTTAATCAACGTTTCTTTTTCTTGCTGAGCTTCATTTACAGCATTAAAAGCTGCTTTTACAGGCTCCGGCGGATTGACATCCTGAAGTACCACTTGTTCTATTTTGATACCCATAGAATACTCCCTACATATTTGCTGAATAAGTTCCTGTGCCTTACTTCCTATTTCCGTACGGCCAACTGTCAGCACTTCATTTACGGTTCGATCACCCACAATTTGTCTCATGGCAGCCTCAGAGAGGGTGCGAAGAGTGCTTTGAGGGTTTCTAACTTCGAAGAGATTATTGTAAGCATTGTCTACCCTGTATTGTACGACCCACTGCACTTCTGCAAGATTAAGGTCGCCTGTAAGCATGAGTGATTCATCTTTTGTACTTGACGTTTCGTTATATTCAGTATTTATTCCAGCTCTCGTAGTTCGAAAACCAAACTCTAGTTTTTGTTGCCTTTCTACGGGAACTTTGTAAACATACTCAGCGAAGGGGATTTTAAGATTTAATCCCGGTTCTACTTGTCGGACATACTTCCCAAATCGAGTAATAACACCTACTTCTTCGGTGCTTACCTGGAAAATTGAGGACCACAAAATGATCATCAAAAACAACACTGTGACAACAAGTCGCCAGTACTCAAGCATTTTTCCTAATACCGGAGGTAGATTTAATTTTTCTTTATTCATTTTTATTATTTTTAAAATGTATCGGTAATACCTTTAAATTCTTTGTTCATCTCCTCCATCTGGGTATATATTCTACTTGTAATATTTTCTAGTTTCTCTTTGAAAAATTGCTTTTCCTTATTGTTATTCCTTTATTATTGGTTAGGAAACGAAACGTTTCTATAGCATGTTAGTATATCAGGAGGCGAATCCAGCTTGTTTCGCTGACCTAGAATTTGATACAGCAAATTGAAAATATAAATACTAACCAGATGACACACAATATAAAGTGTTAGAGGTGGCCATTTAAGGTCATATCATATTTGAAACATACATTTTATCTTCATTGACCATTCTAGCGATTAAATTATGGAAGATAGTTTCCTTGTTTTGTGAACGATTGGTTCTGTATGAAAACTCATTTAGATAGCGTTCAATGTGTCTCTTACTGACCCAGGAATAGGTCGTTCGTAGCCATGATTTAACTTGATGAATCATCGTATGGATGGCTTTAAAATTTAAGCCTAACTCACTTGGAATCTGCTCTATCATATAATCCTTACTGATTGGGCGGTATCCTTTCCATTTGTCTGTGGTCACTTGTGCGTCTTTGTCAATGTGCTTGTCGAATATCGGCCTTAAAGATTTAGCCGAGAAGTCCTTGATTTTGAGCGAATAAAATCGTTTTACTTTGCCTTCCTCGGTAAGCTCGACGGCACATACAACCTTCTTTTTCTTACCTCCATAGCTCCTGCCTGTATGTCCAGCTTCTTGTCCTCCAACCACAAACTCATCCACGTGTACTTCCCCTTGCATGGGAAAGTTTTCACTCGATTTCATTGCCTCACGTACTTTATGCATGAAATTCATCGCCGTTTTACGGTTAATCGAATATCGCTTTGCTACATACATTGCAGATAGACCTTTGGTGCTAGTACTCATCTCAAAACTGATATGAAACGCCTTTAAAAGCCCAAACTTCACCTTATGGAACAACGTGTCCGCACCTGCACTTTCAGTATCGCTACACTTGTTACAAGTACGAGCAAAGTCTTTCCTAATTTGACTACCATGATGCCCGCATTTACGGCAAGTAAATCCATCTTTCCATTTAATAGCTGCCAGGTACTTCTTACAATCTAGCTCCGTTTGGAAGCATTTAGTGAACTCTATAACTCCTTGACCTTTAAAAATATCCATTCTATGCGGTTTTGAAAGGATAAATGTATGAATTTAAAGCATCACCTCTATAAAGTGTATTGCTGGAAAGTATCAACTCTTATAATTCTATATTTTTTATTATATATTTTCAAAATAATTTCTCACAAACGCATCTTTTTCATTATCCGTCATATTATCTGCTGATTCCACATCGATTTTAATATCCTTAAAATGTAAATCTTTATTTAGGTAATTGTACAGCTCTGATTTTGCATTGGTTGGACCGAATAAGACTACTTGATCGTAGTTTAAAATCTCATCTGCAATAGTTTTGTAATAGGCTTCATGCATTTGCTGTTCTTTATTATGCATGGTAGTTTCACCTTTACTCAATGCTTCTTCTTTTGTATTAAAAGTAAATTTTGAGGCAATAGATTGATCATTTTTCTCCACGGATATATCAATCAAGTTGGCAGAGGAATGATCCATCCAAATGCCTAAATTCTTTAGTGTTTTCATTTTTCGTATGTGCTTAGATATGTTATTTTTAAAAATTAAACAAGTGTATTGTCCGCTATTGTTTCACTCATGACTTAGCTCCAATGAGGAACTTTATTTACTATAACCTGCCTGCAATGGCAGGATTTGTATGTTGAGATCCATGAATTTTTTTCTCATTTCATGATTTCATTTCAACGATTTTGAATTTTTCCTAAGATAGTTTCAAGAGAGTTTTTCATTTTGTCCAGTGCACCTGACAAGGCCAATTCAACGGTATCTGCCTGAGAGGAAACTGCGATCGGCTGCATTCCTTCAATTCTGGCTTCCAATAAACACCGCATATCATTCACTCCATTTTTATTTCCATTTTCGTCTGATAGATGAACTTCTACTCTTGTAATATGAGATTGAAATCGATCTAAAGATTCTGATATTAAAGAGTTAAAATGATGATCATTTCTTTCATCTCCACTTATATTTTTGTCAGTATTAAATTGAATTTTCATTTTTGCTTATTTTAATTAATATTTAACTTATTCTAAAAAGAGAAGAACAATAATTATATGTAAAGCCAACAATAATAAATATTAAAAAAAACTCTATTGGTTCATTTATTTTAAATATTGTCTCACAAATAGTAATGCTTGTATCAACCATGATAATAAGTAAACTAAATTTATGTAAAGGCTGCAATTGTAAAGCTACAGTTTTTAAACGTTCTATTATCAAAATAGTTCCCTAGGCTAGGTCTAGCATGTTACATTGAGCACAGCTACTGTCTTTAAAAACAAGTAAAGATTATTTGATTTTTTTTACGCCGCTCCTAGTACAGTCAAATAGCTATTTGGACTGAGTGTAGAATACTAACCCTAAGCAAAGCCCTAACTAAGATTTTGCGATCACGAATATCCATCAATTCCCATCGTTGAAGAGGAAAGCATCTCTGTTACCTTTAATCTTGCTTTGTCAGGGGTATTTCTTTCAGATAATTGATTCAAATCGATATTTTAAAATCAAACTCAGCTTAATAAGTAATGTAATGCACATGAGCTTCTGCTTATTCCTTGTCCATGCGGCAGGTAAGTAAAATAATAGCAAATTTTGGATAAGGTCTAGGCCGACTTACTTTTGGCATCATAACATTTTTATAATATCATCTTTTGATTCCGTTTAGCAATTTAGAAGAGTGTTCAATAGGTGCCTTACGTATTCATAATCATTGTTTTTTTCAATAACACCGGTCCACAGGCGTGATCGATCCTATGCTTTCATTTAAAATTAATTTAAACAATACGTGGTGAGGCTTGTTAAATCAGGACATATAAAAATATTTATAAAATGAAAAATATCGTAGAGATTGCATCAGAAAACGCCGATTTTAGTACATTAGTAGCTGCTGTTGTAGCTGCGGGTCTAGCAGATACACTTAGCGGCAGCGGACCGTTTACAGTGTTTGCTCCAACAAACAAAGCATTTGCAAAATTACCTGCAGGTACAGTAGAGGGACTTTTAAAGCCTGAAAACAAAGAAAAATTAGCAGCTATTCTAACTTACCATGTAGTAGCTGGGAAAGTAATGTCTACAGATCTATCCAATGGACAGAAAGCTGCAACCGTCAACGGTCAGGAAGTGACAGTTACTATTGGAGATGGTGTACAAGTAGATACTGCAACAATAACAGCAGCAGACCTTGAAGCATCAAATGGTGTTATTCACGTGATTGATTCCGTGATCATGCCTAAGTAGCATGGATTAACCATGCGGTTTCGGATAACAAATGAACCGCATGGTTTTTTTAATTCATTAAATTTTTTGTAAAAGGGTTGTTAATATTTTTTCTTAGATGTCACTTGCAGGCTTGCCCATTAAATGGTTTTAAATAATATTTTCAATTATCTTTTTAATTTGATTTATTTTTGTTTTAATCATAAGTAATTTAAATTTATTATATAATATTTAAGCTTCTATCACGATTCTAATGGTAATTTTTCAAGGTTAGAAGTGTCAGATATCCAACGGAACTCATATTACCCTGATTTCCAGGACACAATATCCCTTTGAATGTTGGCCTATTTGTACTTAGCATTATAATAAAGTATATATTCTTCTTATTTAAGGGTAGAACCCTATTTAATATTTGAATAACTGTTCAATCGAAAGTATTTTTAGAGAGATTTTGAAATAATTTAAAAAAAGGAATCTTAGCTTCATAAATGAAGTTTCAAAGTAACGAAAGAAGCACATATAAACTACTGCAAAAATTGGTATAAACAGCAACTTGCTGAATCAATAGGTACAAAATCTAAATTCATCAATTTTTTTAAATAAAATTCACTTAAAATCCTATATTTTAACATTTTTAAATTTCTAATTTCAAAGTTTAAATCCATTTAACTTCTTCCTTTTTTTGATCCTTCATTCCGTTCAATTTTGAAAAAAACCATCTGTTCATCATCTTCTAGTTGAATACCCTATAATTGCTTTTATTTCTTCATCATCAATTTCTATAAATTAGCATCGCTAATAATTATTTTTCAGAATTACTCTGCTTATAGCTATCTTTAAATAGGAAAGTATTTGTCCGTATTCTTTAAATATGAATGTTGAAAAACTCAAAACGATAAGCCTTTATATTTTTCACCTACTATTTGTTTTTCTGGACAGCATGTATTATTGAGAATTTTTATTCTTTTTATAAATTTCTTTTTGTCAAGCCTATTTTGTTTTAAAATACGGATAAAAATTATCAGCATTACCATATTTTTAGATTCATTTAACAGTTCTATCATTTCAACCCTGCTAGCTGTAGAATGCTGGCCTAGGTATATTCCATACAGTAGTTGGATGTAATTACACCTTACTATCAATAACCTTTGTAATTCGGACAACTCATTAATTCCATCTATTAAATCTTTTCCGGGCGACACAAATGATTTGTAGAATGATCGAATATGTCAAATGTGAGCGCTCCAGCAGAACACATCTTAAATTTGACTATCACCAATCGTTCCCATGGAACGATTATTTCGGCAGGTTTGCCAAATGCTACAGACTAATCGATCCTAGGGATCGTAGATTTAGCTACATATTTTGGTACTTTGGTAAGGGCGTAAAATCTTTCGTCCTACATTCATTTATATTACCTAAGTCAAGAAGAAGCTTTAGAATTGTCTTGAATTTAGGAGTCCTCTGTTGAGTGATGGTTTCCAGCGTATTGCTAGGTGTTAATTCCCGAATGTTTAGATCGTTATTCCCCTTAAAAACACTTCATAAAAGTATTTTTAAACTCCCAATACCAAGAATTATAAAACTCGAAATGACATATTCAATTATTTCAAATAATTCCCTGATTACCATTTGATACTAACAGGCCTCCAATCAACCTCTTATCCCAAACTCTTTTGCCTTCAAGTATAATCGGTTTAGATTGAATTTTTATAAAATAATCAATCCACCACTTATGAAAAAGCTACTCTTAGCTGCGCTGGCCTTGACCTTCTCTTTTACGACAATGGCTCAAGATGATCCTGCTAAGCCGGAAAAGAAGGAAAGCAAAGGCTTATCGCTCGAACCCGGAAGAACATTTGATTTTGATCTATCTGAAGGTTCTTGGATAGCTTTAGACGTCAGTCCTGATGGAAAGACCATCGTATTCGACTTCTTGGGCGATATCTACAGCATCCCTATCTCAGGTGGCAGTGCAACTCAGCTCACCACCGGAATGCAGTTTGATGCTCAGCCTCGCTATAGTCCTGATGGTACGGAAATCATTTTCATCTCAGATGAATCAGGGGGAGAAAACGTCTGGACCCTCAACCTTGCTGACCAAGAGAAAAAGCAGATCACGAAAGGCAACGACAATAGATACCAAGGTCCGGAATGGACTCCTGACGGAAAATACATGATTGCATCCCGTCAAGGGGGTGACGGAGCACACAAAATATGGCTATATCATGTAGACGGAGGTTCTGGTATAGCGATGGTCAAAGAGCCAAATGCACTGCGGATGCTCGAAGGTGCTTTTAGCAAGGATGATCCATATGTCTGGTTTTCTGAAAGAAATGGATCTTGGACTTACAACGCTCCAATGCCACAATACCAGATTTCAACCTACGATCGCGTGACGGGTGAAATGATCACCCAAACGTCTCGATACGGTTCGGCTTTTCGTCCTACGCCGAGTAGTGATGGTAAATGGTTGGTTTATGCCACACGACATGATACACATACCGGATTAATTCTACGGGATCTCGCCACAGGAGATGAAAGTTGGTTGGCATATCCGATCCAGCATGACGATCAAGAATCGAGAGCTTCAAGAGATGTACTTCCGGGATTTTCTTGGACACCGGATGACAAAAGCATTGTGATCTCTTATGGAGGTAAAATTCACCAAATCGAGGTAGCCAGTAAAAAGGTCACAGAAATATCTTTTAACGTAAAGAGTAGCATCGCACTGGGGCCAGAACTTGATTTTGACTATCCTATTTCTGATGAGGCACAATTCACCATTACACAAATCAGAGATGTAGCGCCATCACCTGATGGAAAGCAATTGGCTTTTACAGCATTGAACGAATTATACCTGATGGACTTGCCGAATGGTACCCCAAAGAAGCTGTTGGACTTAGATGAAACACAGGCTGAGCCTGCTTGGTCTCCCGATGGTCAATGGCTAGCGTTTGTCACTTGGCAAGCTGAAGGTGGCAAAGTCTATAAAGTAAGGCCTAATGGCAGCAACCTAACCCAACTCAACAAAACAGATGGTGTATTTCAAAGCCCGGTTTGGAATAATGATGGCACCAGAATAGTTCTGATCAAAGGACAAGCTGAAGACTTCAGAAATGCGCTCCAACGCACTGCCTTTAGAGGTACAAGTGACCTTATTTGGGTTTCAGCAGCTGGTTCTGGCAACAACTTTATCTGTTACACGGATGGGAGATCTAATCCACATTTTACCAAGAACTCGGATCGAATCTATTTATCGGGGAGGGCAGGTTTAGTCTCCATCCGTTGGGATGGCACAGATGAGAAGGCACATATTCAGGTGACCGGAAAAGCCGCCCCTGGTTCTTCCGATGCGCCAAAAGCGGATTGGATAAAAATGGCTAGAGAAGGTGATCAAGCATTAGCGGCTATCGGCATGGATTTGTTTGTGGTCACAGTACCTCAGGTGAGTGATAAAGCTACAAGCATTTCCGTAGCCGATGCAAAAAACGCAGCCTTTCCCTCTCGAAAACTAACTGATATTGGTGGGCAGTTCCCTGCTTGGGGCTGGGACAATAACCTAGTGCACTGGGCTGTAGGAAATGCGCATGTCGCTTTTAGCCTCAGCGATGCCAAAGCTTTCGAAGTACAAAAAGCCGCTGACGCAAAAGCGAAGAAAGAAGCCGAAAAAGTGGAAAGTGATGATCCGGAAGAAGGCGCTGAAAAGAAAGAAGAAAAGGACGACACACCGAAAGAATACGAACCAACGGAACGTAGAATCGAAGTAAAATCAGCTCGTGATATTCCACAAGGAACGATGCTCCTGAAAAATGCTCGTTTGCTGACCATGAAGAATAATGAGGTGCTGGAAGGCACTGATATTCTGATTGATAACAACCGGATCAAAGAAATTGGGAAGAACATCCAAGTGGATCGAAATGTGAAAGTCATTGACGCGACTGGCAAAACGATTGTGCCGGGTTTTGTAGATACGCACTCCCATTTCCGTCATCCGGTGAACTTACACCGTGGTGAGTTTTGGCCTTATTTGACCAATCTTGCTTTTGGTGTAACCACCACGCGTGATCCACAGACCGCAACTACGGATGTACTGACTTGGTGGATGCGGGTAAACTTATCGGCCCGAGAATTTACTCTACAGGCCCTGGTATTTTCGGGAGTGAAAACGTCAGCAGTTTAGCCCATGCACGTAAAGTAATGACGCGATACAGTGCTTATTACAATACCAAAACTGTCAAAATGTATGGCGCAGGAAATCGTCAGCAGCGACAGTGGATCATTCAGGCAGCGCGCGAGCAAAATATTATGCCTACCACTGAAGGTGGGCTTGATTTCAAGAATAACCTAACCCAAGTGATTGACGGTTATCCTGGTCACGAGCATTCCTTTCCTATTTTCCCGCTTTACAAAGACGTGATTGATATGGTAGCCTTTTCCAGAACTGTTTATACCCCAACGCTTTTGGTAGCCTATGGCGGGACCTTGGACAGAGAACTATTTCTATGCGACTGAGAATCCACATGCGGATCCGAAGTTGACTCACTTTATGCCACATTGGAACCTGGATTCTAGAACCAGAAGACGTGATGCAGGCTGGTTTATGGAAGATGAATATGTGCATGTAGAGCAAGCTACTTTTGCCAAAGACTTGATAGAAGCTGGCGGGCGTGCAGGTATTGGTAGCCATGGTCAGCTGCAAGGCTTGGGCTATCACTGGGAGCTTTGGGCGGTACAGTCTGGCGGCATGACCGAGTATGACGCGCTACGAGTTGCGACTATTATCGGTGCCGAAGCAATTGGTTTGGATCAAGACTTAGGATCGCTGGAAGTAGGGAAACTTGGGGATTTGGTCATCCTAAATAGCAATCCATTGGATAACATTAGGAACTCCAAAGACATCAGCCATGTGATGATGAATGGTCGCTTATACGAAGGGAATACCTTGGACGAAGTTCATCCTCAGCAGAAGAAAATGCAGCAATTTTGGTGGCAAGATTACACCCCAAAAGGTGTCCCGGGGATAAAAAAGTAAATATGATCTCAACACACTTTTGATAAGTTGTCAACAAGGTATAGCGAAAGGCGGAATATTATCTTCGCAAATAATGATGGTATTCCCAGCGAAACGAATGATAAATTCAACTACCTCCAATCGTTCTTACAGAACGAGTATTATCACTTCTTGCCAATTACTTGAGCATAGTCGATCCTATGGATTGTTGACGTAACGAAAGAATTTTACGGTTGCTGATAGGGGCGAAAAATCTTTCGCGCCTAAATTTTTGGATATCGTCGAAGTTCAGCTTCTGAAGAATCATGAAAACTTTTTTGATCCCCCAAACTACCTGATGAAATCTTTTTCGGAGCCTATGTAATATATTGTAGCAACGCGTAAGCCCACACCAGAGCGAAGATTTTGAACAGATCGCTAGGTGTAATTTCCCTATTCTGTTCTCAACGAGTATAGGGACTGCTCTTCCAATCGTTTAGAATTTTTAAACCACATAGAAATTTTAAAGAAGATCTTTATTTTCCAGACTGTCGAATAATATCTCTACGAATTTTTCTCCACCATCTTTATTTAAATGGTCCATATCTTTAAACATGAAATCCTGTTCTAGAAATAAACTATCGAAATCTACAATAGGTATATCATAATTCATAAATATACTATCTGCATCATAGCTTTCATTGTTCAAAATCCCTACATAAGTTTTAGACAATGGAAACCTCAGTCCAATTAGCTTTATGTTTTTCACCTTACAAATAGCTATAATCCTGTTCAATGATTCTGACATTATTTGTGAAGGATTAGGCAATTCAAAATAATTATCTATACGATCTTGGCTTATTTCTATTTGTTCTAAAATGGATAAATCTTCCCAAGAACTCTTAGATCGAACTCCACCCCACCTAGAAAAATCAAATAATTCATACTGTATGAAATTTTTTATCACTAAACTATATCTGTCATTCAAGAAAACACAATAGTATTTAAGGTACTTGTTGCGTATGAATTCTTGAAAACTGGAAAAATCTTCTGTATCAGCATAATATGCTGATCTATCTAAATTGTTTTGATTCTCTCTTGTGGGAGAAAGCGTATGGTCATCTACACTGATATATATTTTTTCTAAAGTTGTATTTCGTATAAGGAATTTCAACTTACGCTCCATATCTAGATAAGAGTCGCTTTGACCCGAGAAATTATGAACATCATGGATTTCAGTAAAGTCACCAAGAGGAGTGCCATGAGAATCTGCAAGTAGGTATTCTGAATACCCTAAATCAACTTCATCGTAATCTTTTATATAAAAAGATCGAATCAAAAAAAACAATAAAAAATTAAGTGCCACTAGTAGCAAAAGAAAAACGGAAACATGTCTGAGGAACAGTTTTATCATCATACTATCAAAATTGGAAATATATAAATTCTATTTCTTCGGAGGTATTCCCGAATATATCGATGACCACGATAATTAATATATAAATTGACCACCTTTGTACTCTACTCGGAATTGATTTCATTCCTGAAATCCCATATTGACCGACTCTTCCTTTCCATTCCACTAAAAGAAATCCAATTATCAAAATCAATAAAGTAATCGCTCCCGGGAATAGTGAGAAATCAGGTATTTCAAATAATTCTTTGGAAAAGATCCCGGAAATGTAGCTCAGAGCATGGTTCATGTTCTCAGCCCTAAAAAATATCCAAGAAAATACAGTCAATCCAAAAGTGCATAGAATAGAAAATAATTCTCTCAAACTAGGAAATTTTTTGTCCAAAGCTACGATTCCGAGATGTTGTCTGTTTTTATCAAACAACAACAAGGGAATAAAATAAATGGCATTTAGAGTTCCCCAAGCTATAAAAGTCCAATTTGCGCCATGCCAAAAACCACTGACAAGAAATATAATGAATATATTTCTGATTTGCTGTGCTTCACTTCCCATGCTACCACCCAACGGGATATACAAATAATCTCTAAACCATGTAGAAAGCGAAATATGCCATCGGCGCCAAAATTCAGCCATATCCCTAGAGAAATAAGGGAATGCAAAATTCTGCGTTAGATTGAATCCAAATAATCTTGATGTTCCAATTGCAATATCTGAATAACCTGAAAAATCTCCATATATCTGAAATGTGAAAAATACTGCTCCAAGCACTAAGGTACTACCTTCATAATCTGAAGAGTTATTAAATATTGTATTGGAAAACTCAGCACAATTATCTGCAATAACAACTTTCTTAAACAATCCCCACAGCACTTGGCGCAATCCATCTGTTGCCTGTTTATAATCAAATTTCCTGCTTTTATAAAATTGGGGTAGCAAATTGGATGCTCTCTCTATTGGTCCGGCTACAAGCTGAGGAAAAAAACTAACGAAAGCTGAGAAAGCTACCAAATCCTTTGTAGCCTTTAATTTTTTCCTATATACATCTATAGAATAGCTCATTGTTTGAAACGTGTAGAAACTAATTCCAACAGGTAAAATAATATTCAAACTATTTGCTTTAATAGGCATCCCCATGAATGTAAAAGCTAAAATAAAATTATCAAGAAAGAAATTATAGTATTTAAAAAAACCTAGAAAACCTATATTCACCAAAATACTCAGCAATAGGAAGCCCTTACGTTTGAGTTTATCTTCAGCTTTATCCAATTTTATTCCTACTATATAATCAACTAATGTACTGAAAGCTATTAAAGCTAAAAATCTCCAGTCCCACCAACCATAAAAAAAATAGCTCGCTACTAAAATCAAAAAATTTTGTGACTTTAAGTTGTTTTTAAAAACAAACCAATATAAGAGAAAGACTATTGGGAAAAATATAGCAAAGTCGATTGAATTGAAAAGCATTAGTAATATAAGTTATACCTGAATTGAACAATAATTTGCAATTAGCTTTAATCTAAAAGCATATATAAAGTCGCTCCTTCAAAAGACACAACCATAAGAATTGTATTTTGCATTAAATTTTAAATTTTTTGAAATGAGAAGTCTGTTGTCTTAATGTTCAATGTGTTATAATATTTTCGTTATCGGTCTCACTTTTTCATATCGTATTGTAGGAAGGTTTTCCTGACTTTAAAAAGACTTTTAAGACATTCTGATACTTTTTTCAAAGGGCTGCAAGTTGGTTAATCGTTTCTTTTTTGAGCAAGGGATACCTACACCACTTCATTGGATCTTTCCTTTCTGCCACCTTCATTCCAACTGAAAATTTATCAGTTTGGCGATTTCAACGTGTCAGCACCTCTGTTGCCGGAATAGCGGTTCTACTTCAAAGGATTTGCAATTATACTATAATTCTCTGTTCATTCTGTATTATTCCGTTTACCAATGTTATTGCTCAAAGGTCGAGCGAAACTTTACCAAACCTTTCCATCAGTTAGAATTTGATATTCTACTATTTATTTTCAGGCTGTATGGAGACACAGACAGGTGGATTCGTATACAAGTTGGTAATGGTAATAGTATGAAGTTACATCCAGATGGCTAAGGAAAATCATCAAGTCATCTTACACTGACACGGTGAATATTCTTTGCATCGCTTCCTATTTTTAGTCGCTATTTGACTTGGACTTGCCAACTATTGCTTGTAAAATTGGCTTTGAAAATATCGATGAATCACCCCTAGACTTTCTATGAACGTTACAACTGTAGTCAAAGCTTTTCACGAATTAAATGTCAATGAACTATACGAATTGCTCAAGCTAAGGAGTGAGGTGTTCGTCCTAGAGCAAAACTGTGTATTCCTGGATCAGGATGATAAGGATCAGCAATGTTACCATCTTTTGCTATTCTCAAATGATATTCTGGCCGGCTACAGTAGGTTAGTTCCTGCAGGTTTATCGTATCCCGAAATGTCAATTGGTAGAGTTGTTACTTCGCCAGCTTTTAGAGGAAAGGGACTTGGAATAGTGGTTATGGAAATGTCCATTCAAAAGTGTCAGGAACTCTTTGGAAAGGCAGACATTCGGATAGGTGCACAGACGTATGCACTTGGTTTTTATTCGGCCTTGGGTTTTGTTTCTTACGGCAATACCTATGATGAAGATGGTATTGAGCATGTGGAAATGGTATGGAAAAATTAGTATGGTTGAAAATTATTTTGTCCAAATTATAATCTTTTATAAAATCTTCATCCCGTGTTTGCATTGTTGAATTTCAATTGTGCTTCTGAAGAAGTAAGACAACTGAAGAGTAACATATATCCAAAAAGCCCAGGCTTATTCCAAAAGGATAGCTTGAGCTTTTTTTTGCTGGTTGATTTTAGTTGTTAGACCGCTTTCCTACCTGTGATAAGTTTGTATAGGATAGCTATTACAGCAAGTACCAGAAGAATATGGATCAGTCAGGCAACACGGTAAATAAATACTCCAATCGCCCAACCTAATATTAAAATGACTGCGATGATGTATAATAATGAATTCATGATGTGGTTATTTTTGTTGCTTAAATATTTAGCCTGGCCATAAAACATCGAAGTGTCGTGCCATCAGTAAAATCCCTAAAAATAGGGTTTTAAGAATGTTTTTATAGCATTTTTTCTCTCGGTAAGGATTTTTAGTAGGATTTTTATCCCGAACTGGGGATGAGGTATTAGAAGAAAAATACTGATGATGTGGGCAGCTTAGGATGAGTTTGATAATGAATATAGTGAAATGTAGCCGGGGAATTAGCCGTTTGAGGATGGAATAAGAGCTGAGTATTTGAGTTTTTTCTGGATGATTCTTGTACTGTTTGCAGGTTTAAAATCAGACAGATCCCAGGTGAATAAGTCTATCTTTCAAAATGCCATCAAATAATTTTGATATAGAAGGACTAAGCAGTGATCAAGTAGCTTTGGCACGGGAGGATTTTGGGCCAAATAAATTAGACTACAAAAAGGAAAACGGTTTCTTAGATACTTTAATAGGCATTTTCAAGGAACCAATGACGATATTATTGCTGGTAGCCGCTTCCATTTATTTTATCAGTGGTAATACAGGAGATGGAATTTTTTTGGTTGTAGCTATCATTTTCATTACCTCCATTTCATTGTACCAAGATTCGCGAAGTAAAAACGCGTTGGAAAAGCTGAAGAACTTTACACAGCCCACTTGTAAAGTTATTCGCCACGGGATCATCAAAGAGATAAAAAGTGAAGATCTGGTAGTTGGTGACAGTCTAATGGTGGAAGAAGGAACCTCTATTACGGCAGATGGAATGATCGTTCATTCCAATGATTTTTCTGTAAATGAATCAATTCTAACTGGTGAATCCTTTGCGGTTTTTAAGGATAAAACTCAAGAAGACAAGTTCATTTACAGTGGCACCACCGTGGCCAGTGGTCTGGCTATTGCGACCATCACCAGTATTGGTAAGGAAACTAAACTTGGAAAAATTGGAACGAGTTTAGAAAGCATCAGTGAAGAGAAAACACCATTGGAAGTACAGATTGCAAACTTTGTCAAGAAGATGGCGATTGCTGGAGCAGTAGTTTTCGTGATTGTTTGGGCTATAAATTACTGGCATTCTCGCAACCTGTTAACTAGTTTGTTGCAATCGCTCACTTTGGCTATGAGTATTTTGCCTGAAGAGATTCCTGTAGCTTTTACCACTTTCATGGCATTGGGAGCATGGCGTCTTATGAAAATGGGGATTGTAGTAAAACAAATGAAAACTGTAGAAACGTTGGGCAGTGCTACGGTCATTTGTACTGACAAAACAGGAACCATCACCGAAAACAAAATGAGTTTAGCTAAACTCTTTTTACTTTCCTCCAACAAGATATATCAGCCCAGTGATCAATTAACAGCTGATGAGAAACGACTGATAGAATTGGCTATGTGGGCGAGCGAGCCTATTCCCTTTGACCCGATGGAAGTGGCGCTTCATCAAGCCTACAAAGACAAGATCCAAGTAGACGAACGTGCTTCTTATAAGCTTGTGCATGAATATCCTCTGGGGGGAAAACCGCCAATGATGACTCATGTCTTCCAAAATACCAAACGCAACCGAATCATCTCTGCTAAAGGTGCACCTGAAGCATTGATGAATGTTTCCAACCTTTCAGCCACCGAAAAGCAGCAAATAAATGAAGCCATTCAAGTATTGGCTACAGATGGATTTAGAGTTTTAGGAGTAGGGGAGTCAAGTTTTCTCGGAGATAATTATCCTGCAATGCAGCAAGAGTTAACCTTTGAATTTAAAGGCATAGTTGCTTTTTACGATCCCCCAAAAGAGAACATCCACAAGGTGTTGGAAGGTTTTTATACCGCAGGAATCGCTGTTAAAATCATCACAGGTGATAATGCTGCCACTACCACCGCCATTGCCAAACAGATTGGATTCTTGGGTTATGATAAAAGTATTTCAGGCGATGAGTTGATGCAGTTACCCGAGGATGAGTTGCAAACTTGCGTAACGGAGACGAATATTTTTACCCGTATGTTTCCGGAAGCCAAATTAAAAATAATCAATGCCTTGAAATCCAATCAGCAAATCGTGGCAATGACTGGTGACGGAGTCAATGATGGGCCAGCCTTAAAAGCGGCACACATTGGAGTAGCGATGGGGAAAAAAGGAACAGAAATAGCTAAGCAAGCCGCTTCATTGATTTTGTTGGAAGATGATTTGTCTAAGATGGTTGATGCCATAGCTATGGGCAGAAAGATATATACCAATCTGAAAAAAGCTATTCAATACATTATATCCATTCACATCCCGATTATCCTGACCGTATTCATTCCTTTGGCTTTAGGCTGGATTTACCCCAACATTTTTTCGCCTATTCATATTATCTTTCTGGAAATAATAATGGGGCCAACCTGCTCAATTATATATGAAAATGAACCTATGGAAAAGAACACGATGTCGAAGAAGCCTAAAGCGTTGACATCGACTTTTTTTAATTGGAAAGAACTATCTGTCAGTATTTTACAGGGATCAGTGATTACGGCAGGGACTTTATTTGTATATCAATATTCTGTCATAAGTGGCTACGATGAAGCACTGACTCGCACAATGACTTTTACTGTATTAATCGTAGCTAACATATTCCTTACCTTGATAAACCGCTCATTTTACTATTCCATTTTCACTACGTTTGGGTATAAAAATAATTTGGTTTTATACATCATTTTTATAACCATAGCCATCGTTGGGCTGATACTTTATATCCAGCCTTTGACTGCCTTTTTCAAATTTGAAAAATTGAATTTGCTACAACTAATGACTTGTATTTTGATTGGATTTATATCAACCAGTTGGTTTGAGCTTGTTAAACTAATTAAAAGAAGAAAGCAAGGTTCTGTAGAAAGTGAGGCTGCAAGTTGATTAGACTACATATAAATAGGAGTGCAAGATTTTTCTCCCTTATATAAATTTGGCCTTCAAGTCCATCCTCAGGAGTAGAACAGCAAGGACGCCGAATTTTGTAATAACTCGAAGATCTCTGGTTTGCTTTGGTGGTCTTAGTTATCAACTCGAAACGCATTAGAACTAAAAAAGCCACGAGGATCAGATCCCCGCGGCTTTTGAAACATTCTGTTTAAGATATTACTTGCTCAACGTAGCAGAAGCTTTTCCATATTCCCATCTGATTTCGAAGCTGGATGGTTTTACTTCGTAAACCAAACGCTCTTCCATCGTAGAACCTTGTCCAGAAGGAACATCAACTCTAAGTGCATCTTGAGCCTTGTCGTAGTCGAAAGCGCCCCACTGCTTAGCAGTTTTGTTGAAAATCATAGTGGAACCAGTTTCGCCAGGGACAATGAAGAAGCTGTACGTACCTGCAGCAAGTTTTTTGCCTTGTACCATAATATCTTTAGTCGTAGTGAAGATAGTTGCCTCGTTGGCACCAGCTCTCCATACTTCGCCCAAAGGAACCAAGTCTCCCCAGATTGTACGTCCTTTTACTGCTGGACTGCTGTAATTAATTGTGATTTTAGCATCACCTACCGTTCCTTCAGTAGTTTTGGCTGGGCTAGGTTTCTCTTGTGCATTAGCTGCAAACCCTACAAATGCGAGTAGAGCAAAGGCTAAAAAGCTTCTTTTCAAGTTCATTGTGTTGTTGTTTTAGTTTAGGTTGAAAATACAACTTTTTATGAAAACAGAAAGTCTTTTGGAGGACAATAATGTCGGATGTACTTTCATCATAAATGTTAATTCATGGGTAAAAGAGTATTCCCAAAACATTAAATCTCAACCGTGTGAGAAAAGTTAAGATGCTGAAAATAATGTAACGTCGGTCATCTGACATCCTTCATCCAGCCATCTTCCTAAATCGTCACCCAACCCTCTTTCTCATTACTTTCTACAATCGCATCACCGATGATCAATTCTCTCAAGCCGTCTGCGAAAGTTGGGAAAGTAGGAGACTCAGGCTGCTTGCCTTCTCTCACTGCTGCATACACTTCCTTGAAAAGCTGCTTTGAAGTATCTGGGAAGCCTTCTTGGTGACCTCCTGGGAAGCTTACCAATGAACGTGCTCCTTCATCCACTAGGGCAGGATCTTTCATCAAAATGGAGTTTGCAGTCTCTCTCTTACCTATCCAAAGTTCATTTGGCTTTTCGGCATTGAATTCAAAGCTGGACTTAGAACCAGAAACCTCAATGTTCAGACGATTTTTACGTCCTGCATTGATTTGGCTTACAGTGATAGAACCTGTACGACCATTGTCAAAGCGAAGAAGAATAGTTGCATAATCCTCAGAAGTCACATCATACTCTTGGTAATCTGACGGATCTAGCTTTTTTCCAGAGAAAGATTCTACAGCTTTCAGAGGCTTTAAACGTTTTGGAAATACAGTAGAGAAATCAGCCATAACAGCCGTGATTCTCAAACCAGTCACATATTCGGTCATGTCCAAGAGGTGAGAACCGATATCTGCTACTGCTCTTGATCCACCTGATTGCTTAGGATCCAATCTCCAGCTGTAGTCGGTTTTAAAGAAAAGCCAATCCTGTAGGTAAGAACCCATCACGGAATAAACTTCTCCTAGTTCACCTTTTTCACGCATTACTTTCATCTGGCGAACCATAGGATAATAGCGAAGATTGAAGTGTACTGCGTTGATTAATCCTTTTTCTTTTGCCAATGCAACAAGCTCCTCAGCTTCTTCTACGGTCACTGATAAAGGCTTCTCGCACACGACATGTTTACCGGCTAGCATGCACGCTTTTGCCTGCGGAAAATGAAGGAAATTAGGCGTACAAATGTGTACTACATCGATGCTGTCATCCTTTAGCATATTATCAAAAGTATAGGCATTCGGGATTCCAAGCTCTTGGGCTTTAGCATCCGCCACTTCCTGATTTACTTCTACAAGGCCTGTCACCTGGATATTAGGGATTCTTCTAAGTGCTTCTAAATGAGCAGGACCGATAAATCCGGTTCCCACGATGGCAGCTATGATAGTCTGGGGCATAGGTTTTTTAGGTTATTTCTTGATAAATTTTAAAATGTCAAATTAGGGAAAATGCCTCAAAAAATTCCCATTCTTAAAGAGTGATTTTTCTAGAACCTGATTTAGAATTAGGGAAAAGGCGACTGAAATGACTAATATTTTGATTTCTACTGTTTGGAAATCATTTGATTAGACGGCGCAGATGGCTCTAACCACCATTGGCGCGTGGTCACAAGATTTTTATCCAGCTCGATGAATTGTCCGATCTCAGGAACAAAAATAGGTTGGTTTATTTCTTTTGCTTTGACCATCACTCGCTCTATGGGATCTCTCCATGCGTGCATGGCAAGCGTAAATGCCGCCCAATGGATTGGCATAAATACGGCGGCATTAATATCCTTTGCTGCCTGGGCAGTCTCCTCAGGCACCATATGTATATCCGTCCAGCGCTCATTGTATTGACCACATTCCATCATTGCAAAGTTGAATGGGCCATACTTTTCCCCGATTTGCTTGAAGTGCGGACCGTATCCGCTGTCACCACTGAAGTAGATATTGTCATTTTCACCTTGGATCACCCAGGATCCCCAAAGCGTAGCAAAACGATCATTTAAACCTCGACCTGAAAAATGACGGGCAGGCGTCAATGCAAGGAGTAAGCCACCCGCTTGAATCTCATCCCACCAGCCCAACTCGTGAATTTTGGAAGAAGCTACTCCCCATTCTTCAAAGTGCGCTCCCATTCCTAGAGGCATGTAAAAAGCCTTTGTTTTATCCTTCAATTTCTGAATGGACCCATAGTCCAGATGATCGTAGTGATCGTGAGACATGAAGATCATGTCAATTTGAGGAAGTTTCTCGACGTCAATCGGTAATTCCTTGCTATAACGCTTTTTGCCCAAAAGTGCGTTAGGGGCAGGAACTTCTCCGAACATCGGGTCGATAAGAATGTTTTTACCATCGATTTGTAGCAGAAAAGTAGAATGTCCAAACCAAACTAAGCGTGTGGAATGATCATTTTTTACCAATTCCAAAGAATCCCTATGCACAATAGGCAATTCAAAATCAGGTCTTCGGCTGGGATCATTTTTGAAAAATTCAGGAAGCATCTTAATTGCTTCTTTGAAATCCATGTCCATATTCGTAGGCATAAGGTTACTGAATTTCCCGTCTTCGAAATAGTCCAGCTTCTCGAATTGAGCCACTTTCTGTTTGGAAGAACTACCGCCAAACTGAGGACTTAATGTTACGAATAATACGGTAACCACAATGAAGAGAATAACAATAGTAAGTATGGTAAGCATTAGAATTTTCAGTGTTTTGAATAAAAACTTGAGCATAGGTGAGCTATAATAGCTGTTGGTCAAACTAATGTGGTTTAACTCTAAAATTGTTTAAAAGGTGCGAAAATCAAGAAAACAAACACATTGATTCCAGAGATTAGCCAATAAGTACGAAGTGACCCAAATAATTTGGTTCCAGACACTGATGTGCCTGTCATCCTAGACCTCCGTTCGTGTCATTACTAACGGGGCTTAATAATTATTTATTAGTAAGGATTCTGACAACACAAAGATTATTACAAAGATGAGATTGAGTAACAATTTCATCGCTACACCCAGTGCACAATAGTCCGGAGCGGGAGATAGATTTATTCCAACCCACCTAGATTTTTTATAGTCGGTTTCTCTAGTCCTCTGATTATCTTTATCTTAATCTGACAAAAATTAATCAATTAAGCCCATGGCAATTATAAATCTAAAAGTTAACGGAAAATCTCAATCTGTTGATGTAGAAGAAGATACCCCTCTGCTCTGGGTGCTTCGAGACCATCTAGGACTAGTCGGAACCAAGTACTCATGTGGCATCGCACAATGCGGCGCTTGTACAGTTCATAGGAATGGAGAAGCAATATTCTCATGTATCACACCAGCAGCCAGTGTGACTGAGGACGAAATCACAACTATCGAAGGACTTTCCAAAGATGGAGATCATCCGCTGCAAAAGGCTTGGGAGGAAGTAGATGTACCCCAATGTGGTTATTGCCAAGCGGGTCAGATCATGAATGCTGCGGCTTTTCTAGAAAAAAATCCTACCCCAACAATGGAAGAAATCGAGGATGCTACTAATAGAAATATTTGCCGCTGCGGCACTTATCATAAAATCAGAGAAGCCGTTGCGATGGCTGCAAACCTTAAATAATCATGGCTACACTCACCAAACCCAACAGAAGAGACTTTCTGAAAATCGCCGGAACCACGGCGGGAGGATTATTTATAGGCTTCAATTGGATGAGTTGCGACTCACCAAAAATGAAAGTTCTCAGCACCGAGGAGATTTTGGGTCAAGCCAAGAATTTCAATGCTTTCTTATCCATTTCACCTACTGGTGATATCGTGATCTACTCGCCGAATCCCGAATTAGGGCAAAATATTAAGACTTCATTTCCTATGGTCGTAGCCGAAGAATTGGATGCGGATTGGAGCAAAGTCAGAGTTCTTCAGGCAAATTTAGATACAGACAAGTTCGAACGCCAATTGACTGGTGGATCAGGAGCGATGCCGCACTCGTGGGATCGACTACGCAAAGCTGGAGCTACAGCAAAGTATCTTTTGGTAGCTGCTGCCGCAAAGAAATGGGAAGTTCCCGCAGAGGAATTGACTACTTCAGAAAGTGTTATATATCACAAAGCCAGTGGAAAGAAAATTGGCTATGGTGAAGTCGCAAACGAAGCGGCACTTTTAACCGCTCCTGAAGAAATTACTTTAAAGGATAAAAAGGACTTTAAAATTATTGGTACACCGGTAAAGAATGTTGATAATACTGCCATTTTAACGGGAAAGCCACTTTTCGGACTCGACTTTTACCGGGAAGGCATGCTTCATGCGATGATTCAACGTGCTCCTTTTGGAATGAAAATCAAATCTATTGACGATGCTGCCGCCAGAAAGGTAGCTGGAGTCAAAGATGTGGTGACTTTTGAGAATAGTGTTGCAGTCGTAGGAACTTCAACTTGGCCTCTCATGAAAGCTAAGAAGCTTTTAAAGGTGGAATATGAAGCGGACGGAAAAGTGGAAAGTTCTGCTGATCACGATGAGATTTTCAAGGACTTAATAGCCAATGGGAAAGCAGAAGTGAAGCGGGAAGATGGCAATGTAAATGTAGCGTTCAAAAATGCTGCACAAGTGATAACTGCGGAATATCAGTGTCCTTTCTTGTCGCATTCACCTATGGAGCCAATGAATTTCTTTGCTCATGTCAAGGAAAATTCGGTAGAACTAATCGGGCCAACACAAACTCCCGAAAGAGCTAGAAGTGAAGCAGCAGAAGTTTCAGGAATTGCTCCTGAGAATATTACGGTAGAAATCACTCGCTTAGGAGGCGGTTTTGGACGAAGACTTCGAGCAGATTACGTAGCTGAAGCTGTACATGTTTCCAAAATGATGAATGCTCCGGTGAAATTAACATGGAGTAGGGAAGATGATCTGACCGGTGGAGCTTATCGACCTGCGGTACGATATAAATTCGAAGCAGCACTGGATGCAGAAGGAAATATGACTGGCTACAAACTGCGCGGTGTAGGAATGAATTCGGGAAATAGCACTAGAGAAAATAATTTCCCAGCTGGTGCAGTGGATAATGTGTTGGTCGAAAGTATCAATTATGAATCATCGATTACCACGAATGCCTGGCGCGCACCGATTACAAATTTTTTAGCTTATGCTGAGCAGTCCTTCCTGGACGAAGTTGCTACTGCTGCAAAAAAAGATCCAGTTGAATTCAGACTTGAACTCTTTGAAAAAGCTAAAGCAAATCCAGTAGGAGGTGAGTTACAATACAATGTAGATCGCATGATTGCCGTGACCAAAACAGCTGCGGAGAAGTCAAATTGGGGCAAAAATCCGAACATAAAGCAGGGAATTTCTGTTTATTTCTCTCATAGAACCTACGTGGCTCAAGTTGCTGATATTGAGATTGAAAACGGAACTCCAACTTTGAAGAAAATTCATGTGGTCACTGACTGTGGAATGGTTGTAAATCCTACGGGAGCAAATCATCAAGTTCGCGGTGGTGTGGTCGATGGTATGGGACACGCAATGTATGGAAACCTGACTTTCGAAGGTGGATTGCCAACACAAACAAACTTTGATACCTATCGCTTGATTCGGATGAAGGAAGTTCCAGAAGTAGATACTTATTATTTGGATAGTGGCTATGACCCTACAGGACTAGGCGAACCTTGCTTACCACCAACTGGGGGAGCTATCGCAAATGCTATATTCAGTGCAACACAGCGAAGACTTCGAAGTCAGCCATTTATTGACCAGAAAGAGTTTCAGGATATTAATTTGAAGATAAAGAGAGCATAAAAGAGTAGCTAGACTTTAGACATAAGTATCATGACACTAGATTTTAGACGTTAGATATTTGATCCAAGACTTAAGAATCAAATCAGTGAAACCTCTCAGAAATTCTGGGAGGTTTTCTTTTTCCCAAGCGGTTTATTTTGCAAAAGTTCTTGGTGAGGTAATTCTAGAATCTTAGCTCTTGATTCTAACTAGTCAAGTCTAAACACTTAAATCTTGATACTAGTATCTTGCGACTAATGTCTAAATTTCATCCATCTCCCGTTCAGGCCAATAGGGACCTTTCAGATTTAGCTTTTTATCTTCAATCTCAAAAGTAATTTTAATCGTATCCCGCTTTTGTTCGTGAATTGCCAGACAGGCATTGAAATGAACCAAGTCAAATTCTAATTCGAAATCTCCTGAGGTTTGATCTTTCAGATTGATCTCAGAACGAAGATTCACTTTCTCAGCAAGTGCACCTTCTTTCTTGAAATAGTAGGAAAGGAAAATGCCCAAGTCTTTCTCATTTTCTGCCAATACAACCTTGACTTGATCAGAAAGAGGTTTTAGAGATTTGGGTAATTCGAGTGTCCAGGTTTCTTGCATGCTTGAAATTAATGAATTCTTGTTAGAATTGATATTTTCAAAATGACAGGTAGATTGTTCTGATCGAGTTTATTAGCAATAGATATCAATTGAATATAATCCTCTATTTTTATTAGAATGACTAAACTCTGCTTTGAAACTCATGCAGTAGATTCTGTGTGATATTTTATAATTATCTGATTTTCAGTAATTAAAGAACATAAAACCAGGCTAGAATCGGACAAAAATTACTCTTGAGGCTTCTTCGGTCACCCGTCTTCGCCTCCTGCAGTCCGGCCGTGCTCTTCCAGCCTTTAAACAAAATAAAGTAAGTTTACTGGCATCAATTCGAATAAACATAAAAACATGAATTACCCCATTTACCTCGATTACAATGCGACTACCCCTTGCGCTCCTGAAGTGATTGAAGCCATGATTCCTTGGTTTGGTGAGAATTTTGGGAATGCATCCAGTAAATCACATGCGCATGGTTGGGTAGCTGAAAATGCAGTTGATGAGGCGAGGGAGCAAGTAGCCAATTTAATTGGAGGTCAGCCTAAGGAAATCATTTTTACCTCAGGAGCTACCGAAGCAATTAACCTCGCTATCAAGGGGACTTTTGATTTATATAAAGGAGAAAAGCAGCATTACATTACCTGCCAAACCGAACATAAAGCGGTGTTGGACACGATCAAATCCATTGAAGAAAGTGGGGCGGAAGTGACTCGCTTACCAGTTGACAATCATGGGAATATAGATCTTGAATTGCTTGAGTCCAGGATTCTTCCTTACACAAAAATGATTTGCTTGATGTGGGCAAATAATGAAACTGGAGTCGTTCATCCCATTGCTGAGATTGCGGAAATTGCTGAAGCAAACAATATTATTTTTTTCACGGATGCTGTCCAGGCTGCCGGTAAGATTCCTGTTTCTTTAGCTGGAATCCACATGATGGCTATTTCAGCACATAAGCTTTACGGGCCAAAAGGTATTGGTGCGCTTCATATCAGGCATAATCACTCGTTACCCAAGCCACTCGCTCAGATTCACGGCGGAGGACATGAGAAAGGGTTTCGAAGCGGTACGCTGAATGTTCCTGCTATTGTGGGTTTTGGAAAGGCAGCTGAGTTGAGAATTTCCGTAATGATTGAAGAATCAAAGCGTTTAGAAAAACTACGTGAGCTACTGGAAACCAGTATTTTGAAGATATCAGAAACTTTTTTGACCGGAAGTCATCAAAGGCTTTCACATGTTACGAACATAGCTTTTGGAGGAGTAGAAGGTGAGGATTTACTTCGGAGAATTTGCCAGAAAGTAGCCGTGAGTTCAGGTTCAGCCTGCACCAGCATTTCCCCCAAACCGTCACACGTACTTCAGGCAATGGGTTTGGATGCAGATCTGGGAAGAGCTTCGATTCGGTTCAGCTTGGGTAGGAACACGACGGAGCAGGATGTGTTGGATGCTGTGGTTTGGGTGGAGAAAGTGGTGGGGGAGTTGCGGGGATAATATATCTCCCACAGTGGAGCAAAGGCGCACTTATTTAGCTTTTAGCCATCTTAAACTTCGGAGAATTAAAAATAGATTCCCCAAACAAAGAATAATTGTAATTACAAGAACGCTACCAAATCAAGGGCATTTTCTAGTTAAGTCGTTGATAGGCAGATTTACTTCAAAACCTTCAAGGTCTTAAAGATAAAGGTTAGCCGAATGTTGCGCCTTTGCGGCAGGTTTTATATTATCAAACGTTGCTTCACGAGTGAAAAAACCTACAGATTCAAGTCTCTTAAATCCTCTTCAGTATCAATGTCAACTTTGCCTTTTGGGAAGGCTACAGTTACTGAATCATCCTCATTAGCAAGTACAATATTCTTAGCTCCTTCGTCACCAGTCAACTCCATCAATTCCTTGAAATAGGCTTTGCTGAAAAGTATAGGCACTCCTATCGTTTTGGAATACGCACAGGCGACGATGCCTTTGGATTCTTTCTTCTGAGTGGCGATAAGTTTATTTAAAATCTTTGCATCCACGAAAGGCTGATCACAAAGCATAATAATTACCTGATCAGGTTGATCGAATTTGAGCATGTATTCAAGACCAACTTTGATGCTGGAAGCCATGCCTTTTTCGAAGTGCTGATTAGGGATATTTGGAATGCTAGCACCTGGAAAGGTCTTCTTGATCTCATCACGGTTTGCGCCAAGAACCAATACACGCTTGTCTGCTTTACAGTCATTTGCGGCATCTATGGCCAACTGAAGTAACGTTTTTTCTTTGAATTTGGCGATTTGTTTTGGGTAGCCAAGTCTTGTTGATTCTCCTGCTGCTAGTATGATGATTCCTGTCTTCATTGATTTTCTTCGTGTATGGGGCCGATCTTATTCCGCAGAAAGGTAGCTTGTTTTTTAGCCAAAACCGCTTTCACCTCCGCTAAAATGGACAAAGCAATCTCTTCAGAACCCTCGGCACCAATATCTAAGCCCATAGGAGAATAGATAGTCGCTTGATTTACAGTAATTCCTTTGTTCA
>Ga0105055_10002694_pt1 | contig 27350 bp, 31 predicted proteins | sample BON03_FD_78090 | JGI IMG/M metagenome (GOLD analysis project Ga0105055, IMG submission 78090) | Freshwater microbial communities from Lake Bonney liftoff mats and glacier meltwater in Antarctica - BON-03 | ecosystem: Environmental > Aquatic > Freshwater > Ice > Glacier meltwater | place: Lake...
CCCGTCCGCCACCCGTCCGCCACCCGTTCAGCCACCCGGTCAGCGAGGTCGGATGACCAGTGGTCCGAACTCGATCACGTCGGGCGCGTCGAGTTCCCGATTGCGCGGTCGCGCCGGTCCCGAACCACGCTGACCGCTATCGTTCCGGTTCTGCCAGCGTCGCCACCTGCGACACGTAGCGTCAACAGCAGGGCGACGTGCATGGCGGTGATGCGCCCCTCGCAGGTGATGACGTTGCCGATCTCGACGATCCGTTCCGCAGACGGCTGCGAGCCGTAGTCCGCCAGGAAGTCGCCGGCCAGCCAGTGCGTGGCGGCGTCGTGGTTTCCGAGCAGGCCTGCTGCCGCGACCGCGACGGTGCCGGTCGAGCTGGCAGCCAACCAGGTGCAACGCGGCGCCACCGCACGGAGCCAGTCGAGCAGGATCGGATCGGTTGCGGCGCGCGCAGCCGATGCCGCCCGGCACGAAGACGATGTCGGGGTGTTGTACGTCGGCGAACGTGGCGTCGACGAGGTGCCCACCGCCGGGTCCTTCCACGGTGCCGACGCAGTCGCCGACACCGACGAGGTCGGCTCCGTCGAGCTGATCGAACACGCACGTGAACGCCTCGCACTCGTCGGCCGACACCCCTGGGTACAACACAACGGCAATCTGCACGTTCGCAGCCTCCCACGATTCGCGATCGCAGCGACCAGCTCCGGCATCCAACGCTGCGGGCGGAACTTGTACTGTACAACCATGGGGACGAGCGTCGACATCGACCGGGATGCACTGCGGACGAAGTACCGCGAGGAACGTGACAAGCGGCTACGGACCGACGGCAACGAGCAGTACGTCGAGGTCACCGGGATCTTCGAGCGCTACATCGACGACCCCCACGTCGAGTCGACCGAACGCGAGCCGCTCTTCGACGAGGTCACCGTGGCCTTCATCGGTGGTGGTTTCGCCGGGCTGGTCACCGGCGCGAAGCTGCACGAAGCCGGCATCGACGACGTACGCATCATCGAGAAAGGCGGCGACTTCGGCGGCACCTGGTACTGGAACCGTTACCCGGGAGCCCAGTGCGACACCGCCGCGTTCGTCTACCTGCCGCTGCTCGAAGAAACCGGCCACATGCCGAGCGAGAAGTACACCCACGCACCCGAGATCCTCGACCATTCGCGCCGGATCGGACGGCACTTCGACCTCTACGACAACGCCGTGTTCTCCACCGAGGTGACCTCGCTCACGTGGGACGACGACGCCCGGCGCTGGATCATCCGCACCAACCGCGGCGACCAGATGCGGGCCAGGTTCGTGGCGATGGGCACCGGGCCGCTGCACCGGCCGAAGCTGCCGGGCATCTCCGGCATCGAGACCTACCGGGGTCATAGCTTCCACACGAGTCGCTGGGACTACGACTACACCGGCGGGGACCCGTCGGGCGCTCCGCTCGACGGGCTGGCCGACAAGCGTGTCGGCATCATCGGCACCGGCGCGACCGCTGTTCAGTGCATCCCGCACCTGGCCCGAACGGCCGAGGAGCTGTACGTGTTCCAGCGCACGCCGTCGTCGATCGATGTGCGCAACAACCACGACATCGACCCCGACTGGTTCACCACGCTGCAGCCGGGTTGGCAGGCCGAGTGGCTGATGAACTTCACCACGTTGCAGACCGGCGGGTTCGCCGCCGAAGACCTGGTGAAGGACGGCTGGACCGACATCAGCCAGCGCATCCGCGACAAGGTGCTGTCGAACCCCGGCCAGGAGTTCACACGCGAGACGTTCATCAAGGCATACGAGGACTCCGACGACGAGAAGATGACCGAGATCCGCTCACGCGTCGACGCGCTCGTCGCCGATGCCTCAACCGCCGAAGCGCTCAAGCCGTGGTACCGCCAACTGTGCAAGCGCCCCTGTTTCCACGACGAGTACCTCGACGCCTACAACGAGCCAGGAACACACCTGATCGACACGAACGGCCGAGGTATCGAGCGCATCGACGCCGCCGGGGTGTGGGCCAACGGCAAACACTACGAACTCGACTGCCTCATCTATGCCTCGGGTTTCGAGGTCGGCACCGAGCTCTCCCGCCGATCCGGCTTCGAAACGACAGGACGCGACGGCGAGCAGCTGTCGGACCACTGGGCCGGGGGCATGCAGAGCCTCCACGGCATCCATGTCCACGGGTTCCCCAACTTGTTCATGGTCACCTTGAGCCAGGCCGCGAACCTGATCTCGAACGTGCCGCACAACTACCTCGAATCGGGCGCCACGATCGCCGCGATCATCGATCATGCACTCCAGGTCGACGAGGCCGAGGGGTCGGAGGTGACGGTAGAGGTCACCGCCGATGCCGAGCAGGAGTGGGTCGAGCGACTCGAAGCCGGCGCCGTTGGCCGGATGACGAACTCTCCCGACTGCACGCCCGGCTACTACAACAACGAGGGCCAATCCACGGGGCGCCGCGGCGTGCTCAACTCGATGGGGTACCCGGAGGGTCCAGTCGCCTACTTCCAGTACATCGACCGATGGCGGTCGTCGGGTGACTTCGAGGGACTGGAGTTCCAGCCGTGAACGTCGTAGTGATCGGTGGCGGGGTGGCCGGGTTGTCGACGGCGCTGCAGCTCGGACGGGCCGGGCACGAGGTCACGGTGATCGAACGCGACGACACGCCGATGCCGGCCACCGCCGACGAAGCGTTCGAATGGAATCGTCGCGGCGCCCCGCAGGTTCGCCACAGCCACGCATTCCTCGCTCGGTTGCGGAACCTGTTGCGTGACCACCAGCCCGACATCCTCGACGCGCTCCTCGCCGAAGGTGCCACCGAGATGCGCTTCGGCGACGGTGTGCCGCCCGAGATGGAGTTCACCCCCGAGCCCGGCGACGACGACCTGGTGATGATCGCGTGCCGTCGCACCACGTTCGAGTGGGTGCTGCGCCGCGCCGCCCTCGCCGAGCCGAACGTCACCATCCGCACCGGCCTCGCCGCCACCGGCCTCCTCACCACCACCGGTCCGAACGCCCCAAACCCGAACACCCCAAACCCGAACAATCCAAACCCGAAAAATCCCGCTGACGTTGCGTTGAGCGCAACACCGGCGCGCCATTTCGGGGGTGTGCCGGTGGTGACGGGGGTGCGGCTCGACGACGGCACCGAGCTGGAGGCCGATCTGGTGATCGCGGCGAACGGGCGCCGGAGCGCAGTTGCCGAGTGGTTGGCCGATATCGGCGCCCGCGAGGTCATCGAGACCGTGGAAGACACCGGGATCGTGTACGCGAGCCGCTTCTACCGGCTGCTGCCCGAGTCCGACCTTCCGCCACGAACCGGACCGATCGGCGGTGATCTCGGCTACGTCAAGTACGGCACGTTCGTGGGCGACAACCGCACCTTCAGCATCACGCTCGCCGTGCCGTCCGACGACGACGAACTCCGTCGACGCCTGTCGGATCCCGCGGCGTTCGACGCAGCAGCCCGGTCGCTGCCGGCAACGAAGCCGTGGCTCGACGGCCGGTCCGAGCCGCTCACACCCGACGTGCACATGATGGCGGGCCTGTTGAACAAGTGGAGCGACTACGTCGTCGACGGTGAACCCGCCGCCATCGGCCTGGTGCCGGTCGGCGACGCCGTGCTGTGCACGAACCCGCTCTACGGACGGGGCTGCAGCACTGCGTATTGGAGCGCGTATCTGCTGGTCACCGCGATTGCCGAGCATCCCGACGACATGCTCGCCGCCTCGGTCGCCTACGACGACGCGCTGCGGTCCGAGATCCACCCCTGGTACCGATCGTCGGTCGAACAGGACCGTGAGGCTCGGCGGGTGGCGGCAGCGCTGCTCGCCGGTGACGATCCCTATGGCGACGCATCAGATCCGAGGGCGTTCACCAGATCGATCCTGCGTGACGGGTTGGCGCCCGCATTGCGTTCCGACCAGGTGGTGCTGCGCTCGTTCGTACGCAACCTGAACCTGCTGTCGCCGCCCGACGCCCTGCTGACCGACGCCGACTTCGGTGCCCGGATCTTCGCGGTGTTGCAGACCAAGGATCAGCGACCGCCCGAGCCGTCGCTCGGCCCGGCGACACGAGCCGAGTTCCTCGACGCGCTCCCCGCCGCCTGATCAGGTGGGGCGGGTGCCGAGGGTGACGTCGATGTCCTGTGTCGAGCCGTTGAGATCGACGGTGACGGTAACGGTGTCGCCGGGCTGGTAGCCGGCGATCGCGGCGCCGAGCGACGTCGGGTCGGTGATGTCGGTGTCGTCGACGGCGACGATCACGTCGCCCACCCGCAACGAGCTGTCGGCAGCGCCGGAGCCATCAGCGATCTCGGTCACTTCGACGCCGAGGCCCTCACCGGTCGGTTGCGTGGTGACACCCATCAGCGCCCGGTCGGGAACGCTGCCGCCACGCAGCGAGTCGATCACGTTCATCACCGGCGTGATCGCGATGGCAAAGCCGATGTTCTCGGCCCCTCCGGCGATGGCGGTGTTGATGCCGACCACTTCGCCGCGCCCGTTCAGCAGCGGACCGCCGGAGTTGCCCGGGTTGATGGCGGTGTCGGTCTGGAGCAGGTTGACGAGCTGTGCGCCATTCTCGGCGACGATGGTCCGGTTCTTGGCCGACAGTATCCCCGAGGTCACCGACGGCTCGCCGTTGAGGTCGAGTGCGTAGCCGACCGCGATCAGCTGGTCGCCGAGGCGGACTTCGTCGGAGTCGCCGACGGCCAGCGGTACCAGGTCGGTGCGGTCGACGCGTAGCACGGCGAGGTCGCGGCTCGGGTCACCGGCGACGATGGTGGCCGGCTCGCTGGTGCCGTCGGCGAACGTGACGACTGGAGTGTCGCCTTCGGCGATCACGTGGTTGTTGGTGACGATGTAGCCGTCGGCTGACAGCACGAAACCGGTGCCGGCGGCGCGGCCGCGCGAGGTGTTGCCCAGCGGGCCGGTCTGGGTGACTTCCTGGCGCACCGACACCACCGACGGACGCGCGGCTTCGACGAGGTCACCGATCGACCCTGTCGACATGCTCACCGGCTCGGCGACGACGCTCGGCGCCGCGGTTGGTGACGAGATGGTGGTCGACGAGTCCTGGCCGACGGCGAATCCACCGATCGCGGCGCCAGTGAGTGCCATCCCGACGAGTACGCCGGCACCGAAGCGGGCACGGTGGCGCTGCGGACGTGGTGCTGACCCCGTCGGAGCTGGCGGTTCCCAGCTGGGGGCAGCGAGAGGCGGCCCGAGCGGTTCGTTGGGAATCGGGGACGGGCGGTCGGCGTAGGGAGGTGCGACGGGATCTTCCACGGATCCCAGGGTCTCGCTGCTGGGTCAGAGGAAGGTGAGAGCCAGGTGATCAGTGGTCGAGAGTTTCTGCCCGACCCTGAACCCGCCTCCATCAATCCTCCGCCCCGTTCGGGGACGGCGTCGGATGACAGGCTGGAGGCGTGTACACCGAGATCGAGTACGAACTTCGCGACCACATCGGGATCATCACGATCGACCGTCCGGCGGCCCGCAACGCACTGACGTTCACCACCTACGCCGAACTGGCCGACGCGGTCGACACCACCACCGCCCGATGCCTGGTGATCACCGGGCGCGACCCAGCGTTCTGCTCGGGCGACGACGTCAAGGAGGTGATGGTCGCCACCAGCGCCGACCTCCAACGAGCCGATCGCGAACCGCGCCTCACTCCGGCTGCCGGCAGCCTGTTGCGCACCGACGTGCCGATCATCGCTGCGGTCAACGGCGCTGCAGTCGGCTGGGGCATGGAGCTGGCCCTCATGGCCGACATCCGTATCGCTTCCGAGCGCGCCAGATTCGGTGAACTGTTCGTGAAGCGTGGCCTGTGCTGCGACGTCGCCGGGCTCGCTCGATTGGTCGAGCTCGTGGGGCGCGAGCGTGCAGCCGAGTTGTTGTTCACCGGTCGGGTGACCGACGCCGACGAAGCTTGCGAAATCCGCCTCGTGTCGCGTGTCGTACCCCATGACGACCTACTGCCGATGGCACTGACCCTCGCCGCGGACATCGCGGCCAACCCTCCGCTCGCCGTGCAGGCGCTCAAGCGCGGACTGCGAGCTGCGCTCGACCCGGACTGGGATGATCTCGGCCGCTGGGTGAGTTCCACACTCGCCGAGTTGTTCCGCACCGACGACCACCGCGAAGGCGTCGCTGCATTCCTCGAGAAGCGTCCAGCGAACTACACGGGCCGCTGAGCACCATCCAGTCGGGGACGAGTCCGACGAAGTTGTCGCCGAGCGCCACAACCGTGCGCGGGATGAACTCGGCGACGACTCCGTCGGCCCATGCCCGGGTGATCGCACGGACGTCGCTTTCTCGTGCGCGGTCGGTGGCGATCTGGACGGTCGAGCCGCCGAGCGGGACGATGCCTGGTGGCCGGAGCGATCCCCGAACACGACATCTCCGAGTTGGCGATTCCGTACCTTGCGATGGCCGTCGATGCCGATACCAGCGCGCCAGTCGAGCTGACCTCGGGACCGGTGTTGTCCACGATCTTGGCCGGCTCCGTTCTTCCCGGTGTGTTCCCGGCCGCCACGCACGAGGGGCGCGACTTCTCCCACGGTGGACTGGTGTCGAACGTGCCGGTGCTCGAGGCGTTGGCGATGGGTGCCCGGTCACTGGTGGTGCTCGACTGCCAGTTCCCCGACCAGCCACTCCCCCGTCCGACGACGCTCGCCGAGGCAGTGATGTACGCCATCACGATCACCCCGATGCGAGAGCAAGTGCTCCGCCACCTCCCGCTGGCAGCGCATCGCACGACCGTTCCTCGAACAGGTGCGCATCGACGGCCCGCGACTCCACCGCGCCCACGCGACCTGAGGGTGCGGCAACCGGGGCTGTCAGCCCAACGAGACCCCAGTTGACACACCACCCGAGTTGGCTGACTTCGGATCAGTAGATCTCGATGAGACCGGCGGCGCCTTGGCCTCCACCGATGCACATGGTGACGACGCCGTACTTGGCGCCACGGCGCTTTCCTTCGAGCAGCACGTGCCCGGCACAGCGGGTGCCGGTCATGCCGAAGGGATGGCCGATGGCGATCGAGCCACCGTTGACGTTGTACTTCTCGGGGTCGATGCCGAGCGTGTCACGCGAGTACAGACACTGGCTGGCGAACGCCTCGTTGAGTTCCCAGATGTCGATGTCGTCGACGGTGAGACCGTGGCGCTTGAGCAGCTTCGGCACGGCATAGATCGGTCCGATACCCATCTCGTCGGGCTCGCAGCCGGCGACCGCCCAGCCCTTGAACGCTCCGAGCGGCTCGATGCCGCGACGTGAGGCCTCCTCGTCGGACATCATCACCACGGCGGCGGCGCCGTCGGAGAGCTGGCTGGCGTTGCCGGCGGTGACGAAGTTGCCCTCGCCGCGCACTGGCTGCAACTTCTGGAGCCCTTCGAGCGTGGTCTGCGTACGGTTGCACTCGTCGCCGGTGACCGTGTAGTCGACGATCGACTCCTCACCGGACTCCTTGTCGACGAGCTTCATCTTGGTGTCCATGGGCACGATCTCGTCCTCGAACAAACCATTCTCCTGAGCGGCGGCCATGCGCATCTGCGAGGTGTAGGAGTACTCGTCCTGGTCGTCGCGCGACACGTTGTAGCGCTGGGCGACGATGTCGGCGGTTTCGATCATCGCCATGTAGACCGCCGGGTACATCTCGGTGAGCTTCGGGTCCATGTTGACCGAACCTCCGAAGCCACCGCTCGGGATGGAGATCGACTCGACGCCCGCACCGACAGCGCACTCGACACCGTCGAGGCGGATGTGGTTGGCCGCAATCGCGATCGAGTTGAGCCCCGACGAGCAGTGACGCTGGATGGTGTTTCCGCCGGTGGTGACGGGCAGCCCGGCGAGCAGCGAGGCGAGACGACCGAGGTTGGCAGCGCCATGAGCACCATTGCCGAGGGCAACGTCTTCGACCAGCTCGGGCTCGATGCCGGCTTTGTCGACGGCGCTGCTGATCGCGTGCGCAGCCATCGTCATGGCGGGCGTGATGTTGAAACCACCGCGGCCTGCCTTAGCGAGACCGGTGCGGGCGTAGGAGACGAAGACTGCTTCGCGCATGGGAGATTCCTGACTGATCGAGCGACGCCGGGCGGTCCGGGTACGGGCGCCAACCTAGTGAAGTCACCTGCCGTGGCTTCCACCGATGTCCCCCCAAACCCTGTTTGCGTTGCAATTCGGGTGGGACGGCCCACCGGAAACGTCACGCAAACGGGGATTCGCTGTCCTTCTCGTCGGTGGCGGTGGTGTCGGTGAAGTCGCTCGGATCGAGTTCGGCGAGGAGGGCGCGGAACTGATCCACCTCTGCATCGATGGCGGCATCGATCGCGAACTGATCCTGCTCGGGTGCTTCGGCCGGTATCGCCCCGGCTTCGTCGAGCACGGCTTCGCTGACGAACAACGGCGCCTGCAAACGAACGGCCAACGCGATCGCGTCGGATGGTCGGGTATCGATTCGCCGCTCTCCCGCCGGCCCGCTGACGGTGAGGTTGGCGATGAACGAGCCCTCGTGGAGCTCGGTGACCTCGACGAAATCGAGGTGACCATCGAGCGCTTCGACCAAGCTGGCCATCAGATCGTGGGCCATGGGCCGGGGCAACCGGGTGCCGCTCGCAGCAACCGCAATCGAGCTGGCATCGGCCTGACCGACGATGATCGGCAACAGCCGGTTGGGAGCGTCGTGCTCACGTAGCACCAGCGCGGCGGCACCGCTGATGGGGTCGACCTGGATTCCGATGAGTTCGACAGATATCATGTAATCATGATAGGGGCCAACTCAACTTTGGTCAGTCGCAGATGTCACAACCGCCGCTACGCGAGCTGGTGGGCTCTGATGTTCAGGCGGCCTTGAGCGCGTTGGCGATGGCGGTGCGGGGATCGCGATTCGGGTCGCCGGGGTTGTCGAGCGACACGTTGAACGCGTTCAGCGCATGATTGCGCTGGTCGTCGGTGAGCTCGGCGTCCATGATCCGCACGACCGAGGGGGCCAGATCGGCGCGTTCGCTGACGAGCTGGTGCGCCAGCTGTTCGTCGGCGGGAAGCTCCTCGATCGGGGTGCTTCCATCGTGCCAGCGGGTGGCGGGAACCTTTTTCTTGACCATGATGTCTCGTCTCGGTTGCAGTGGTTCCGCCCCACCGTACTCTCTGCGGCGATCAACCCTCCCCGACCGAGGCACGCGTCATGGTTTCGGTGGTGCCTTGCATCCGAACCGAGCGTGGCAGCCGACGTGAGATCACCACGCCGAACAGGGCGATCGCAACCGGAGCAATCCACGCGATCGCCACCGCTGCGCCCGGCGACCATCCCGTGTCGTCACCGAACGCCACGACGGCGCCAACGACACCCGTCCCGAGCGCCACACCCAGGTTGTCGCACAGTTGCAGCGACGACGTCGCCGAACCGACGTCGCGTTCGTCGACGCTACGAAACGTCAGCTGCGCATGTGCCGAGTAGGCGAACCCCATGCCGAGCCCGGCGCCGACACCTCCGATGTGGATCAACCAGAACGGCATGCCGTCGAGCACCGACGCCATCGCCGCGAGCGCCACGCCCGGCGCCAGCACGAGATAGCCGGCGCGCACGAACCATGCTTCGCCGAGGCGGGCGATCCATCGCTGCTGCATCCACGAACCAATTGTCCAGCTGACGGTGATGACGGTGACGGCGATGCTGGCAACCAGCGTCGAGCGGTCGCGGCCACTCGTCAATGCGTACGGCACGAAGGCGTCGAGCCCGAAGAACACGAACGTGATCAGACCTCGCGACGCGATCACGGCGGGAAGCCCGGGCGCGCCACGCAACGTGCCGGGTGGGGTGAGTCGACGCAGCGAGCCCAGCCCGATCACCAGACCCAGCACGATGGCAGGCACGAGCAACAACCGATCGAACGTGAGCCCCGCCACCAGCAGCGCGGTACCGATGGCCACCCTGACCGCCTCGACGAGACGACGGCGCATGAACGGCACGACGTTCGGCCGGGCATCGGCGATCGGGCCGAGGCGCATCATCGCCGGCACCACCACCGCACCGGCGACGACGACGAGCGGGATGAGCCCAAGGAACACCCAGCGCCAACCAACTCCCTGCGCGATCCGTTCGGCGAGCACTGGACCGACGAGTCCCGGCACCACCCACGCGGTCGACAAGATGGCGAACATCCGAGGACGCTCCTGCACCGAGAACGCTCGACCGATGGCGATGTAGCCGATCGCCGGAACAACTCCGGCCCCGAAGCCCTGGACGAAGCGGCCGACCACCAGCACCGGCATGCTCGGCGCGAACCCACCGATCACCAACCCGATCGCGAACAGCACCAGACCGATCACGTAGGGGCGGCCCGCTCCATGACGGTCGGCCTGGTCGCCGGCGAAGACGATGCCGATCATCGTGCCGAGGAAGAACGCGCTGGTCACCCAGCCATACCAGGCAATGCCGCCGAGGTCGGCTTCGATGTCGGGAAGGATCGTGGTGACCGCGAGCGACTCGAACGCGACGAGCGTGACGACGGTCACGAGGCCGATCTGCAACCCGCGGCGACGTTCGCCGATCACGGCTGCAGCGTTGGAATCTCCAGTCACGTGACGACAGGGTACGTCCAGCTTCGCCGAGCTGTCCGGCTTCGCCGGGCTGTCAGGCTTCGCCGGGCCAGATGATCCGGGCGGAAATGTACGAGCCGTCGGCGCACAGTGCGGTGATGCTCGAGCACGTGAGCCAGATCGCCTGGACACTGATCCAGTCCGCTCGACCGACGAAATCATGGTCGACGATCGTCTCGGCTCGGAACAAACGGCCCTCCGAGATGTCGATGGTCCAGTAGGAGTCAGCCGTCGACAGTCGCACGCATCCGGCGCCGACGACACCGACGCGTCCCGCTACGGCCACCGGGTCGACCAGGCCGTCGGAGATCGGGCCGAGCGCAACCAATTCGCTGCTGTCGGTCTCGCCATCGAGGTCGATCATCACCATCGAACCACCGAGGACCCCGGCAGCAGCAGCTGCAACCAGCGCGTGCGTCGAATCGAGACCGAGGGGCGATGGCGGACAGATCACCACGCAGTCGTCACACATCGAGATCGTGATCGCAGCCTCGCGGAGTTCCAGTTCTTGCGTTGTCGGTCGTTGCACGGCGGGTACCTCCTCGGCGAACTCCACCGATCGTCGCGTTCGTACGTAACAAACCCGCGACAAACGTGTTGCAAGCATGCGCGATCGAACGACCACCCGTTCATGACACACACGACCTCGTCGCCGCGCACACGGTGCTGCCGGCGAGTGCTCGGCGCGCTCGATCACGAAGCCGCAGCGGCACTAGTTTGTGGCGATGAGTGGTGCGCCCACCAGCGAAGACTCACCTCGACCCGAGGACCTCGATGTCGCGCTGCGGCGGGCGCGTCAGGTCGCCCGCATTGAAATCAGCGAAGCGTTGCACGACGGCGTGGTGCAGTCGATGACTGCGCTGATGATGCGTCTGGCCGTTGGTTGCATCGGCGCTCCTCCCGCAGTGCGCACCGCCCTGGAGGGGGTGGAGATGGAGATGTCGCAGGTGGTGACCGAGCTTCGCGACCTGATCAACTCGCTTCGCTTGCCCGACGGAGACGCCGACGATTGACGTCGCCACTGACAACGCTCTCAGCCCTCCGGGCTGATGTCGACGAGTCGTCGGCGCAGCGCGATCGCCACGGCCTCGGCTCTGGAGTGCGCTCCGAGCTTGCCCAGCACGCTCTTGACGTGATTGCGGACGGAGTGGCCGCTGATGTAGAGCTCGTCGGCGATCTCAGACGTTGCAGCTCCCGCTACGAGCAGACGCAACAGCTCGATCTCGCGTGCCGACAGCGCCGGCAGATCGCTACCACCCTGACGAACTCCCGCACATCGGGGGCGAAGGCTCGCTCACCGCGGGCGACTGCCTCGATGCCGGCAATCAGCTCGTGCATCGGCTGGCCCTTCAGCAGATATCCATGGCATCCAGAGTCCATTGCTCGGCTCACGTTGTCGGCGTCGCTGGCACCACTGACCACGAGAACCGCCGTCTCCGGCCAACCAGTGCGGACCTCGCGGATGAGCACGGTTCTGTCCTCACTCCCGAGGCGGAGGTCGACGAGGGCGACATCGACGCTCGATCGGCTGAGGATCTCCAGCGCCCATGTCCAGCCATCGGCGAGCACGGACCGCAGCTGATCGAAGACTTCGTGATGCGCGAGAAGATCTTCCACTTCTTCGTCAGGCTCTCCACTGTGGCGGGCAACAAGCTCGCGACGCGGTCGATCTCGACACGTCACCGACGTTGAGCATCCTGCTCGACCAGCGAGGGCGCACAGGTGGCGTTGATCGCTCCGACGATCGCCGGCATCTCCGACTGGGACCACAGCTTCAGGGCCTGAGCGAAACGGAACCGGAATCAGCTGTCACGTTTCGCTCCCCGGTCGAGTGGACGAAGGACGTTCTCTACGACCGGGCGCTGGATCTCGACATCGAGGGTCGATGGACATCACGAAGGACGACCTCATCGAGCACCCGGCTCGCAGTGAGGGCGAGTTTCGATCGTGGTTCCGACGAGAAAACTCGAGTCATGACATCCACTCAACCTGAACACGATGACCGCGTCGACGACCACGAGCGCAAACGTGATTCTCGCCTCGGCGCGGCCAAGGGAAGCGAAGGGTCCCCCGCCGACCTTCTCGACACCGACCGAAACATGCCGGGCGATCAACCGATCGACTCCACCGGGCCGAACAAGTCGGAACTCGAGGGCAAGGCGTAGGCCCGGATGCACTCGCCCTCCTCGCCGCGACGCGCAGATGCACTCGTACTCTTCGGAATCACCGGCGACCTCGGCACATCGAAACTGATTCCAGCGCTCGTCGAATTGTGCCGAAGCGATCGACTCGACGGCGTGCCCGTCGTCGGGGTCGGGCGTCGGCAACGCTCCGACGAAGAGTTCCGCCAACTGGTCGCTGCAGCGACCGACTCCACCGGTGCCGACCTCGTGAACCGACTCGAACTGCGGTACGTCAGCGGCGACGCCGCGAAGATCGGCACCTTCGACGAGATCGCGAACATCTTGCAACAGGCTGTCCGGCCGGTCATCTACGCAGCACTGCCTCCGGCCGTGTTCGGCGACGCAGCTCGCGCGATCGCATCGAGCCGGATGCCGGACGACGTCCGGTTCGTCGTCGAGAAGCCATTCGGATCCGATGCTGCAACGGCTTGCGAACTCCACGACGAGATGGTCTCATCGCTCGGCGAGCACAAGCTGCTCGTTGTCGACCACTTCCTCGCCAAGGCGTCGGTCGAGAACCTGCTGACCGTCCGAACGAGCAACGCACTCCTTGATCGCGTCCTCGACCGACAAAGCGTCGCGCGCGTTGCGATCGAGCTTCGTGAACGTGGAGATGTAGCCAACCGCGGCTCCTTCTATGAACAGGTGGGGGTGGTCGACGACGTCGTGCAGAACCACCTGATCCAGTTGGCGGCCCTCGCGCTGATGGAACGACCGGCCGACGACAGTGACAAGGCGTACCACGAGGCGAGAGCAACCGTCATCGAGTCAATGAGCGTCCTGTCCGACTCCGTCGTACTCGGACAGTACGACGGCTATCGCGGACACGACGACGTCGCCGACGACTCGCAGGTGGCCACGTTCTGCTCGTTCACGATGCATGTCGACACCGACCGGTGGCGGGGCGTCCCGATCGGTGTCGTCACGGGCAAAGCACTCGACGAAACGAGCACCTCCGTCACCTTCGAACTCGACGGCCCCGGCGCCAACTCGGTCCGTTTCGGGATCAAACCTGATCCGACCATTTCGATCGGTCTCGACATCCTCGACACAGATTCCGAGCACCGGGAGCATCGCGAACCCTCACTCCGTCGTGTCGAAGCCCAGCTGTGCGGCCCCTCCAAACACGAGGAACTCGGCGACTATGCAACGCTCCTCGACGACGCACTCGGCCAATCCAGTCGCCACTTCGCACAGATCGACGACATCGTCGCCGGGTGGCGAATCGTGTCGGGGATCACCATCCGGGGAGCAGAACCGTGCGTCTACGAACCCGGGTCCCGAGGACCGGTGACGCGATGACCGCGACACACCGTTGCCCAGTGCACGGATCACGCTTCGAAGCCGACGGCCTTGCCGGTGAGCGAACCCCGCCGATGTGGTGTATCCGCTCGTCACTTGAGCGTCGGGTCAGGCTTCGTGCGGCCCCACGACGATCACGGAGTCGTCGCCGCCGAACTCATTCGGTTCGTAGGAGTCGGCGCGCCAGTCGTTCTCCCAACGTTCACCGTCGATGAGGTAGCGGAATCGGTGTCGGCCCGATGGCAGCTCGGTCGTCGCGCTCCATGGCCCTCCATCGGCCCGCTCCATCTCGAGCGCCGTGTGCGACCAGTCGTTGAACTCGCCGACCACTGCGACCGTGCTCGCCTCGAACTGCTTTGGAAGCTCGAATCTGACCTGGTACGAATCCTGGCGGTCCGTCGGAACGCCGGGCCGGCCCACGGCCGTCCGGGCCTGCTCCGGGTACTGCTCGCGTTGCGCTTCCCGTACCTCGGCCTCCGTGGGTGGATCGTCGACGGCGGCGTCTTCGACCGGGACGGCTCCGTGCTCGGTGTAGTCGGTCATGCGGTCCGTGTACCCGGCGCATGGCCACAGTCACACATCAGATCACGAGCGGGTTCGTTCGGTGGTGATCTGCACGGGTCCGATCTGGCGTCCGCCGACCACCTCGACGAACTGCTCGCACATCCGAACCCACAATTCGGCTTGGAGGACGCGAGCGATTCCGAGCACGTCGTACAGCAGCCACATGGCCTGGTCACCGCTGCGCGCCCAGGATTCGATGATGAACGTGAGTTCGCCGTCTCCCTGCTCGGCACTGAACTCGATCACCCCTGCTTCGAGATGCCCGCGCAGCGTGCCGAAACGGAAGCTGGTGTCATTTCTCGCAATCACCGTCACGGGGGCGCTCCAAGGGCCGGCAAGGGCCAACAGGTAGCGGTCACCGGTACGCATCTCGCCGATCTCACCATCGAGCTTCGTGACCGGCGCCAGACCACCATCGACGGCGCGCTCGAGGTCCACTCGGATCCGATTGATCGCGTCGGTCGCAGGCACGTCGGTGTCGCCTATCCGCACGCGGTACTCCCGGTGAAAGGCCGGCCCGACGCCGTCGTCGAACGGCTGTTCATCATCGGACTCCGAGCTCCACCGTGGAGGCACATCGATCCGATCGACCAGACGCTGGCGGTGCTCGACCTCTTGGTCCGATCGGCGGAACCAACTCACCAGACTCGCGGCGCTCGACACAAGACCGCCTCGCCTCGATCCCTCGACCGGCACCTTCGATGCCGCTGCCGGCGACGTGCCGGAGCGGCTCGCTCGGGACTCGTTCAGTGCGCCGACGAACCCATCGACATCGGCGACCGTGACGGTGAGGCTCGGGTGGGTGATGACACCCGACGGCTCGATGGCAGCGACGGGCTCGACGAACGAGATGCACACGCCGCGCTCGTCGGTGGTGGCGAACGTGACGCCCCGGTCGGCCATCGACAAGTGGGCTGGGCCGGCCACCTTCCACCAGGTGTAGGGCCCCGTCACCGTGACCTCGGCGATGTTGGAAACGGGCGTCGTCAACGACCAACGCCCGAACAACACGGTCAGTTGATCGCGCTCGATCCTGGCCGAGCAGGCCTCGGGATGCACGAAGAACAGACGCGACCATGGTCGGAGGTGTTCTCCGACGTCGAAGCGGAATGCACGATTGCTCACCTCCGAACGATCCCCGTTCGGTGCTGGTTCGAACCATCGGACGACAGCGTCCGAACGCGACCTGCGATCGGTTGAGACCTGCGCCCGAGGGGCATGGTCTCGTCATGATCTACTTCGAGCGCAGATCCGTGATTCCGCTCGGCGCAGAGGAAACCTTCGACCTCGAACTCGACATCGACGCACACATGGGTTCCATGGCGGCATCGGGAGAACGAGCAATCGACGGTGTGACCTCGGGCATCATCGGCCTCGGCGAAACCGTCACGTGGCGCGCCCGCCACCTCGGCATCACCTGGACCATGACCACGCTCATCTCCGAAATGGATCGCCCCCACCGTTTCGTCGACCGTCAACGCCGCGGACCGTTCAAGAAATTCGACCACGAGCACCTGTTCGTGCCCGTGGAGGGTGGCACCTGCGTGACCGACCACGTGCGATTCACTGCTCCGCTGGGTCCACTCGGCTGGATCGCGGAGCAGCTGGTGTTGAAGCACTACATGCCGAAACTCATCGACGCCCGCAACGAGTTCATGATGGCCGAGGCAACCCAACGGGGTGGTCGTGGAGACTGAAGCCCACCGTGGAGACTGAAGCCCACCGTGGACACATCGCCGACCTCGACGATTCCCCGACCGACCGCACTCGCCGAGCAGGCCAGGCCCATGCCCGACTTCCAGCAGACTTCCGACGACGTGTCCTCAGGGACCACGGTCGTCGACGACTTCATCGAAGCCATCGCCACACTCGAACAGGACCGCAACACCAAGCCGCTCGTCGAGTTGTACGCCGAGGATTCGCAGTGCGGCAACGTGCTCGATCCCGAACGATTCGAGGGGTCTGAGGGCGCCGAGCAGTTCTGGAGCGCCTATCGGTCGCAGTTCGCCGACGTCACCTCCACCTACCAGACCGTGGTCGCCAGCGAGCGCAGCGCCACGCTCGAATGGCAGTCGAAGGCAGTCATCAACGACGAATCGCTTGCGTACCGCGGCGTGACCGTGCTCGAGTTCGAGAACGGCCGCATCACCCGCTCGTGCGCCTACTTCGACCCGACGACGATCCCTCGCCAGGTGGACTCCATCAGCTCCTCACGGTGAGCGCCGTCCTCGTACTCGACGACACCCACCTCGGCCCGGGGCGTGCGAGCACGCTCGTCGACATCCTCGGGGACCGTCTCGACCCGGCTGACCGCATCATTCATGCCGGCGACATCATCTCGCTCGACGTGCTCGAAGCACTCGCCTGTTACGCACCGGTGACGGCGGTGAAGGGCAACAACGACGTGGATCTCGAACTCCCGTCGTCCGCCCTCGTCCAGATCGACGGACACCGCATCGTCGTCGTGTTCGGCCATTCGCACCTGCCGTGGGATCAGCAAGTCGAGGTTGCCGGACGCGTCCAACGCCATTTCAACCCCGGATCACCGACCCAGCGCCGACGAGCGCCGACGAGCGCCGACACGTTCCATCGGCTGCATCCGCACCGACGACAACCTCCTGCGATGCCGACTCGAACACCTGTGAGCGAAGCCGGCCCGCAGGGCGACCCCGACCTGGTCTGTGGTCATCAGCCCATCGGCTCGCCGAACTCCGAGCAGTTGGGGTTCTCGCACATCGATGGTTCGCCGGGCACCTCGGGCGGCAGCGCGCTCACGCCGCACGTCGTACAGATCGGTGAAACATCGCCATCGTCAGTGTCGTCCCACAGGTCACTCATGGCGCCAGTGTCGCCGCCGCGTTTGCCCGATCCACAGAATCGGCAGGGAGCGGGTGCCGGCGATTGAGTTGGCCATGAACGGGTACGCAACTGCCCCATCATTTTCGTAAACACCTTCGAGGAGCATTCGATGCCCGACACCGACCTGCCAGGCAACCCTGAGAAAGATCCCGACGACTGGACCGCGGGGGACGAACAGATGACGGGCGCTCAAGCTTCATACCTGCGCACCTTGTCGCAAGAAGCCGGCGTCGACTTCGATGAAACCTTGACGAAGGCGGAGGCGTCAAAAGCGATCGACCGCCTTCAGGAATCCACCGGGCGGGGGAACCCAGATCCGCATCAGCCAACCAGCGATGATGTCGAGCGCCTCGACGAAGACGCTCCTGGACGTTCGCTCTTCGAGGGCGGCGACGCCAACGAACCGTCCGAGCCCGGCTGATCCCCGCTGGTCGTGTGGTTGTCAATCGAGCGCAGGGGGAAATTCAGCCGCCGTTTCAGCTTCCGGCTCGTCGCAGCGCAGCACCGTTCTGCCACGCCAAGCCCGAGGAGCAACGAAACTGACGCCGCACATCCGCCACAGCCTGGCGTACAGCCGACACTGGTACGCCGCACTCGGAGACCAAGCCCGACGCGCAACGGTGTACCGACCTCTGCCCGGCAAGTCCGCCGCCACCCGGAAGCGTGCGCCGTGGCCCGATGACATGAACTGCGTCGACACCACTCTGACCGAGTTGCACGAGGAGGGTTGGGAGGAGGGTTGGATGGTCAACCAGACGAGAATGTGGCTGGCGTCGCAGTGGACTGTGCGAGCCGGCGCCGCCTGCCCGATCGGCGAGTACCCGGGTTCTGTTGCCGGGGACATGATCGACCCGGCACCGACCATGTCGACCGATGCGTTCGGCCCGATCGCCGCTCCCCAACTCGACCTGTTCGACCGAGCAGCCTCAGGAACCGTCGAATCTGCTGCGGGTGAAACACGTCGCGGCGTGGCGCACTCGACGACGGGGCACAGCTCGCAAGCGTCGCACCGAGCGACGCCGAATCACCGGAACCGTTCTTCGAGGAGTACACGCTCATGGTTACTTTCATTCTCTGGCTCATCGCCGTAGTTCTCGTCACCGACGGAATCATCCAGCTGCTGTCGGGCTCCATCATCTTGGGCATCGTGCTGATCGTGATCGGCCTGGTCGTTGGTCCCGGTGGCTACAGCATCTTCCGTAACCGGTGACCGCCAAGAGTCAGTGAGCAGCGGCCAGATCATGCGTATCGCCGTTCTCGGACCGTCGCTGTTCGGGCTGCGCGAGCGGTACTGTGGTCTTTTCAGCCACACCGCCACCCTGGCACGTGGACTCCACGAACTCGGCCATCACGTCGTGGTCTTCGCCGGGCCACGCCACGCCGTGCATCAGCTTCCCATCGAAGTGGTGCCGATCATCGATCGGCCGCTGCCGGCCATCACGACCGCACGGCTCGATACCTCGACGCCAGCATGGTTTGCCCGCCACGAGACCCACGGCTACCCGCCTTTCAAAGCGCTCGAACTCGCCCACCAACGACTCCGCCAACGCCGAACCAGACGTTGCGTCGTCGCAGTCACGAACAACCTTGCGTCGGTGTGGGGCAAGGTCCCGACGCACACAGTTCACAATGGGGTCGACGTCGACGCCGCCAACTCCTTGGGCTGGCAGCTCGTCCTTACTGGTCCGGTGCAGGACCAGGACTACTTCGACACCGAGATCGCCCCACGACTCACCGCCGACATCACCTGGCTCGGCCCGCTGGACGCTCAGCAGCTCCGCGAGTTGTATGCCAACAGCAACGTCGGCGTGCCAACCGCGACGTGGGACGAACCGCTCGGACTCGTCGCTGCGGAGATGCTGTCGTGCGGTCTTCCCCTCGCAGCTCTCGACCGGGGTGCCATCGGCGAGTCCACCGATCCGTCCGTGGCCGTGTTGACTCCTGGCGACAGCGGCCAACTCGCCGGGGCGATCCGTGCCGCTGCCCGCCTCGACAGGGACGATTGTCGACGTGCCCGCTCCCACGTGAGCTGAACAACGAGGGCTTCCGGCGACAGCGGGTCGGTCCAGCACCTCGTCTGTAGCTTGGCAACCATGTCTTCGTTCGACTTCGGGCAGGCCCTACGCGAGGCGCGCAACGCGAATCCTGCCGCTATGCCCGACATCCTTGCGAGATCGGCGACGGCTTTCGGGGCGACCGATCTGGTGGTGTATCTCGTCGACTTCAGTCGAACAGTGCTCGAGCCGATGCCCGACCGGTCGGTCCACGCCGACGCCCCCGGTTCCGAAGAGTTGGCGACGACGATGGCGGGTCGGGCGTTCAACGATCAGCAGATCGTCACGGCAGATCGGCACGACGAGGTTCGGGTGTGGATCCCGGTCGTCGAGGGCTCCGACCGCACAGGCGTGATCGCGCTCTCGTTGCCGAGCGTGAACGACGATCTACTTGCGGCGTGTGTCGAGCTGGGGATCATGGCCGGCTACCTCATCGCTGTCCACGACCGGAGCACCGACGTCTACAACCTGTACCGGCGCAGACGCAGCATGAGCCTCGCAGCCAGCATGCAGTGGGACATCTTGCCGCCGCTGGTCCTCGCGGCCGGTGGCGTCTCCGTCGCCGGTGTTCTCGAGCCGGCGTACGACATCGGCGGGGACTGCTTCGACTACGCCGTCAACGGTTCGTTCCTCGATTTCGCCATCATGGATGCCGTGGGTCGCGGTTTGGGCGCGGCGCGGACGGCGTCGTTGGCGATCAGCAGCTACCGCCACGATCGCCGTGAGGGTCGGTCGATCGTTGCAATGCACACGAACCTCGGTTCGCTGATCAAGTCACTGCACCAGGACTCGTCATTCGCGACGGGCCTGCTCGCTCGGATCGACCTCGCGTCGGGAGCGTTCACGTGGACGAATGCAGGACATCCACTTCCTCTGTTGATCCGCCACGGGCGTGTGGTCGGAGAACTCCATTGTCCGCCGACCCCACCGTGGGGCGTGTTCGCGGGCCCACCGTCGATGACGACGGACCAGCTCGAGCCGGGGGACTGCATCCTTTCGTACACCGACGGCATCACCGAGGCCCGCACGCCGGACGGTGAGTTCTTCGGGGTGGAGCGTTTGATCGACTTCACGGATCGACATGCAGCAGAGACGCTCCGGCCAGAAGAGATGTTGTCGAGGATCGTGGCGAGCGTGCGAGAGCACCGAGGCTCCGACGAGCTGGGCGATGACGCCACGGCACTGATGGTTCGATGGGACGGTCCTGACCGCGCCGAGCCGGCCGCGGCACGGGCCTGAACGGATCGCCAGAACGAATCGGCGCTGAGACCGCGACCCCCTGACCGTTGTCAGTCGATGCTGATCGGTTCTTCACCGACGCACCGTGTCGACGAACGAGGCTGATCCCGGGGAACTGTCACGGTCTCCCGACCGCTGCGGCGATCCTGCTCGGCGCTGTCATTGTGCCGACCGAGCCGGTGTTGGCCCCGGAGGTGCAACTCGCCGGCCCCACGACTTCGCCGATGCACTGGGGCGGATCGCCGATCTGCTGTTCTTGCTCACACCGTCCGAACGACGCAGGATCGAGTTTTGCGCGCTCTGGTTGCGGGCACCCCTGCCACATGGCCTACGACTTTCGCATCGACGACACGGTCGAATGGAACTGGGGCGACGAGACCGGCAAGATCATCGAGCGGTTCACGTCCGAGGTCACGCGGACGATCGATGGGACAGAGGTCGAGCAGAACGCATCGGAGGACGAACCCGCCTACCTCATCGACCAGGAAGACGGACAGCACGTCCTGAAGTCCTCAACCGAACTGACCTGAGGTGCGATCGATCATCCGGTCCACGAGTCAGCTCTCTGTGCTGCGGGCGTCGGTTCGACGCGACGTCACGGTCGTGGGTGACGACGAGTTGCTCATCGACGATTTCATCACCGCAGTGAACGAGGTGACCGCAGCCGCTCTGTCGAGTTGCGGACGTGCTGAAGCGTCGATCGACGTGCGGTGGAATCGTAGGACGTCTCCCCGAGCCGAGCTGTGGGCGGAGATTCGAAACACGACAGCGACACCTACCTCGCTGCTCGGCGAAGGGATCATCGCTCGTGTGCTGGAGTTCACCACCGAGCGCGTCGACGTTCAAGAGCGCATCGGTGGCTCGGTGATCACCGTGCGCTGTCGCATCTGAACGACGCTGTCGATTCCGGCGGTGATCCGATGTGTGAAGACGTCGGTGTCCAGTCGATCAGGCCCAGGGCGGTGAGCTGATCGCGTGATGTTCGTGGAACGCTTCGGCCCGACCCGTGAAGAACAACTCGATCCCCCCGAACGCGCTGTCCATGCGAGATCGGTGTCATCGCCGCCGTAACCATCGAAAGCGTTGTCGAATCCGCCCAGGTCGTTCCAGGTGGATCGACGAACGGCGAACGACAACGACCAGAACAGCTCGTACCGGCCGCTGCGGCGGGTCTCCTCGTTCGGGAGCGGTCGTCCGGGATGGTACGAAGACGCAGCGCGCAGCAACGCGGTGTCAAGTCGCCCGTCGCCGTCGAAGAAGACATCAGGTGCCAGTGCAGGGAGGTATCCGACCGGGCCGCACACGATGCCGGGATGCTCGCCGACGAGATCGACGTAGTCGGCGACGAGGCCTGGTGTCGGGACGCAGTCGACGTCGAGGAAGATCAGCACGTCGCTGTCGGCGAGGGCGGCACCCCGGTTGCGTGCTTCGCCGACGGGTAGCGCTCGCCCGTCGACATCCCATCCGATCACCGTCGTGCGCGGTCGTTCGCCAATCGGCGGGCCTCCGAGGTCGATGATGACGTGCTCATCTGGTGGGCGGGTCTGCGCGTCGATGCCGGCGAACTGGCGCTCGAGATGCTCGCGTCGATCTTTCGCCACGGTCACGATGGTCACGGTCATGATCGCCGCCGACACCGCCGATTCTGTTGTCACTGCGGGTGTGGTCATGGTCGTGTCACGCCGAACTCACGCCCGATCATGTCGGCGGCCCGGGCGGCGCCACCCGGCTCGAAGAGGACGGCCAACCTGTGAGCACGATCACGAGCAGCCCCCAACGCCGATGACCACGACCCCGTGCTGAGGTCGGCCAACACTGCAACAGCTGCTCCCGACGCGTCGAGCCGTCGGGCGTGCTCCACCTGCTCGTCGAACGGTCTCGGTTGCGGCACCACGACGAGCGGGCAACCAAACCGGGCGGCGGCAGCAACGGTGTTGTTCCCGGCGCTGGCGATGACGACCGGTCGGCCCGCCAGCAGGCCGTCGATGTCTTCGACCCATCCGAGCGCGACGACGTTGCCCAGATCCGACGAATCGGCGAACCCCTTCCCGGCCAGGAACACCGTCGCATCCGGAACTGCGGCGGCGATTCAGCGCACAGTTTCGTGGCCGAGGTGGCCATCGCCGGTTCCCCACAGCACCACCACGTCGTTGGGACCCGGGGCGACATCGGGTGTCGACGACGCCCGTTGCACCGTGTCGGTACCCCCGATGAAACCGACGTGAACGGTTTTGGCGACCACCCAGTCCGGTGTGTCGGGATGCTCCAGAGCTCGCGGCCAAGGTGCCAGCAGCCGGGCGGCTTGGCGGTAGCTGAGTTCGTGTGCGCTGTCGGTTCGGAGCCAACCCGCAACGGCGGTTGGTCGCCGGTGCTCGGCGAGCGACCTGGGCGGGCGGGAATCGTCAATCCCGTTCGTACCCGACGTCATCGCTGCGCACACCTGCAACCCGCAGCCATATTGGTGCGACGGGTGGTTCGACGCCTCTTGTTGCGTGGTTCGGGATCGAGGTTCTGTTGGCCGAACTCGGGGGAATAGCTTCGTGGTGACGATCACCTCCTCCGACAACGACACCGTCGAACCATTGTTCGGTAAGCCATCGACGTGGCGCGCCGACATCATTTCCGATTTCCGTCTCCGTGGTGCCGAGCTATGCGCTGCAGCCTCACCGACGCCCGGATTCCCGGTCCTGCTGGACTCGATGTTGTCAGCGCTCGATGGCACCCCCGACGGTCCGTGGCTCGACGTGGGCGGCGGGTTGGGGGGCACGGCCAGCTGGATCGAACGCACTCACGGTGCCCACATCATCGTTGCCGACGCCGCACTGGGAAGTTTGCACGCCGCCCGGCGCCTGTTCGCGTCGCTCGACCTCACAGCGGCACACGTCGCAGCGTTGCCGATACGTGACACCTCGATCGCCGTTGCGGTCGTCAGTGGGGTGATGTCGCTCTTGGCTGAACCCGGCGAGTTGTTCGGCGAACTCCGACGGGTGCTTCGCCCCGGCGGGCGGGTGGCGATCACTGATCTGTGGTCAGCGACCGCCGAGACATACAGGCAACGACCGAACACCTTCTGGTCGCTCGAAAATGCCAGTGCTCTCGCCGAACGCCACGGCCTGCACACCGAGCACTGGGCGGTCGCTGAAATGGCGACGGGTTGGTGGCCGTCGGCTTCGATGCAGGTCAACGACGAAATCACCGTTCGACACTCGCACGATCCGGGCTACGCAAGCTGGCGGGAGGACCTCGATCATCTCGACCAGGTCATCACTGCTGGCAAAGTGGTTCCTGCCGGGCTGCTACTGGGTTGACGCGAACGCGGAGTTGGTGATGACAGCTCTGACCATTCCGTCGTTCTTGGCTTGGTCGATGTCATGGACGACTCCCGTACCCGTTCGCCGACCGATCATGCGCACGACACCATGATTTGGTGGTGACGTCGGAGTGCAGTTGCAGCGACGTGCCGACGAACGCGTGACGCATCACACTGGCCGAATTGTTCCGATCGAGCATGTTCCACCCCATCGACGCGATTGTCGTTGCGTCGGGGCCGATGACCTGGACGTCGACGCCGCTTCGGCTCAACGCATCTACCTCTCGTCGGAGTCGACGGTGTGCGAGTCGACGAAGCGGCGACTTGGAACCGACGTTCCATGCGTGGCCCATCGGTGACAGCACGATCATCAAGTCGACGTCATGAGTGACACCGGTGGCGATCGAGACGTCACCAGCGACACCGGAGCGATTGGTCCGGCCGAACCACGTCAAGCGACCATCGCCGACGCGCACGGCGGAGATCCACAACGGTTTCGTCGGCCACTGATCGAGCAGACGGTCGACGATCGCCAGCCGTGGCGCGTGATCCACCAATCCGTGAGTAAGCATGCTGATCAACGCTGCAGGCACTTGGGACGGGTGAGCCAAGGTGCGCAACGAGTGCCATCCCGGCAGTGTCGGGCTGGGCACTCGCGCAACGGGTGCCAGACCGTCTGAGTAGCGCATCAACGCACGAAATCTGCGGCCTTGCTGGGTTGATGTCGCTTCGGTGGCCCATGCTGCGAGGTCTTCCGGTGAAACACCCGCTCGCAGCAACGCACCAACGATGCTGCCTGCCGATGTACCGACGATGACCTCGGCGTTGCGTGCGTCCCAGCCGTGATCGTGTTGCAACGCCCACAGCACCCCGCGTGAAATGCCATTCCCGCGACCCCTCCCCCGCCGAGCACCAAACCAACGCGAGGCGATTCGATTGTGTCGTTGGTCGGCATCGGTCGCCGCTACCCGCCGAGCCAACCGCTGAAACGGTGCCGGCACGAACATCTGTAGCCGGGACTACTCGATCGCGAAGGACGAACCGTTGCCGACATTCCATGATCGAGGTGCGCCGGTCCGGGGAACTTGCACCGAGCGTGGACCGGGCCGCCGGCTGGCCGACGCCCCACTTTTTCAGTTCGTTCACACCGACAGGAGACACCCCGATGGCCAAGTCGTCCACCGAGAAGCCTGCGAAGCAGACCACTACGACGCCGCTGACCGTGACCGCCGAAACACACCACGCCCGCGGGTTCGGTGTGAAGGGATACTTCGAGAACTACGACTCACTGAGCGGCATCACGATGGCCGACCCGTTCCAGCGTGCCGGTGACCGCACCGACGTCTTCGTGCGATTCTCCACCGTGGCAGGCAACAAGGGCTCGATGGACCTCGCGCGCGACGTTCGAGGTTTCGCCGTCAAGTTCTACACACGTGAAGGCAACTGGGATCTCGTCGGCAACAACATGCCCGTGTTCTTCATCCAAGTCACCATGAAGTTCCCCGACCTCGTCCACTCCGTGAAGCAGGAGCCCGACCGCGAGTTCCCACAAGCACAGTCGGCGCACGACAACTTCTGGGACTTCATCTCGCTGACGCCCGAAGCCATGCACATGATCACGTGGACCATGTCCGACCAGGCGATCCCCCGATCGTTCCGGTTCATGGAGGGATTCGGCGTCCACACGTTCCGGTTCGTGAACGCCGACAGCAAGAGCACCTACGTGAAGTTCCACTGGAAGCCGATGCTCGGCATGCAGTCAGTGGTGTGGAACGAGGCCGTCAAGATCAACGGTGCCGATCCGGACTTCCACCGCCGCGACATGCGGAATGCAGTCACCTCGGGCGACGCGCCGGCGTGGGAACTCAGCGTTCAACTCTTCGACGACGACTTCGCCGACTCGTTCGACTTCGACGTCCTCGACGCCACCAAACTGATCCCGGAGGACATCCTGCCGGTAAAACCGAGGCATCGATTACACCAACGATCCGCTGCTGCAAGGTCGAAATTTCTCTGGCGCGCCAACTACGAACCGAAGTCGTGGGGAGCCGACGGCGGGCCACGCGAAGACCCCGACGAAGGATTCCGTTCATACGTCGAATCTGTGTCCGGCGACAAGCGTCGCGTCCGGCCCGAGTCGTTCGCCGACCACTTCAGCCAAGCGCGCCAGTTCTTCTCCAGCCAGACACCGGTCGAGCAGGCTCACATCGTCGATGCGCTCGTATTCGAGTTGTCGAAGGTGCAGACACCACGCATCCGCGAACGAGTCGTGGCGCAGCTCGTCAACATCGACACCGGCCTCGCCGCCGACGTGGCCACCGGACTCGGCATGCCCGGCGCGCCCGAGCGGATCGAGCCCGCTCGCGAACCGATCGACCTCGATCCGTCGCCGGCGCTCAGCATCCTGCTGAGCGGTCCCGACTCGTTCGAGGGCCGCCGTCTCGGTGTGCTGGTCACGAACGGGGCCGATGCGAAGACCTTGCGTTCGATGCGAGCAGCCGTCACCAACGTCGGCGCTCAGATGGCGCACATCGCCCCGACGATCTCGGGGGTGGTCGACAGCGACGGCAACGAACTCGCAGTGGACGAGGAGATCGACGGTGGCCCCTCTGTGCTGTTCGATGCCGTGGCGCTCGTACTCAGTGCCGACGGCGCCGACGCGCACGTCCACTGCAAGTTCGTCGGGCTCGGACCGAACGCAGAGGTATTGCTCCTCGCTGCAGGACTCGACGACTCTCGACGCGACGCCGGCTACGTCGACGTCGGCTCGACACAGAAGTCGTCGGCTGCGTTCGTCGATGCCCTCGCAGCGCTCCGATAGTGGGACCGGACCTTCACCGCCTGACATCCCGGTTCGACGATCACATGTGATGAGCGCTGAGGTGGAACGCACGCCCGACGGCCGGTACATCGTCGTGAACGGACGTAGATGGCGGGCGGCCGATCCGAACATTCTCGAGAACCTGGTCGCCGAACTGGTGTCGGAACTGATGGCGGAACGCCGGGCGATCCGCCCCAGCGATGTGGCGAAGATCATCCACTTCGCGAGCCGACGTGACGCACAACTGTCGATCGGCCGTCGGCGACCAAGACATCGGCAAGTCGCGGACCCGGTCTCGCGCACCCAATCGGGAGTTCGGGTTGAGCGACTCAGCCGTCGTCGGTTTCGCTGTCGATGCTGTCGGCGATCGTGTTGGCGATGTCGTCGACTTGATCGTCGACGCCGTCGACCAGATCGTCCAGATCG
>Ga0105055_10002700_pt1 | contig 27308 bp, 19 predicted proteins | sample BON03_FD_78090 | JGI IMG/M metagenome (GOLD analysis project Ga0105055, IMG submission 78090) | Freshwater microbial communities from Lake Bonney liftoff mats and glacier meltwater in Antarctica - BON-03 | ecosystem: Environmental > Aquatic > Freshwater > Ice > Glacier meltwater | place: Lake...
AGCTGCTAGTACAAGTGATTTTCTTGCGCGAGAGAAGGGTAAGGTCATGTTGGACGAAGCTTCGAATAGCTACTTGCAGTATTGTTTCAAAGAGAAGAAATACATTGTACGAGAGCAGAAACGGACTATCGCTCAAATAAACAGTGAATTCCTAAAACCAAAACCTATCCACACAAAGCGATTAATTACAGAGCCTTTTGAGGTGCCGATATTCGGTATCACAATGTTGGGAAACTATCACGGCTTTGACCCTAAAGGAACAACAACAGGTTTCATCTTGTGGACCAATCGTCGAGGAATTATGATTGACCCGCCCCCCTTTTCGAAGATTCGTGTTGCATGTGAGGAATCGAATGCTTGTCGTAGAGAATCGGCTGCTCGTGGTAGTCAGCCAGTACCTTATAACCATGCTCAGCAAATTCTAAGTCCAACTGCTTGTGTTCCCTGTTAAACAACTCCTGGACTTTTGGTTCATTTACATCTAATACACTTGCTCGCCCGAAATCAATCACTTTAACCTGACATTCATTGTCGACCACGAAGTTCCGCAGTGCTACATCCCCATGCAGAATACCCATATTATGAACCGATTGAAGAGCCTCATGCGCACGAACCTGAACAGAACACTTGTCGACTTGCTCAACATACTGCATCATGGTGAAGTCGAGTTTTCTGTTCCAAGAGGTACCATAAAAAATTGGTAAGTGCGATACCTGTTACAGTTGTACAAGTACATGTACTATAAACTAAATAATGGTTGGCAATTCGCTCGAGTTGCTGCCGCAGAAATTGAGTCATTTTTCGTCCAAGACATACTGGGACGACTTCTTCGTAAAGTGGAAGAGGAGCACCACCTCTGAGGAAAGCTTCGAATGGTACGGCACTTGGAGTGATGTTCGTCTCATTGTGAAGGCTCGTTGCCAATCGTGTAAAGTTTTGAACATCGGTTGCGGAAATTCTAGCCTTGCCGAAGACATGCTGCACGATGGTTTCACTGAAATTGTCAGCGTGGATTTTAGTGAAATTGCGATAAACGAAATGAAAAAGAAAACGGCGGGCCAACCTGGACTTTCCTTTGAAGTCATGGACATCTTGGACTTGAAGGAAGCATGGACAGACACCTTTGATGTGGTTATGGATAAAGGCACGTTAGATGCTATGATCCATGACGATGACAAAGATGCAATTAGCTCGAAGCTGTTCTCTCAATTGTCCAAAGTGCTTAAAGATGGCGGGCTTTACATATGCATCTCCCTTTCGCAGCAGCATATCCTGGAAGCTCTTCTTGCGGCATTCACTCCACTTCTTGGGTTCTCAGTTTCTATTTACCACTTTGAACCTGAAAATGGTTCTGCTCTTCAGCCGTTCATATTTATCATCCAGAAAGCAGCCGACATACCTGGGGTCTTCCTCAAATTCGAATCGGAAGTTGAAGCTGTTACACTAGATCAAGCATCCCAGGCAATGAACGACCGACGTATGGTCTACCAGATGCAACAGAACGTAAAAACCAGCGGAAAGGGATTGCGCGGTAAATTTGCATTATGGGACAGTCGACAAGCAAGCGACAATCCGAGGTTTCTTCTGAGCGTGGTTGATTCTGGACTAGTGACACAAGATATTCAATGTGGAGTTTTCTTGGTGCCTCAAGGCCGTGAAATTGAATGGACATTCGCCACAGAAGAAGGACAAATGCAAGTTGCCAGCAGTAATAAAATAGGACGATTGATCATTGTTGCACTTGGGCGAAATCACGAGTTTGAATCAATGAAGGCTGTTCAAGATGAATTGTCTTCTATATTAATGCCTTTAACACTTGCTGGTTCCGATCAAAGAGTTCCTTATATGACAATAGGAGGCGATCTTGGCTCTAGGCGAACAGTAGCAAAGTTTGAATCTGAATTAAGTGGACCCATAACAGTCGAAGATATTAGAATAAGTCCAAAGGAAACACACAGGCGTATGGTATTTCTACGTAGCGGAGATATTATCCAATCGGAAGCCCGACTTGTAGCAAAGAAGACCAACAAAAAAAAGAAGATCATGTCTGTTGACAGATCGTTTCTGGCCTTTGAGTTCCATGAAGCCATGATTGCCGGGGTACTCATGTTTAACACTATCATCGACAAACCTTCGATCGCTGTTATAGGACTTGGAGGAGGGGCTCTAGCCTCGTATCTGTTCTTTCAGTTTCCGTGGAACAGTCCATCATTGGACGCAGTTGAACTGGACCCTGTAGTAGCAACTGTTGCTTCCGAATGGTTTTCATTTAATCACAAAAATCAGGAAAATCTCACGTTAAACATTGCCGATGGCCTCAAATACCTTGACAAGTGCGGTAAATATGATATATTGGTGATTGATGTAGATGCAAAAGATTTGTCTCAGCCAATTCTGTTTCCGCCACCTGAATTTTTACGTCTTGAATTTTTGAATCATCTTCGGGACAATGTTTTGGTCGACGGTTTGCTGGTGCTAAACTTGGCCTGTAGATCACACTCGCTATTGCAACAAGTTCTTCAGCAACTGACCTCGATTTTTAAATCCGTTTTTTGTATTCCATTACAAGATATAGGTGACGTTAATTGTGTGGTGTTTGCATTCAATGGTGAAAGTCAAGGATTAGAAGCATATAAACTAATTGCGAAAAAGTTCATTCATGCTAACGAGGCCATGGCGCAGTTTACTGAGATGGTACAAGATTGTAAAGTTGTCGATGAAAGAGGCACGATTATTTAATACCGTGCACTTGAACTAATACTAAAAATGAGTTATTCACATTGATTTCCTCCCCTTGCGTTTTTTGATACGCATGAGTAGCAATATCACGATTCCCAAGCATGACACACAAAGCAGAATAATAAGATGATCGCTGTTATCAACAAATAAATCGAACCGTAGATCACGATTCTTTATTGAAGCGGATTCCTTTTTCTTGTCTCTCAGAATTCCTCGATATTTGTCTCGCAGTGTTCTATCAGAAGATCTTTTTGATGACGGGCCTAAAAGTTTTTCACTGATCTCCGATAACTCTTCATCGGTAGAATCACCAAATGCATCTTGATCCATCTTGTTAAAGATAGCTGCATATGGATCTTCCTTAATCTCAATGCTAAATGAATCAGAAGCATCGTCGTCCTTCTCTATTAAATCTTCTTCCGTTGAAAGGTCTTCAATGGCGTTGTCAGAATCAAATGAATCATCTACATTTTCAATAAAACCTTCGTCATTAATCATGTTCTCAGAATCAACTTCCTGATCAAAGTCTTCACTCGGAGAAAGTTCATCAGGGTTTAAGTCAACACTTTGATCCGAATCACGAAGATCGCCTTCGGATTCTTCTTTGTTCGTTCCGACTTCCATTTTCAAATCTTCTACCAGACTTTCCTTCATACTCGTTTCAATTTTTTCCGTGATTCGTTCCTTTGTCTCCACAGCAAATGGATCATGTACATATACCTGAGTATCAACACCCGTTAAACGATCCAAATCTGCAAACAAATCATCTAGCGGTGCTTCTTCAGCAGTATTTACTTGCTCCTTGAATACTTTGTTTGCGATGTATTCAGGTGCTTCGATTTTTTTTTTTGGGATGGCCTCTTGAGGCTCGGTATGGTCGTCCACTTCTTCTTCTTCAATATGAGTTTCGATGGATGCCGTTTGAGTAACACCAACAGTTTCAGCCACCAATTGCCAAAAACCTGCAATAAGCTCTTTTGATATAGGTACAATTTTACTTTCATCTACGTGAAAAATATCAGCTAGAAGCGTGGAATTATTGCCTCTCGTCTCTACGATAAAAACATTCTGCGCTTGCCCTTCTCCATAGATCCAGTCGACACCTACTCCGGTATTAGAATCGGAGAAATTCAATTCTCTATGTCTAGCCCGGTAATTATATGGACCTGCGTTTCTCATTGCCTTCGCGATTCGACGAGCTTTGCCAAACATCTCAGTTCGAACTGCTTCTGGTTCATCCTTGTAATAATAAGGTGGAAGAATATTCCCTGAGCAGCAATGCACATCCAGAAATCCGTGAATCTTACCAAAGCGGTCTTTTTGCGTGAGCCACTTTCTGACTGCCTGGTTCTCTGGCTCTGAAAACGGACGTTTCCCTTGAAACACTTCTGATGTAGCACGTGTAGCTCCATATCCCCAACTCACTTTCTCAACACCCCAATTTCGATTCAGGTCGACTCCGTGTGCTCCGCGCTCACATTTGGAACAAAGCGCCCTTCTGTTCTTGCGCCACTCTCGAGCAGCTTCAGACTTGGCGGCAGGAATACGTGAAAATTCATAACCATCAGGATTCAAAACAGGCAGAAAATGAACTTGAACATTCTGGAACAAGTTCACCGTGCGAGGGTCGAGGGCTGAAAAGGATTCCAAAAGTTCCTTGATGAGGTAGAGGATGCTGGCCGGCGATATCCATTCACGGCCGTGCATCGTGCCCATAATGAACAACTGGTGCTGAGGAGCCGTGGGTCCAATAGAGAGCAAATGAAGATTCCTGTGTTCTGCGCTTTTGCCAATGGAAGATAATGTCACAGACGATTTATACTGGGACGCAAGCCGGGATATGTAACCTTCAATATCCTTGAAGCTGTTCCATTGTGAAAAGAAATCAGCATTGGAATTAGGAGGAACTTTAACAGTCCTCTTTGCATCTAGGATGGTGCACAATAAAAGAGAGAGACCCAACAATGTCACAACCATCCTCTTCATGAGCCGATTTCAGTGTCTACATGAATTCGAAAATCATATTAATTCAGCTGTAGGTTTGATCAAATTCAAAAACAAGAACGTTGGGACTATTTGGTCACTCCCTGCAAAGAATATTCCCCAAAGTTATGAGAGTCTTATTAGAAGACGGTGGCGGTACACATATAATTAATTGGCTGTGTACAGTTGTACAAGTTTTACATTTTACTTCATTTTGCGGAAAAGCCCCCACTATATTTGAACGTAGCATTGTGATCGAATATAACAATCCAATCGTTGCAATGCTCAAGAAAAGTACTAATCCAGAAACAGTTCGTCGATTTAGACAGTTGCAGAACAGCCAGCAAAAGAATAGGAGCTACAGTGCGATAACCAAGCTAAAATGGGTCTTAATCGTAAGTTTTTGCGTTCTTCTGATACCTTGGTTGCTATTCTCAACAAACGCCATGAGAAATACTACTTCTATATATATGACTACGCGGGAAGTGAATCTCCCAGGGTCTGGTGAGCTGTGGCGTGGTGTTTCATTGAACCATCGTCAGCAGATGCAGCTTCGACAGCCGACACACAAGTTATGCAATGCCAAATTGTTCTTCCTTGAAAAGGCCTTCACGGATTCTGCGACCTTCGATGCCCGTTTTTTATCGGATGATGCAAATAGTATCGAGGATATTGATTCGTGCTGCCGTTGGTGTGCTGAATCAGAAATTTGTGCTTCGTTCACCCACGATGGAACGAACTGTGCCAGATTCAAAGTTAACGATCAATTTTCCTTGTCGTCGATGCTGCACTCTATTGGTATCAGCTCAGATATAGAAGAAATTGATGTTCAAGAATTCGATGATCCTGTAGTGGATGTGCCAGAGTTAGCTTCGGATATTGAAGTAGATGTAGCAGAAGAACCTGATGTGGCAGAAGAACCTGATGTGTCAGATGATACTTTAGGAGAAGACAAGCAAAACATTCTAGACGATTTTGTTTTTGAGGATGATGTAGAGGAAGTAGCTCCCAAAGAGTTGGTGATAGAAGACAGCAATACTGAAGACTGGGTGATCTTGGATAAAGATGAGGCTGACGTGGCAGAGAATGATGTCCCCGAGGATGAATCAGATGAAAAAACTGAGTCAAAAGAAAATTTCGATATGTTTGCATCCGATAATCCTATTATGGGGTCTCTAAATCCAATTAACCATGGGGATGAAGATTCGGATTTGCGAAAGTTCTTGGGAATAGCTGATGATTCTACAATTACTGGCAGCGATAACGACGCAGTGATGGATCTACTAGAAGAGTTCTCTGATAGACAAAACCGTACCAAGGTGCTAGAGGAGCAAGCCCTCCATCGCCAACAGCTGTTGAAAGAAAAGAACTCTGAACATTTGTTAGAACCGGAGGAATACTTGGAGGTAGGAAAGATGAAACTTCGGGATATCATTCCAACAGGCGAGTATACAAGACTGACGGCGAGAGACCCATTTTTCACCAAGCATTCCACGTTGCCATTGAGGTACCGCCCACATAAAGAGCTTCAAGCAGTGCAAAAAGAGATGAGTAAATTTTTTCCTGACGTTCAATTCGTTCCGATTGGTATGAGTAGCGACAAGAAGAAACCTCAGCCGATATATAGTCTTCGCGTGGGGAATCCGAAAGCTGGGAAGCATTTGTTTGTGGTTGGGACGCTAAGAGGATGCGAATGGACGTCCAGTCTTGCTCTAGTACATACTGCAATGGCTTTAAAAGGCCGAGGCGAAACTACCCGAAGATTACTCAAGTCAATGCAAATCCACTTTATTGCCATTGCTAATCCAGATGGATTTGATTTCAGTCACTATCACTCGCCGTCCAGTGCTCGATCATGGTGTAAGAACAGACGAGTGGTGCACGGGTCTCATGGGATAGACTTGGAACGAAACTGGGGCACGTCAGGTGAAAATTGGGGTTACGGCAACAACGGTCCTACAGCGGTAAAGAAAATGGACTATCAAGGACCGGAACCTTTCTCAGAACCCGAAGTAAAATCCTTGAGAGATTATATGATGCATTACGCGACAGGACATGGAAGAGCAGCTTTAATGCAAGTTCGTTGCTGCAGTCCAGAGATCACACCGCCACAACGGTATCCATCCAACATTAACGTTACCACTTCCATAAACGCGGATATTATATCCAAGCTGCTGGCGAACCAGATGAAACTGACCGATGGGTCAGAATATTCAGTTAATAAACGTAGTGCGAGCTTTGATGCTTCGTCTAATGGACAGATGATCGATTGGGCGTACAACGAAGCCAGCATGGATCATGCGTACATCGTGGAAGTCAAAGGTACAGGACTTGCCACCAGAGCAGACAAGACAAAGCTATCGGTTGACCAAATGCAAACGTTTCTAAGAGAGGTCGAGACTGGAGTGGTTTTTGTAGCGCAAAGATTGTTACAGCAGACTATTGAGGGAGGAACGGCTGTGGACGATGACTACACCGTTAAATTACAGTCATCGGACTCGACTAGTAAGGCAGCATCGCATTCAGTTCATCCTCCCAAGAAGAAAAAATGAGTTTCATCGGTAGGAAACCTCCGCTGTTGGGCTTCATTGTGGTTTTGGGGACTATCCTTAATTGTGTAAAAAATTGTTTCGAAATGGCGTCTGTTCTTTCAGGCGTGGCAGGGTTGGTGACTGGAGTTGCTATAACACTGTATCTGTTTCCAAAACAGCAGATCCTTACCATCGAAAGCAAACCTGATAAAAGTGAAATACCATTTGGAGCACCATCTCCATCTGAAGTAGTGAAAAGGTATCGCGGATTTGATGTTTCTTATGACCGTAGGGTCAAGATGGCCTCATGGGCCTATGAGAAGATAACAGCGGTTTCTATCCGCGGAGATGCAAAACGAACGAATAAGTTCTTCCCTGACCGTTCTGAAGTAGATTCTTTTCGAGTCGCTCCTGTAAGTGCTTGATATAAAACTACTTTTTCATTGATGATGATGTGAGAAGAGTGATTATACCAACTCAGGCTATGACCGCGGGCATTTAGTTCCAGCAAATGACTTGAAATCATCCCAAATGGAGATGGAAGATTCGTTTGTGATGACTAATGTCTGTCCAATGAACCCTCAGTTGAATCGAAAGTATTGGCTTCATATAGAGAACTTCGTAAGGCGGTTAACAGAGCACTTTACAGAAGTCCATGTTTTCACAGGCCCTTTATTCATTCCTACCTATGATGATAAAACGCAAGAATGGAGCACTCAATATCGTGTGTTCGGAGGTAAGGTGCCATTAGTCTCCGTGCCTACCCACTTCTTTAAAATTGTGTTGGGTTTGAAGGTCGACCAGTTGCCGTATCTTGGCTGCTTTGTGGTACCCAATAAAGAAATCGACTCCAACGTCTCCCTGACTTCACTGCAAGTTCCTCTTAAAACAATAGAGTCGTTTTCTGGTCATTTGTTCTTTCCAGAGTTGCGTTCCAGGAGAATAAGCGATTTATGTGAAGAGGTATCATGCGAGTTTATCAAAGGAAGATTCAAGCAGATCAATAAGTAAAACTGAATTAATTTGAGCGTTTATCTATTGCAGACATTCTTGCATCCATTGTTCTAAGACGTTCAAGAATAGTAGGATGGCTGTGATGAAACATGTGGAACAACGGATCAACATCAAAAGACGCTAGGTTGGAAATGGATATTTTCAAAAGTCCTGCCTTCAACTCGGACCCTTTTCCAAGATCTACGGCGAATGCATCAGCTTCAAATTCAAATTTTCGCGTCGTAGCGTTGAGGCAGAAACCCAAGACCGATCCAAGAGGCGACATGATGTGACTGAACAGGTTCAAACCAATGACGACTGCATGGTCTGTGAAACCAAATGAAGAGTACATGTCGCTATCATGCAAGAACATTGAGAAGCCTTTGAGTCCAAGAAGGATAAGAAGGTTCTGTACCAAGAAGCCTTTCACAGTGTGATTTAATTGCCAATGTCCCAATTCATGTCCCAAAATGGCAACAATCTCCTCCGTGGAGCACTCCAAAGCAGGTTCCTCTCTATTCTTAATCAGCGTATCAAACAAAACAATTCGCTTGTCTTTCAAAAATCCGAAGAGGTACGCATTTGAATGGCTGGAACGTTTCGACCCTGAAAAGAACGCAGTTTGTTAAATAAATTAATGTTGACAGAAACAATACTTACCATCGACTTCGTATAATTTCGTAAGTGGAAATTTGAGGGAACCAGCTAGTTTTTCAATGGCGGTTTTCAATGCTCCTTCGGGCAACGGCTTGTATTCATTGAAAAGCGGCATGATGTAATTCGGATAAATAGTCAACATGACTAAACTGAATACAACAATCAATCCCCAAACGTAAATCCAGAAATGCTCTCCTCCCCATCGAACCAGTGAAATAATCGCAGCCATCAGAGGAAGGGTAAGAAGGTTTTCGATGAAGAAATTTTTAATCGTATCTGAAACGAAGAGCCAAGGAGTCATCTTATTAAAACCGTGCTTTTGTTCGATTGAAAACGTGCTATAAAGACTCGCTGGCAGTTGTGTTACAATACCAACAATGCTACCGATACATAAAAAAACCATGCTAACAGCTATTTCGTTGGAAGATTCGAACCCCAAAACCTCTGTAGATATTTGGGTGGACTTGTCCCACATCCATACCTGAAAACCAGAAACCAGCATTCCCACAGAGATTGTCAAATTGTAACCCATCCTAAAGAACGAGAAGCTATTCCGATCCAAATTGTACGCTTGAGACTTGGTGAATTTGGATTTCATCTGTGAGAGAAACGTCTTTGGTTCCTCCTCCTCTGAATCTCGTTCCATACTCTGAACTTTAGGCACCGACCTGCTTTCATCTACCACTTGAACCTGTGATACCAAATCGGCAGGGAGAGTTGTTTTCTTCAAATGCTTACGTTGCCTCAGCGAAAGGTATATTTCAAATCCTTGTTCCAAAAGAATAAACCCCAATCCTATCTTCAGATAATCAAACCTTCCTGGCGGAGTCCATCCTTCCTTCGCATACAGTTTGAAAAGTCATTCAATTGAACGAATCATCAACTTACCTGCGTCCACATATCCATGAGAATGAAACCAAAAGATATTTTAGGGTCTACAAGATATTCGATAGTAGATGTCCCTGGAAAATAAATCGTTCTTCTCTCAACAGACGCTGAATTGCTTAATACGATGTCCATGATGCAGATCTTCACCAATCCAATGAGGCGAAAGGAATTCATCGACAAGAATCGCCTGAACCTGATCATCTACTTCTCGGCCTTCTGCGCTATTTTGTTTCTGTATCACTTTGTCAGCGACGGCGACTTCTCATTCCTTTTAACTCTAGGCGGACTGACTCGCGCTGTGGCTTTCATTATGCTCCTTGTCAAGTTCAAAACGGAGAAGAGTGGAGCAGGTGTTTCTGTGAAGACGTTGGAGCTGTATGTGGTTGTCTTCCTAGCACGACTCACTTCGGTCTTGATGTATGAAGGCTATCTGCCGTACGATAGCAGTGGGGATTGGCTCTATCAGCTCCTGGAGATCCTGTGTTTGGTTTTGGCGATTCTTTTGATATTTTCTCTGCTAGTGACCTACCGATCATCTTACAACGCCACTGAAGACGTCTTTGTAAAGATAACTGGGATACCTACAGAGTTGAATGCGGTCATTCTTGCGTTGCCATGTTTGGTCTTCGCAATTCTTCTTCACCCGTCTCTCAACAGGAACTTCTTCACTGATATTATGTGGACATGGGCCATGTATTTAGAAGCCTGTTGCATGCTGCCCCAATTTGTAATGTTGCGCAAATCTACTAGCGGTGCAGTTGATCCGTGGATATCACACTATGCATTCACTATTGGGGTTTCGAGGTTGCTTACATTCATGTTTTGGGTGTCGTCTTACCATGAGCTAACAGATCATAACGCACTCATTATTAGCGGAGGCTGGGCTGGGAAGTTTGTGCTAGTGAACCAATTCGTTAGCTTGTTGCTAATGGCAGATTTTTGCTACTACTACATCAAAGCCGCTGCTGCTCAGAGTCCGCTTGTTCTTCCTGGTAGCGTAGTTTAATTTTAAAAAATCGGTTTCCTTTTCAATGAAAATTAGGATTAAAAAGTTATGAACCCCCAGGATTGTAGGATATTGAATAGGAGCCTGAAGCTGGATCTTGGACAGCTTGAAAATTGTTCAAACTCATTCCAAACTTACCAAGCACAGTGTTTCCCAAGTCCTTCAGTTTGCCCATCATTTCATCCTTGAGCTTTTCGTTTTTCTCCTTCACAATGGGTTCCAGTCGAGCGTACTCTTTCTCGCGGCGGGGTATGTGGAGTCTACTTCCAGGGCTTTCTTAATATCAGCAAGAGCAGCATCTAGATCCTCTAGATTTTCATAGGCTTGTGCTCGCCTCATATACGCCTTTACATATCTGGGGTCTAGCTCCACACTTGCTGTGCAGTCTTCAACAGCTAATTCGTACTTACTCTGTAATCTGAAGTCAGTTTTAAAACATGTATTAATAAAAGGATTCAACTCACCATCATCATGGAGCATGCAGCTCGGTTATTAAAAAAGATTGCCCTGGAATTTCCGAAACCTGTTGTCAATGGAGCATAGTCAAGGGCTTCGGTGTATATGTCGTATGCTTCAAAGTAATCCTTCTTTTTATACAATTCATTGCCCTTCTCCTTCAGTCGAGTCGCAGCCTTGGCATTCCGAACAGGTACTCTGACAGCCGCTGGATGATTAAGAAACGGCTCAATAAACCTCTCTTGAATCAAGGAACCAAAACTGGCGGGATTAAATCTGAAAGAAAACCAATAAGACGGACAGAAACATACACTGTATACTCACCGTCTACTGTCATCAGTGTCAATGGCCAAGGATCCAAATAGTTCTATTTCCTCGTCCTCGTCCTCGCTGGATTCCAACAGGGTAATCTCTGGCATCTTCCAGAAAAAAAATTGAAATTCACTTTTAAATTCAGATTTCCTACCAGGTATCGTTAATTATATTAAAAGAATGACGACCACGAGGATGTTTAGAATTCAATAATGTTATTAGAATATTCATGAAATTTCTTTTTATTCTTTTTAAAATTCAGGAACTTCAGTATTTCTAGTTCATCAAATGCAAGATTTATTAGAATTCCTAATGACAATCATCGTGAATTCGTAATACTGAAAGCTTGTTTATAAAACGTAATGAAATAAAGTGCTTCTAAACTTCCACTAAAATATCTATAATTCATAAGCTTTCATTAAAAGGACATTGATGTTGTCGTGACATCTCGTACGACCACTCCCATATTCTGAAGTTCTTGCTGCATCTGCTGAAGGTCTGTTTCACTAATAAGACTGGCTTCAGGGTAAATAGCACCGGCAAGCTCTTCATAAACCACCTGCATGGTTCCATGTAAATGAGGAGGAAGACAGGCAGCCTCGCAATATTGATCAATGGCTTCCATCTTTCCTGGCTTCACACCGACCTTCTTAATCCGCGAGGCCAACTTCTTACTGGTAAACCATGAGGAAAGCATGAAAGTGGCACTTAGAAACGCTGGGATGTTGACGAGCAAGAGATTAGTACATCGGATGGGCAACACATCGATGAGGGAAAACAGGTTACTAAACAGTCCTTTATCGTACTGTAAGTAGTATAGATGAGTCATATCTATAATGATGTCAAACCCATTCACTTGCAGGGTGGGATCTCCTGCGAGCACGAACATCACCATCTCGTGAAAGGCCGACACAAAATCCAATGTGCATGTTTTCTTGTGGTCTACGAGAGACATATTCACCACAATAATACCACGATCGCCTTTGCTACGGGCACCTAAGAGGCACGTCAACAAACCTGAACTAAGAATCAGCTTCTGCTGACGAGGACGAGTAGCTCGATGCTGCTCACACCATTTTATGTACTTGATATAGGAGCTCATACCATCAGCAATTTTGAAATAGTTGACCCGAAGACAAAATTTAAGAAGTTGAATCAAATGTAGATCGTTCAATAAGGGTGGTTGGAAATGATTCAAAACGGCGTCACCATGCGTTTGCATGAGCATCGTTCTCAAAGCTATGATAAGGTTCTCTTCGTCCTTTGTACCCATTACATCCATCACTTGACGGCTGCTAGAGAAACAAGCCGATGCTCGACGATCAGAAACCAAGGAGGATTGACGAGATCGAGCCAAGATCCAAGACTCTGCAGTACCAATACTTGTAGTATCGTGAGCACCTTCTGCAGCAAGTAGTGCCCGTATCATCGTCAGTTCGTCGCTGCTATCACCGTGTATTAAAGGGGGAGGCATCGATCGAACGATCACCGCTTCAGGGATGTTACTATCGAGGTTAGCTTCGTATTGGACAATGAGACTAGTCACCAAGGCTTTCGCGACCGGAAGTCGAGGGTGTCCTGGATTCAATTTGTGCAATTCATCAATTGTGCGACTTAAAATTGCAATATGGTGGCGTTCCAGCTGTTCTGTTGGAGGCATACTAGCCATCAATTCGTCTAACCGATCCTCCTGAAGTTGTTCTCGTTCCTGTAACAGGACTCGCTCCGCAAGCACCTTCGCAGCCTTATACACGAGGGGATCTTCTGATCCTGCATCTTTTAAGCTCTCGATAAGTGTTTCCAACTCTGCTAGATCAATCTCTTTGGCTCTGGATTCATCAAGACGCTCTAATAAGGACTGGAGCTTGGCAACCAACTTTTCCTCATGCATCATCGTTTCCAACGCTTGGTATGCCATCATCACCGCGTGGCATCCATTAGAGGCGTAGTTGTAACCCTCAAGAGAGCTATGCACCATACCACCTGCCTGGAATGGCCATGTTGACTCTGCATGCTCCACTGCTACTTTTAAGTCAGCTTTTACTGTCATCGCCTGCTTCATCTTGTACACCGCCAGGATCCACGCAGTTTCTGCTTTTCGCTGGAGGCTCACTCTGCAGAAATTCTGCAACTGCACCACCCTTTCCACGAGAGCAAGCTCATATGCTACCTCCAGGTCATCGAATTGGGAAGCACGCATAAATAGCTTTGGACTATGCTTACTGCCTTTCGGGGGGCTACCTAGTTGCCAGTGAGGTTTCACTAGAAGTCCCATCTTTGCCAACGCATCGCACAGTGAAGGCAGCGAGTCCGAAGATGGAGCAATAACTCGATATCGTTTGAAAAAATCTTCCAAAGTCTTTCTTACTGGATATCCAATCTTTCGAATACGGCATACTTCAAGCAGACCAGCATAACAAAGTTGATTCAGAATCAACTTACTATCAAAAAGGTCGCCTTTTTTGAGGTCGTTGGGTTTAAGGCACCGTACGAAATGAGGGTTGGTCGCTTCGAGCGTAACCATGAGTTCCGAAAGTTGATTTTTGAATTTCGATCCCAATGTTTTCTTGTTACCAGACTTCGCTTCTCCCCGGAATAGCTTGTTGACTAACGTGTGCTGCGCTTCTTGTAGACAAAGTGTGATATCTTCGTGAACCAAATCCTGATTCTTTTTCAAAAATCCTATAACATTGTAGATTACTTCTCCTGCGTAGTGAACAACTATGAACTTGGTCTTATGTAAAGGCCCTGGGTCCTTAAAGTGGGGATGTTTTTCGTGAGTATTAACCAGTTTTTTTAGCATTGTTTCATCCGTTGCGTACTTCATTTGATTGTGGTCATCGATATTCGCAAAAATGCCAATTCCTTTTCCAGCTTCTAACAAATTCAAACACTCTTGATTGTTTTGAAAACTCAATGCAGAAACATCAATTCCTTGATCCAGATACTCTTTCAATTCGAGTGTAAAAATGAATTGATTGAAGTGAAATTGTAGCTTCTCGTTACAATAGTTGATGCAGAGCTGTTCAAAAGAATTCAAATCGAAGCATTCAAATCCGAATATATCCAATACGCCTATGAATGAGTCAGATTGTTTCCCTTCCGTGCGGCAAAGCGATGCGTTAATAACATTTGATATCAGATGATCAAATAACTGACTGTAGATCGCTTTCACCATCACATTTCGAGATTCTATAGCATCTTCCACCGTGCGAGGTTTTAGAATGACTTCCTTTTGTCCTGGGATTCTAATCGATCGAGAAAGAAGCACATTACTGAGTTTCGTAGGGTTCAAACCAACGAGAGTACACACGTGCTCTAAAGCAGCAGGACTGGTTATTTGTGACCCTTCGCCGGATGCAGGTTCAAATATAAAATTACCCAGATGAAGAATAGCGCACAAGGTGGTGACAACATCTTCAATTTCCTCGGATTTCATTCCCAACGCACTCATTGAATTCATCAACACATCCCAATTCTTAGAATCCTCCTCAGAATGCGACCCTTCCATGATTGTATAGGTTGTAGAGTCGGATATCCCATACAAAGAACTAAGTTTCGTTTCTGCTACAGATACCAATTGATAAAAGACGTGATAATTGCGTTCTCCAGTAGTTTGTCCCACAATTCGAGATTTTTCCAACAAATAATTGGTTACAGATCCGCCGATAATAATCCTTTTGGCCTTCGTATTTTCTTGGAATTCAATCTTGATCCATTTCCCGAAGCGGCTCGAATTGTTATTCCTTAACGTCATTGCATTTCCAAAACTTTCCATAATAGGATTGGCTCGAAATATTCTTTCTTTAAGATTAGAATCGCTCCCAAGGTCTTCACTCACACTGGTAATATATTTCAAAAAAATCTTAGTTGCCTCTGTTTTCCCTGATCCACTTTCACCTGAGACGATGCAACTTTGGTTAGTAAGGGATAATGAAGTGTATGCGTCTTGCGCAAGTTGATACAAATGGGGAGGCATAGTGGAAGTGCTTTGGTAGGATCGCATGATGCTGTCGCTTGTACACACATCAAGGGATTTGAAAGGATTAATCGACACCATAATCGACCCTACTGCTGTATAAATATCATCCTGTGCAAATCTGTTTCGAAGATTATGCAACAACGACGCATTATTCAGACTCTTTAGTTGAAGCATGTCGGGAAGACTTTGAAAACTGTCTTCCTCCATCCGCAGCAGCTTGAGCATAGACACTGCGACCACCTCCCCAAGTGAACCGTCGAGCTCTACTAACTGAACCCTGCCTTCCTGACCCTGGTGAAACGTTGAGATAACTTTGCCAGGACGGAAACAAAGTTCCTTGTCTTCGATCCAGACGTAGGTCCCTTGCAAATAAACTGAGAAATCTGACCGAATAGCTCGTTTCTTTAAGTAGTCTCCCAAGGTCAGCACAGCCACAACCACTCTAATCTTACGCCACATGTATCGAGCCCGGGATGAATTCGTTCTAGTTTTGATGATGACGCCGGCATTCGGGGTAACGGTGGTTTTATTTAAAAAGCTGTCACTTTCCGCTTGCCAACTTCGTTCGAGCATATCTTTGGTCTTTTCTCGGAGGGAAGAATTCACCATAGAATTCGACACCACGAATTCCATCATTTCGTTTTCGTCCATCGTGAGCGACAAAATCGTTTTTTCACTCCACAAATGAAAAAAAAAAGAGTCGAATCGATATTTTTACTTTTTTTAAGACTCTTCATCTCAACGATGATTACATGATACCGAAGGCAGTTACATGATACCGAAGGCAGTTAAAATATCCACAAAGTTTTGTCGTCGTTCGGAAAGCGCATGTACCGCTCCAGTGTCACAAGTCGATCTGGGACATCCTCGATTGACGATCCCGGAGACCTTGTCAATAAATGATGCAGCATCCGTGAAAACCCCAGCGTCCATAAAGGCATGAAGGGATTCCAGGTAATTGAATTCTTCGGTTGCAAAGGTCTGGACTGAGCTAATCCAGTAAAACAGCCCTGCTATCCATTTCAATTCAGGTTTAGTCGCATCGGAACAGATCTTGTCAGGTGTTTTGCAAAAGTCAACGTCAGGGTATGCTGATGGTCGTCCATCCTCGCTGGCCTTTTTACCAAGGAAGTAATTCATCTTTCCGAAATTGCATATTCCGGTTGTTTGAATCACACCTCTGCCCCACCAACAACATCCTTCGATGTCAGTCCGACCTGCTTGATTGGCCGTGGTTGTCTCAATCTCTTGTCCTCCCACTTGCCCTGCATAAGAATTGCATCCACCGGCAGGGCAACTGAGATTAGGGTTCCAGTATCCAGTCGTTGGATACTTAATCTTAGGCCCACATCGAAGCGGCGGAGGAGCACCCCACCACTGTGCGTTGGTGCTGGCAGTAATCTCCATTGACAGATCGACATCGCATTGCATATGAGCTTCTTCCGCGGAACAGGTATAGTCTTGATACGATTGGCTTAATTGACCGCAGCTGTTGGAGATAGCCGCTTTCCCATCGGAAGAATAGTTGTCCCAGTTGTTTTCGTCGCATACATTGTAGCGGATGGTTTCTTGCTTTGCTTGTGCTAAGAATGCCGCCAAGTTCACAAGGCCGTATTTGTAAGCGTTGTCTCCTTCGCTGTCTACTCCGAAGTATAGTTTAAATGAACCAGCCCCTGTTGCATGCATTAAATCAGCAGCAGTTAAGAAATCTTCGCTCTTGTACATGGTAGAAGGAAGCCATTGACTCGTTGGTGTCTCGTATAGAAATACATTCGCGTTCACGTAACTGTGCTTGGAAGATAGGATCTGTTTTACTTTGTCAGCTGTACTGGCGCTTGCACCAAATGAAGGAGCAGGAGTAATCGTCGTGGGTGGTGTCGGTGTTGCTGTAGTTGAAGTGAATGATGTTGGTGTTGCTGTAGTTGAAGTGAATGATGTTGGTGTTGCTGTTGTCCCGCTGAGTGATGTCGGTGTAGCAGTTGTGGATGTTCTATCAGAATTGAGAAGAAAGAATACCAAAGTGGATGGTCCATTTGAAACAAAAGTGTTCGACATTAAGCTTGTATCAATATCTGTTGGAACGGTTAATACAACAGATATGCTGACGTCTCCGCAATCGTCACCGTAACACATAGCCACCAGAGGGAGGGAGAAAGCTGCTGTGGCTAGTGGAGACCGTGTACCACTCAAGGCCAACAATCCAGCAAGCAAACTAAGAGATGCATGATCTCTATCTGCATAACTTCCAGTGGTCTCAAGGAAGCTATTCTTCATCTTAATCACTAACTTCTTCTTGATATTTAATACCTCGTGGGTATAGCTAGTCGAATAGCGGGCGTTTCCCATTCGTATCTCAATCGAATAGCTTCCTCCCTGTGCAGTTTGTAACGATACAGTACTGCTGGATACAGGGAACTCTATTTGAACCATTTCTACATCGACCATCCCAGTGATGATTTCCTGTGACAAACTGCGTGATACTTCACCACACGAAGATGACGGGGTTGAAGTGATTGAACCACTATTGGATGACGGGGCTGAAGAAGCACCACTATTAGCATCTGTTGGTGCTTTTGTACCACTTCCGTCCTTTGCGCAATGATCCGGGTACGTTTCAGCACAGGTTTGTCCGATATCTTTACACCAATCGTCAGAGACCGAACTGATACTGTAACAAGATTCATCACGAACCGCAACAGCTCTATTTACCAGAACCAACCAAACACCGAGTGATATAGAAAGACCTCTTGTTATTTTGATCTATTTGATTTTGTGTGTACTTTTTATTGTCGCGCTTCAACATACTTTTTTAAGAGCCTTTGCTTGGGGTTTGTCATTTCGATGGTCTCGGTTATTGGGAGCCAAAACATTTAAAACAGTAGTTCAAGTAATTCACTTTGTTATAACATCGAAAGAACTTTATACGCAATAAAGCAAGTATTAGGGATGCTGTATCCTTTATTAATTATTATCAGTGTTAATAACTATCGCGTTTCAATTTCCAGCAAATTTGAGAGGAAACTTTGCTTCAATAGCAATTTTATTGTCGCAGCTAGTGCAAATATGTCTAGGCAAAGTATTTGTGAGCATGCCGAGACTGGCAGCGGTGAGGCTTCTCGGCGGTAGTTTACCATTTCCTAAATTATGGCAGCCACTTTTCAGGGTTAATCTAAAATGTACGCATGCTTCAACCCAAAATTTTAGCAGCGTATTGGGATCCGTGTTCACACAATATTTCGCAAGGGCGTCGCCCAGTTCTCCAGCGCAAATAGTCCTAGGCTTCATTACTCCCGAATGCGTCGTCATACAAGTGTCGGTACACACTTGCTCTGCTAATTCGTACATTTCGTTGAAATCTATTTGCTGTTCAATACCACTGTGCCTTCGCCATCTAAATACTCGATAATACGCTATTAAGTAACCGTGACCCAGCATAAGTGTGATTGCTGTAACTAGAGTCCATAGATAAAGGCCATGGAGGGCCAAGGCCGAGCAGACACTAAAACCTGTTCCCAGCAACACTATTTCTGAATTAACGGCGCTACTGCCAGTAGGATCCCAAAAATCTCCGGGTTTCAATTTGATAGTCTGATCCTGGAGAGAAATAGAGTCAAAAGAGTCACAGCTAGCTACACTTCTACTTGAGACAGTATTATAAGGCTGGCTTATTGTACTTGATCGGTATGGATCTTCATAATTACTTAATTCACTATACTCGGAAGACGCATAGAATTTGTTCGGTTTGATTTGGTAATCACTTGTTGCACTTGATCGGTGAGGTGTTTCATTATAATTCGATTCACTATACTCCGACGAAGCATATGCTCGTTCTGGTTTGATTTCGTAATCACTTATTGTATTTGATCGGTAATGGGGTTCGTTATTATTCGATTTACTATACTCGCAAGAAGTATAAGGTTTGTTCCGCCTCCGACGAAGTGAGGAATTGTTCGAGACTAGTGTGGAACTGGTGGAGGAAGACCAATTCGATGCAGGCGACATCAAAGGCGTTGATCGTACTGAAGAACTAGTTGATCTTGTGCTAGCCAGTAATGGTGATGGTCTTGAAACTAATTTCCCGGCCTTCAACATAGTCGGTGCTCGCTTTCTGGGCGAGTTCGAAGACCACTGAGACTCTCCGGAATAAACCGAGGGTGTTCTAATTCGAGGCCCATAATCGTAGCACTTGGACTCCTCTTCTTCTTCATCGCTGCTTACCCATATACCGTTGGCTTCGTTATGGATAGTCATGCGTGTGCTTCCAGTTGCTCTGGACAACACGTCATCGTCGTCGGAGCTATCATCACTACTCACCAGGACACCGTTAAGCTCATTGTGAACGGTGCTTCTTGAACTCTTGGCCAGCCGTTCTTCCCAGTCTACTGGTAATAACTGGTGTCGCTGCATCTTATTATTTAAAGAATTGAAACTCAACGGATCTTTTCCTAGCGAGAAAAAAAAGTTTTTTGAAAAGATGGAAGACTGGGCTTCGTTGTTGCTCACATCTCGCGAAACCGATGCATTAGAAGCTACGAAACCATCAAACATCCCGAGCATCAAAGACATTTCATCGCTATGCCAACAAACATTGGCTGTGCTGAGTAAAGACACTTCCTCATTCGTTGACGTGACTGCACCTGTAACTGTCGTGGGAGATATTCATGGTCAACTTTATGACCTCCTGGAGCTTATGAAAGTGGGAGGTCCTGCCCCTGATACTAATTACTTGTTCCTGGGAGATTACGTGGATAGAGGTTACTACAGTGTAGAAACGATACTACTGCTGTTTCATCTTCGCGTGCAGTTTCCCGATCAAATAACACTATTAAGGGGCAATCACGAGACAAGACAGATTACCCAAGTGTATGGCTTCTATGATGAATGCGTGAAGAAGTTCAACGGGAGTCCCGAAGTATGGAAGCTGGTGACTGGCGTCTTCGATTATTTACCTGTCGCCGCTTTGGTATCAGGCCCTAGATACAATGTACTCGCGTTGCACGCCGGACTTTCTCCGTCGATTCACAGTTTAGACGATCTTCGTAATTTAGTTTGCAAGTCCGAAGTACCTCATGAAGGCGCAGCATGTGATTTGCTTTGGTCTGATCCTGATGAAACGTGTCAAGGATGGGGAGTGTCACAGCGTGGAGCTGGTTTCATATTCGGTGCCGATGTGGTATTGAACTTCAATCATGTAAACAACTTGGACATGCTCTGTAGATCACATCAGTTAGTTATGGATGGCTATAAAGAGATATTTGATGGTCAACTCACCACCGTCTGGTCCGCACCCAACTATTGCTACCGATGCGGCAACATGGCTGCGATTTTGCAACTTGGAGAGAGTTCTTTTTCCTATGATACATTTTCCCAAGCTCCAGATTCATTACGAGCATCGCCAAACACTGAATCTGTTCCTGTCGATTACTTTCTTTAAAAACTCCCGAAAATATACTATAGTTTCAAAACAAAATTCGATTATTTGAATTCAAAATAGGGTATTGAAACCCAATAAAAGCTATAATGTCCCAAAACCTTCAGAATGGTTAATGGCTATCAGCAAACGTTCTTTTAGAGTTGCTTCGCACTGGTAATCTGGAAGAAGCAGATGGTTGAAACATGTGTGTGCAGTAGGTAATCTGTCCGACTTTGGACCGTTTCTAGAAATGGTGAGGTTGAGAGATGAAATGCCTCTTATCGGCACTCTGTCACTGCCTGTAGTGAACATGAGGAATTTTTGCTTCTGTGCTGGTTCAAAACTGTGGAGCACCTTCCAGAAGTGCTGTATGGTATCCGAACTTTCGTCGAAGCCTCCGTCATAGTTGCAAGTTGATTGTAAATCGGTGAAGTCGAGAGATGCACTTCCTATGATAAGCAGCTCAACTTCCTTAGGATGCATGACTTCTAGAAAGGTGCCGCCGCAAACAAGGTGAAAGCCTTTATGAAACGATTTGTACAAATGGTCCACGGATCTATTAAAATAGTAATCGACATACAAGTCGACGTATTCTTTCCTATTGACCTCAGTAACTGGAATATGATCTCCATTCTCCTTAAGCTCCACTGTTTTCATTTCACCAAAATAATCATAGCTCACTTGAAAAGACCGACAGAAAACATCTTCGACATCTCCTTCGAAGTCCAAAAGTTCCTGCAAACTTTTACCTGAGCGAGGGTTGCACTCAACAAAATCTTCAAAGCTCGGAAGGACACCGAGTAATTTCTTGTACAGGGCATGAGGGAAATTAAGATCAAGAATCACCCCATTGTAAATAGCTAGTCCCAGAATAACTCCTACCAGTTCAAATTTAAGTGCGATTTCAAAAGTATTTGGGTTGAACCACATGGTGTTGGTATCCTCGTCCATGACGAACATTCCAAAACTCGGATCGATCAATTGTCGAACCATTAACAAAAAAAACTCTTTTCGTACGCCTCCCTCGTCTACTCCTTCTTCCCCTTCAAACTGAACTCGCAAAGGTTTCTTCAAATCACCTGGGGTACAATGGGCAATGAGATTAAGCACGTCATCAACTAAGTTATCACGATGCACTCGAATAACCAAATATGGAATACTTCCTCCATCAAGACCAAACAATCTGGAGCGTAATGCTTGTTGAAGTTGATGCTGTTGCTGAACATGCGCCTCCAGTTGAAGCACTCGGGATTTACTCCCAGGATTTAAAATAAAAGGATAATCACAAAGAGTTGTCTTCACTGCGGAATCCTTAATAAATAACAAGGTTTCTTCTGCATGATGTTCCTCAAACCAATTCCCTATATCGTTTTTAAGAAAGATGTCGTTTTCAGTCGCCAATTCATTTACTGCGTGGTTGTAAAATTCCGTATAATCAGCAAAGCTTTTGGATATATTTATATCATAAAGCATATCCAATATAAAAACTCCTTCCTTGAGTTCATTGAAACGCAAGGAATGGTTTAGGGAGACTTTAAGAGTGAGATACATTTGAATCATGCCGAGGATTCTGACGAGGTACTCCTCATTGCAGCTGAGCCAAAACGTCCTTAATTCCATGCGGGCAGAGTTAGACAGCTTCATAACTGAAAGGCAAAGTTTAGATACATCCTTAATTGTGTCGGGATCATATTCATACGGCTCATATTGAAAAGCGACAAGAATCGGTACTATGGACTCTTTGTCTGTTTTGGGGTAAAAACGCGGCATGCCCGATAGGAGGATACTGAGCGCGTTCCTCAACGAATTTTGTACTGACTCGTCTAAACCGCTAAGGATGCGAAAAATTTGCCCCACTTGCTCCAATTCCACAACCTCATTATGCATGAAACTACGGGTCACAGCGTCTGGGTCTGAAAAGACAAGACCAATTTTTCTAACGATGCTCACAAATGAACCCGATGCACCCTCCAACAAATTCTCCAATTCTTTCAGTGAAAACGCTTTTGCTTCGGATGTAGTAAGATCCTCGTCGACCTCCATGTCGGCGTTCTGTACCTTCGCTGCTGTGGTCTTCGATGCAACACCTTGTAAGCGCTGAAGGGCTTTCACCGCAGCTACGTTAGGTGAGCATCCTTCTGCTATGAATGTATCATACAATTGTTGAAACTCAGCACGTTTCGCATTGCTATCACTTTCATCCATCTCAAAGATTCTGTCGTGGGGGGCTCCATTTGGGATGCTTCAACTGCTGCGTTTGGCAGAAGGCGTCTGGTTTGCATTGGTAGTTGATTGTGGACGGAATGATGCCTCCGAAGATAGTGTGTACCGAATGCTGGACACTGTGGAGCGTCGGATGGAGAACAAGATCAGCCTCAATGAGTTTGAAAAGCTGTTCGAGAATTGGATGGTGGAAGGTAATTTTGACAGTCCTCCAGTGGTTTCTAGTCAACTTTTCAGTCGGGATATCTTACGCAGAAATTTTACTGTGATTCAATTAAGTAGAATCCTAGGGACCATTGTAAACGAAAAGAACAAGTTTCATATGGCGATACTGAAGCAAACTGTTACTGTTGACACGGGCAGGAATCGTCTCGCTTTGATTGAAAAGCTGTTTTTCAGTCTGGATAAAACGGGAAAAGGATATTTGACTGTCACGGACATGTTTCATCTTGTAGTTGGAACTAGGATAAAAAATAGCAGGGGAACGTTTGGTCTAAAGCACGTGATTCGAGAGAGTGTTGAGTTTCTTGAGGCATTTGGCGCTTTGAATGGCGGTTGCCTTTCTATTGGAAAGTTCAAAGAATCTCTTTTAAAATCAAATAAGAAAGAAATGGAGATCCAGAAATATATTGTGTCCCTCGGATCGGTGCAACTAGAAAAGGATTTGTGGATTGAATCCATTTTGCCGGAGTCGTTTTTAGATATATCAATAGTTTTGTTTTTAGGCATTAAGAGTCCTCGAATTCGATGGCAATGCAGCAAACTTGGCATCCTTTGGGGTTCTGATCAAGAAATAGAGAGAATGTGGATTGAGTTTTGTGCAACACCAGCAGCAGTGAATTTCCCGGATGGTTTTAAAGCTTTTGAACACGTATGCTTTCGATTCGTTGGCTTACTTTCAGAAGTATTATCCGAATTGTTCCCTGATTCTTTTGAGCATGATCCGGATTATTTTGTTGACGACGGTTTCGCTATTGAAGATACCAATCGTGTTGTTGCTGATTCGGAACTCGCATGCGCTCTTCATAAAATCCATCAAAATCTTGATACTATAGCTTTTCCAGGGTCTCAGGGTTTAGAAGAACCTTTTTTATTATTTGGAAATACTACGGACGAAGTATCCAGTAGTCAAGGTGCTACTTATATCGACGCGTTCCGTATTTTCGAAAGTGAAAACAGATCACAGAGTGGACTTGCTGAAATGTGGAGCAGTATGGATACTGATTCTAGAAAACATTATTTGACCAAAGCATGGGAATTATCTGAAATAAAGGGGTCTGCAATTCCAAATGAAAATCCTGCTTCAAAAATTTCTTATTTGAAAACTAAAGTGTTAACCGAGACTGGCGGAGCGGTAGCCATGGAAGCGATGAAGGTTAGAAGGAGAAATCCTGGAACAAATAGATTTAAGTTGAACTTGGATATAGTAATGGAGAGACTCGTCACTGTGCAGCTCGAGCAAGGTGCATTGAAAAATTCACCTGGTTACTTAATAGTCCCTTCAAAATACAAGGATTCGATTGCCAAAGATGTATCTGGCCATATCCTATTCAAAAATATGCTGCATGAATTTATTGGTGGTTCATGGATACAGAAAGAGTTCACTTTGTATGATAATAAGCCATTTTTATTCAATGGGAAGGAGCAAGTGATAAACCTTGTTGGGGCAAGAATCGCCAAGTTCATCAACCCAACGAAGGCTTTTCAGTTCAATATACAAACATCAAACGAGGATACACATACCTTTTTCGCAGCAGGAAAGCAAGAGTGGGAAATATGGTTTGCCAACTTAAGCTTCATCATTGTTTCATCGTCATTCAATAAATCGCAGCCTGCACTTTCTTCTGACGATGAATTTGTAGATTGCTAATTCAAAAAAAATTGATCCCACGTTTAATTAAAACTGATAGGTGTTCTTTATTATAGTTATCTGCAACAGTGATTCTCCTTGCGTTAATTCCTATTTGTTGTATTATTTGTTCGCAGGGTTCGTTCTTAAAAAAGGAAATATTTTGGGATGATGGATGAGGAACCACCACCTTGCAAGAAGCAGAAAGTAGATGATGGAATAGATCTATGTTCTACTAAGACAGAAAACAAACAGACGAAGCTACCACCCTCTGGGGCCTACGCGAAGCTTGAAGGTAAGGATACCAAAACCGATGTGGCATTCACGGCATTCATCACCAGTTTACCTGTAACTCTTGGAAGAAGCCATGACGGTAGCCCCAGCAATTTCATAGACTTGGGACCAGCGATGACAGCGTCGAAAAATCACGCAAGTATCAGCTTCGACGGTGTTACGGGGGCATTCATCTTCGAAGTGTTCGGTAAGGGCGGGGCAGTGGTGCGACAGATTCTTCATAAATCTGGAAGCAAAGTGACTCTGTCTTCTAAGGACCCTATCAAAATAGGGTCCCTCTGTTTCTATTTTCTTCAAGCGAGTGTAGACCAGAAACCTGTATTGAATTACCATGAACTCGTCACGGAAGCCTTTGTATCTGTTGGGAATGGTACGCCGCTTGGATATAGAGATATTGGTAGAATTATTGAAGCCAAATATGTTTATTATCGGGAACTTGCTGCTGTGAGTCCAGAGAAGTTGCTCCAAAGTATTAACCGCGCGGTTCGCCATCTCACAGGAAAGGAGTCCATCGTGAAAGCCGGGAATTTAATTGGTGATAAAAGACCTAAAGCGTGCTATTTACAAGCAACCGATGATTCTGAATTGATGAAACAAGTGAAAGGCGCATTAGAGGCAGGAAAGGAACTCAATCATGATAATGCGACCACCGATGCCAAAGTTAACCAAGTGTTGCAAGCCTTTCCTTCTTGAGGTATTGTGTTAATAATAGATATCGATTCGCTTTTCAATTCGCCCAATATATTTGTACTCACCATGTAATTACAAGAATCACAGAATTCATTTTGACAATTCTTTCTCCAATTCTTCATCGATGACCAATACGAGAGAGAAATCATTCCAAGTCCAAGCTGTTAGTTTTAAAATAAAAACGCGATAGGTTATTCCTTTTTCAGTTTGTTCAATATTCGTAAAAGAGCGAGACCTTGACTTCCCCAAGCAACACCTAGAGTTGAATGCAAAAGGGTATTTGACAATCCCAGTGAAAATTTAAGGAAGTTGAACAAATCATAAAGTGGAAGCAATGGAATATTTCCAAGTGCCCCAAAGAGCAGAAGGTTTCGCATGCTGTTGGAAATTCCAAGTTTCTTGAGGCTTTTCTTACTTACTAGAACAGATACAAGATATACAGTAGGTATAGCCTGGGTTACCCCAGTAAGAAATATGTCACATGCTGGTTGCCGCATACTATAACTTCCAATACAGATAATGAAGAAAAAGTATGCACTCCAGCAAAACCAGAATCCATGAGGAATACGAGGCACAGGAAACAATGATTTAATCCCCTTTTCACGGTTGAAGATATCTAATAATTCTGTCCCGATGGCTCCGATTATCCCGCCGCCAATTCCTACCAGCCCAACGCAAAGACGCCACAAAGTCCGAAACAACAATGCATTCATGCGGGCAGGAGTGGACAGAAAATGATGGCAAAGTGCGCCAGTAAAAGTAGACAGACTGTAGGATATCAGCAATGCAGACGCAAGATATTTCAAATTCAAATTATGTGTCGATTTGACATTGGCTATCGCAACTCCGAGAGATCCCATGAGGGCTGCCAGTATATAGTCCGTTCCATAGGTTAAGATGGTATTGTCAAACCGAGTAGATTCAGAGTATTGGTAGTTCGCGGGGGAGTAGAGCTTGGACCCTGAGAGGAAAGCTGTCAATGGAGCTAGCCATCGTCCGAGCAGGAAGGCGAAGAGAAGTGCAACCGGTGTTATCGCACTCCATATTGCAACTTCTTTCGGTTCTAGATTATACAAGTCCAAGATGGCTAGAGTCTTCTTCTTGTACTTTCGATACACTGCATACAACTCGCTCATCACTCGATATTCGATTTGGTAAATAAAGAAAAGTTAATGTTTTGTATTAATACATTTTTTAATTTTAGTGCAATACAATACATGTATTTAATGTATTTAATTGTATTTAATTGTATTTAATTGTTTTTAACTTGTTTTCCTTGTCTTTCTCAAATA
>Ga0105055_10002705_pt1 | contig 27289 bp, 28 predicted proteins | sample BON03_FD_78090 | JGI IMG/M metagenome (GOLD analysis project Ga0105055, IMG submission 78090) | Freshwater microbial communities from Lake Bonney liftoff mats and glacier meltwater in Antarctica - BON-03 | ecosystem: Environmental > Aquatic > Freshwater > Ice > Glacier meltwater | place: Lake...
ACCACCAAGCGCTTCAAACCAGTCTGCGCCATCGCGTTGATTGATTTTTTAACCAGCACATCAACAATCGCGGCCTGGGTCGATGCCGCCAAATCGGCTTTACGACTCTGCAGCTCATCACCTAGCTTTTTGACTTGCGTCAGCACCGCCGTCTTCAAACCTGAAAACGAAAAATCAAGGTTGCAGCTGTGCAGCAAGGGCCGTGGCAGCTTGAAGGCCGCAGCGTCACCCTGCTCTGCCAGTTTTGACAAATGCGGCCCGCCCGGATAGGGCAAACCCATCAGCTTGGCCGACTTGTCAAACGCCTCGCCCGCGGCATCGTCAATCGTCTCCCCGAGGATGTCGTAGCTGCCGACGCGGTCAACCCGCATCAATTGCGTGTGGCCACCCGACACCAGCAGCGCCACGAATGGAAACTCCGGCGGGTCGGCGCTTAAAAACGGCGACAGCAAATGTCCTTCCAAGTGGTGTACGCCCAGCACCGGTTTGCTTAAAGCGGCTGCCATCGCGCAAGCCACGCCCGCCCCCACCAGCAGCGCGCCAGCCAGCCCGGGGCCGCGTGTGTAGGCCATCACGTCAACCTCAGCCAAAGAGCGACCAGCCTCACTGAGCACCTGGCTGGTCAGCGGCAGCACGCGCCGAATGTGGTCACGGCTCGCCAGCTCAGGCACCACGCCACCATATGCTTGATGCATGTCGATCTGGCTGTACAAAGCATGCGCCAGCAAGCGCGGCACGGCATGGCCCGATGCATCGACCAGCGCCACACCGGTTTCGTCACAACTCGATTCAAAACCTAAAACAATCATGGCAAGAGTGTACGTTTGACCGACTTACGTCAGTAGTTGTCGAACTCGGGCCATCCGGCAGGTAGCCTGAACCACTGCTTAAGCTCATAACCCCCGGTTACGTGGGTTCATAGACAATCAGGGGAAACGCAAACCATTATGAGCATCAGTCACTACATCAAGGTCATAGGCCGCGGCAAGGATGGCGCCCGGCCGATCACGCGCGAGCAGGCCTGCGACCTGTTCGGTCAGGTGCTGGACGGCAGCGTGACCGACCTGGAGATAGGCGGCTTTTGCCTGGCCATGCGTATCAAGGGTGAAACGTCGGAAGAGATGGCGGGTTTTCTAGATGCCACTTACCAGCGTATGCAGCGTTTTCCTGCCACCGAGCGCCCCACCGTGGTGCTGCCCAGCTACAACGGCGCGCGCAAACTGCCGGTGCTGACGCCTTTGCTGGCGCTGCTGCTGGCGCGCGAAGGCCTGCCGGTGCTGGTGCATGGCACGGCCACCGAGTCGGACCGAATTTTTACGTCCGATGTGCTATCAGTCCTTGATATTCATGCGTTGACAGCTATCAGAACAATAGCAAACAGCGAGGTCGCCTTTGCCTCGACCGAGCTGCTCTGCCCGGCTCTCAAGCGCCTGCTGGATGTGCGCCGCGTCGTCGGCCTGCGCAACCCGGCACACAGCCTGGTCAAAATCATGAACCCCTGCCTAGGCAAGGCGCTGGTGGTCAGCAGCTACACCCATGCGGAATACGCCATCTCCATGGGGCAAGTCTTTGAGCTGATCCTGGCCAACGCTCTGCTGCTGCGCGGCACCGAGGGCGAAGTGGTGGCCGACGCGCGCCGCATGCCGCAGATGGAGGCCTTCATTGCCGGCCGGCGCAGGCTGCTGCAGGAAGGCGTGAAGGGCACGCTGCCCTCGGTGCCCGATCTACCCAAGGAGATCGATGCGGCCAGCACGGCGGCCTACATTCAATCGGTACTGGAGGGGAAAAGCCCGGTGCCGGCCTCGATTGCGCAGCAGGTGGAACATATTTTGCGTCTGGTCTCGCAACTATGAACAACGGAAAAGTAACTCTCGTCGGCGCGGGTCCCGGTGACCCGGAACTGCTGACCATCAAGGCCCTCAAGGCGATACAGGCCGCGACAGTGCTGTTTGTTGACGATCTGGTCAGCGACGACATCGTGGCCTTTGCAAATCCGGCGGCACGCATCGTCCACGTTGGCAAGCGCGGTGGCTGCAAATCAACGCCGCAAGCTTTCATTGAAAAGCTCATGCTGCTGGCTGCCAGAGAAGGTGAGAACGTGGTGCGCCTCAAAGGCGGAGACCCTTTTGTGTTTGGCCGTGGTGGCGAGGAAGTCGAGCATTTAAAGGCGGCAGGCGTACAGGTGGATGTCGTCAACGGCATCACCGCAGGTCTGGCAGCCGTCACGTCGCTAGGCGTGCCGCTCACGCACCGTCAACATGCGCATGGTGTGGTGTTTGTTACTGGCCATGCCAAACCGGGTGTTGTTGGCACCGACTGGCAACTACTGGCATCAACAGCCTACAAGGCCAAACTCACGCTGGTGATTTACATGGGCGTGAGTGCTGCAGAGCGGATTCAAAACGAGCTGCTATGCGGCTTACCCGCCAGCACACCCGTGGCCGTGATTCAAAATGCAACGCTGGCAACGCAGCGCCACATCACCACCACGCTTGGCACGCTGGCCGATGCCATCGCAGGTGCAGGTCTGGCCAGCCCATCGGTCATTGTGGTCGGTGATGTGATTAAAGGTGTGGCTCTGGCAGCTACACACCCTGAAGTGGTTCGCGCCGCCTGAGTGCGCCTCAGTTAAACAGCGCCTCAAACCCGCCATCAGGCTCGAAGCGTTTGTTGCGATAACGCAGGCGGGTGGGGCCGGGCATGGCCCGCTCGCGGACTGAATGCCGCTCATCGCCGGGGTAGCAAATCACGCGGGTGCCTTCATGCTCGAAAGGCTCGGGCTGTATCAAGCGGGGGCCTGCCCTACGCGCCGCATCCAGCACGCCAGCGACATCGGCATAGTGCGTTAAATGCACCAAGCTCATGATTTGCGGCGGCGCCAGATCGATCTGGCCGTCCCAGTATTGCTCAAGCGCCGCGCGAGGGCTGAGCCAGACGCTTTCGGTAGTCTCAAAATCATCGTGGCGCGCCACCTGTCCGCTTGGCACGGCTGCTACAAAAAAACGGGTATCAAAGCGCTTGTTCATCACCGACGGCGAGGTGGGCGTGATCCAGCGTGACCACGGCACCAAATGGCGTGTTTGAAGGCGCAGCGCCGTACTGACCAATGCGGCGTTAAAGCTGCAACCCGCCTGCAAGTTCGCAGCAAAGTCATCCACAATATTGACGCTAGCAACGTTATCAGCGTGCGCAAACAACACGCCTGACTCTTCAAATGCCTCACGCATGGCGGCCACATACAAGCCAGCCGCCGTCAGCGGGTCAATGTCCGTCTCGTTCAAGCTGGTGTGCAACGTCTCCAGGCTCTGATCTAGGTGCACAGCCATGTCCAGATCGGCATCCGCAGCATCCACCTTGCCACCCGGAAAAACATAAGCACCACCCAGCACGTCAGACTTGCCATGGCGCTGCATTAAAAACACCTCAAGGCCTTGGGGGGTGTCGCGCAACATCACCACAGTGGCAGCAGCACGCGGCGGGGTGGTGACGAGTTCAAAGTTCAGTTCCATGGAGAGTTTTCAGATAAAAATAATGCTCAGATCATTAAGGCTACCAGACTACACTTTCCCGCTCGACCAACCCATACCAGAGATATGCCATTTTGCCGCCTTATCAATTCGACGTTGTAGTCATAGGTGCAGGCGCTGCGGGCCTTTTTTGTGCAGGCATCGCAGGCCAACGTGGACTGAAGGTGCTGCTGATTGACCATAGCGAAAAAGTAGCCGAAAAAATCCGCATCTCGGGTGGTGGGCGCTGCAATTTCACCAATCGCGACACCACCCCGGCGCAGTTTTTAAGCGACAACCCGCACTTTTGCCGCTCGGCCCTGTCGCGCTACACGCCGCAGGACTTCACCGCCCTGCTGCAAAAGAACGGCATACCCTTCCATGAAAAGCACAAGGGCCAGCTGTTTTGCGACCGCTCGGCAGAAGACGTTATCAACCTGCTGCTGGCCGAGTGCGATGCGGGCGGCGTGACGCGCTGGCAGCCGTGTCGTGTTGATGGCATAAAAAGTCTTGCCGACAGAAGCTATCAAATAAATAGCGATAACGGAGTCATTGAAACGCCTCAAATCGTGATTGCAACCGGCGGTTTGTCGATCCCAAAAATAGGTGCGACTGATTTCGGTTACCGCATCGCGCAGCAGTTCGGGCTAAGGCTGGTTGAGACACGCGCGGCGCTGGTGCCGCTGACGTTTGACGGCGCAGACTGGGCACCATTTGCCGATCTGGCCGGGCTGGCACTGCCGGTGTTGATTGATACCAGTCCCAAAGATACTGCGCTCAAGCAACGTAAAAAGGCAGTGACGTTTTCAGAAGATCTGCTGTTTACCCACCGGGGCCTGAGCGGGCCGGCGGTGCTGCAAATATCGAGCTTCTGGCGCGAAGGGCAGCCGATTCATGTCAACCTTGCGCCGGGTGTTGATCTGGCTGAAAAACTGTTGCGAGCCAAGGCCACATCGAAAAGGCTGATCGCCAACGAACTCGCCACCCTGGTGCCCAGCCGCCTGGCCGATGCATGGACAAGCTCCGAACCTGCCTTGCAGCGCCCCATTGCTGATGCGACAGACAAAGCCCTGTTAGGCCTGGCCGAGCATCTAGCCGACTGGAAGCTCACACCCAACGGTAGCGAAGGCTACAAAAAAGCCGAAGTCACAGTGGGTGGGGTGGATACGCGCGATTTGTCGTCGCAAACCATGGAATCAAAACAGCCGGGGCTGTATTTCATTGGGGAAGTAGTAGATGTAACTGGCTGGCTGGGTGGTTACAATTTCCAGTGGGCTTGGGCCAGTGGATTTGCCTGCGCACAGGCATTAACTGCGAATTAGCCCCATTTTATCAAGCAGAGGCCACAGATTAGGCTTAGCTGGGCTGCTATAATCACAGGCTTTGCTAGCAAACCCGCACCTGGCCTGATTCTGATCAAATCAAATGGCTAAATAAGGTGCATAATTTTGGACCCTTTCCTACATGACGACCATTCGCGTAAAAGACAACGAGCCCTTTGACGTAGCCCTGCGCCGCTTCAAGCGCACCATTGAAAAACTCGGCCTGCTGACCGACCTGCGCGCCCGCGAGTTCTACGAAAAGCCAACCGCCGAGCGCAAGCGCAAGAAGGCTGCTGCCGTCAAGCGCAACTACAAGCGTATCCGCTCCATGCAGTTGCCGAAAAAGCTGTTCTAAGAATTTGCGGGACAGTCCAAGAGTTACACGAAGTGAACTTTGCTCTGGGTTATTGGGGTCAGACACCAATTTCGCTGCAGTGCAAGCACTGCACCCTACGGGCGAGCCAAAGGCTCGGCGAATTTGGGCTCTGACCCCAAAAACCCCAAAAGCCCGCATGAGCTATCTCTGCGGGCTTTTGTATTTTTGAACCCGAATTTTTAATGGAGACCAGCATGTCAGCACTCAAAGGCCAGATCACCGAAGACATGAAAACCGCCATGCGCGCCAAGGACAGTGAGCGCCTAGGCACCATCCGCCTGCTGTTGGCAGCATGCAAGCAAAAAGAAGTCGATGAACGTGTGCTGCTTGATGACATGGCAGTGATTGCCATCATCGACAAAATGATCAAGCAGCGTAAAGACTCCATCGAAGCTTTCCAGAAGGCCGAACGCAAAGACCTGGCTGACAAGGAAGCGGCAGAGCTGGTCGTGCTACAGGCCTATCTGCCTGCACGCCTGAGTGCAGAAGAAGTCACGGGGGCTGTCAAAGCCATTGTTGCCGAGCTGGGTGCAGAACTCGGTCGCGCTGTAGGCCCAGGCGACATGGGCAAGGTGATGGGCGCAGTCAAGGCCCAGCTGGCCGGCAAGGCCGACATGGGCCAAGTTTCAGCAGCTGTAAAAGCCGCGCTGGCAGGCTGAACAAAAAGCGGCGTTTCAAGAGCGCCGCCAGTCATTTCAGGATCCAGCGACTTTCATCCTGTTGACCAAAATCGACCCCACAGTTTTTGCACCGTAGTTGTAGGCATCCGCGCCCACGGCCTGAATGCCCATCAGCATGTCTTTCAGGTTGCCGGCAATCGTGATTTCTTCGACTGGAAAGGCGATCTGCCCTTTCTCGACCCAGAAGCCCGCCGCGCCGCGTGAATAGTCGCCCGTCACGTAGTTCACGCCCTGGCCCATCAGTTCGGTCACAAACAGGCCTGTGCCCAGCTTTTTCAACATCGCATCGAGATCGTCGTCCGCTTGCGTCTGACGGCTACTCATCACCAGGTTGTGCGAACCGCCAGCGTTGCCGGTGGTGCGCATACCGAGCTTGCGGGCTGAATAGGTGCTTAAAAAGTAACCGCGCACAATGCCGGCATCGACAACCGTACGCGCACGGGTCTTCACACCCTCATCATCAAACGGAGCACTGCCCTTGCCTTTGGCGAGGTACGGGTCTTCAGTAATATCGATATGACTGGGGAAAGCCGGCTTGCCCATACTATTGAGCAAAAACGTGGTTTTACGATAGATGGCACCGCCACTCACAGCCTGCACAAACCCGCCGAGCAAGCCCGCAGCCAGGGGGGACTCAAACAGCACCGGGCATTCGCAGGTTTTGGCTTTGCGGCTTTTCAGGCGTGACAGTGCACGCTCTGCGGCATAGCGGCCAACCACGGCCGGGCTGGCCAGCTCGCTGGCATCGCGCATCGAGCTGTACCAGGCATCGCGCTGCATGTCGCCGTTTTTGCCGGGCGATGAAGCAATCGGCGCAACTGAAATACTGTGCCGTGAACTCGCGTAACCACCCCTAAAACCCCGCGTGTGGGCACTGAAAAAATGGCTCTGCTGGGCCGACACGCCAGCGCCTTCGCTGTTGGTGATGCGTTTTGACGTGGACAGTGCCGCAGCTTCGCATTCCAGCGCTATTTTTGCCGCTTCTTCGCTGGTAATCGACCAGGGGTGGAATAAATCAAGGTCGGGGTGAATGCGTGCAATGTCGCGCTCAGCGGGCAGGCCGGATGATTTGTCTTCTGCCGTAAAGCGTGCAATGTCGTATGCCGCCTTGACGGTTTGTTTGATGGCTGCATCAGAAAAATCGCTGGTGGCCGCATTGCCGCGCTTTTTGCCGACATAGACCGTGATGCCAAGCGATTTGTCGCGGTTGCGTTCGACGTTTTCAAGCTCGCCCTTGCGTACGCTGACCGACAAGCCGCAGCCCTCGGATGCCTCGGCAGCGGCATCGGTGCTGCCCAATTTTTTGGCGTGCTTGAGTGCGCTGTCCACCAGGTGTTCGAAGAAATCGCGGTGGTAACTGAAGCCTTTTTCGGGCTGGGTTGATGGTCGGGCTGTGGATCGCTGGCGCGAAACGGCTTGGGGGGTCTTTGGTGTCATATGGGTAGCTATGATACTGACTGCTATGAACACCAAGAATTCCAAGGCCAACAAGCCATTAATTAAAGGCTACTGGTCCAACGGCCGCTTCGTCAAACCGGAAGAAATCGCGCTTGAAGAAGTCGGCCCGCCCAGCAAAACCCAGCTCAAGGCCGAAGCCGACGAAAAGCAGGCGCTTGGCGAAGCGCTGCTGGCCCTACGCGCCGACCTGATGGCGCGGCTTGATTTGCCCGACAAACTGTTAGACGCAATAGCCAGTGCGAAAAAAATCACCAACTTTGAAGGCCGGCGCCGGCAGATGCAGTTCATCGGCAAGCTGATGCGCCCGCTGGATGCCGAGCCGATACGCGAAGCCATCAACGAGCAGCTCAATGGTTCGGCGCAGCTCACGCTGGCCCTGCACCTAGCCGAGCAGTGGCGCGACAAGCTGGTGCTGGATGACGAAGCGATGGGCAGCTGGCTGACCGAATACCCCGCCACTGATTCGCAACAATTGCGCGCGCTGATTCGCCAGGCCCGGAAAGACTCAAAACCTGAGAAGCCCGTCAGCTTTGGTGAAGCCCCGCGCCACGCCAAGTCCTACCGCGAGATTTTTCAGCTGGTCAAGGCTGCCATGAAGAACAAGATAGAAGCTGATAACGAATGAATGAAATGACTGCTATGTATGACACGGTAAAAATCGGCATCGTCTCAGTCAGCGACCGTGCATCGAGTGGCGTGTATGTTGACAAAGGCCTGCCAGCCTTAAAAGAGTGGCTGACCCGCGCGCTGCTCAACCCCATCACGTTTGACGAACGCCTGATTCCCGACGAGCAGGCAGGCATCAGCCAAGCGTTGATCGCACTGGTTGATGCGGGCTGCTCGCTGGTGCTGACCACCGGCGGCACCGGCCCTGCACTGCGCGACGTGACGCCCGAAGCCACGCTGGCTGTGGCGCACAAGGAGATGCCCGGCTTTGGCGAGCAGATGCGGCAGATCAGTTTGCGCTTTGTGCCAACCGCCATACTGTCGCGCCAATGCGCCGTGGTTCGTGACAAAAGCCTCATCATCAACCTGCCCGGCCAGCCGAAATCCATCGCTGAAACGCTGGGGGGGTTAAAAGGTGATGGTGGTGAGCAAATCATGCCTGGCATATTTGCCGCAGTACCTTATTGCATTGACCTGATAGGTGGTCCTTATCTGGAAACTGACAGCCAGGTGTGCAAGGCCTTCAGGCCCAAGTCTGCACTGCGCACGCCAGCCCCTTAGAAAGAACCCTTGCCATGTTCCATCCGGCTACTAAAAATAAACAAAAAATCCAATACCGATTTCACTGTGCCGGAAGTCGAAAAAGACGACTTGCGTTGTAGCAAGCAGGCCCCTCGCACCAGATCGATGCAAACCTTGCTGTTGCGTGCAATGCCAGCCAGTTTGGTGTCCAATACGCCGGCGAACGCCAGCAGATCGTCGCGTTGAATGGTGTGGCGCGTCGTTTGTTTTTGAGGGTCTTCCCAAACTATTCTAGGCGACCCTAAACGACCCAGACAGCGACCAAATCCTGGACAAGTTTGATCCAGTCGACCTCTACAATTCAGCATGACATGGCACGCCCGACTTGAACTTGACTACCGGCTGGAGGCAGCTAGAACGGTGGCCCGGCACGCCCATGAAGGGCCATTGCGTGTGCTGCAAAGCCTCTACCCGGAATGCGACCCTGTGTGTCACAACGTGCTGGTGCACCCCCCCGGTGGGCTGGTGGGTGGCGATACGCTGGACATCGCCGTCACCGCGGCAACCGGGTCACACGGCCTGATCACCACCCCCGGCGCCTCGCGTTTTTATCGCTCCGAGGGCGAGGTGGCCTTGCAGCGCACCCGCATCACATTGACAGGAACATCGCGTCTGGAATGGTTGCCGCTGGAGTCAATTTGCTACAACAACTGCCGCGCAGAAAACCACCTCACCGTCGATCTGGCATCCCAGGCCGAGTTCATGGGTTGGGACGTGACCGCCCTGGGCCTACCCCACGCCGGGCAGCCATTCCTGACAGGGAGTTATCTGCAGCACATTGAGGTGCCCGGCATATGGCTGGAGCGCGGACGCATTGAGGGCGATGACCCGCGATTGATGAACAGCCCACTGGGGCTGGCGGGCCAGCGCTGCCTGGCCTGTCTTTTTTTCGTAGCCGGAACCAAGCTGGATCGGGGTCGGCGTGCGCGCGCGCTGAACCTTGCCCGCGACGTGATCGCCGCGCACGCGCTGCGCCACACAGCAGGCGCCACCAGCCCGGATGCTCAGGTGATCGTGGTGCGGGTGATGGCGCCGGTCGTGGAGCCTGCCATGGACCTGCTGCGCCAGGTCTGGGGCCACTGGCGCCAGCACTTCTGGGGTCTGTCAGCGGTCAACCCCCGCATCTGGTCGACCTGATGTCCGGCCGAAGGGCGGTCAAATCGCCACCAGTTGGCGCACGCCGTCGGACTCCATGTTCTGGCCCAGGCCCCGGGCACGCACTGAGCCGCGCTCCATCAGCACATAGTCGTCGGCCAGTTCCCGCGCAAAATCGTAGTACTGCTCCACCAGCACAATCGCCATGTCACCGCGGTCGGCCAACATGCGGATGACGCGCCCGATGTCCTTGATGATGCTGGGCTGAATACCCTCGGTGGGCTCGTCCAAGATCAACAATTTCGGCCCGGCCGCTAGGGCGCGGGCAATGGCCAATTGCTGCTGCTGCCCGCCCGACAAATCGCCACCGCGACGCTGCAACATCTGCTTGAGCACCGGGAACAGCTCAAACATCTCGGGCGGAATTGGCGTGCTGGCGCTTTTGTAGGCCAGCCCCATGCGCAGATTTTCTTCAACCGTCAGCCGCGCAAAGATTTCGCGACCCTGCGGCACATAGCCCATGCCGGCCCGGGCGCGCGCGTAAGGTGGGGCCTTGTGAATGGCCTTGCCCGCCAACTCGATGCTGCCGGTCTTGATGGGAACCAGCCCCATCAGACATTTGAGCAGCGTGGTCTTTCCCACCCCATTGCGTCCCAAGATCACGGTGACCTTGCCTGGTGTAGCCTGCAGACTCACATCGCGCAGGATGTGCGAGCCGCCGTAGTACTGGTTGATGTTTTTGACGTTCAGCATGGCGCGATCGTTGGTGTCGGGTTGTGGGCTCGCTCTAACTTGGCTGTGACCCGGAACATTTCGGTGCGGCACTCAGTTGCACGAATGTCATCCGGCCTTCGGCCTCCCTCTTTATTTCGCTGCACTAAGCGCCACACCAAAGTGTTCCTATTGGCGTGGTTTGCGGGTTGCGTGCTAAGGCGATTTCTGTCAATAAATGCACCCGCTTGCTTGTCTTTTCCTTCCCCTGCTGCGTTACGCCCGCCATTGCATAGCTCGCTATGCGCAGGTGGTCGCGCCTTGCAGGGAAACGAAAATCCGGCGCAATCAGGTACATTTATTTCCGGCAATCGCCTAATAACGCCCGTTGCCAGCGAGTTGGGGTGGGCGACGCAGCGAAATAAAGGAGGAGCGACGGGCGCAGCCCGTTGCGGGGGACATTCGCGGAGACGCCCACCCCAACTCTCTGGCTTGCCACTGCCGCAGCCGCAGCCATGGTTTTTATCTTCCAAGATACACCTCAATCACCCGCTCATCGGCCTGCACCTGCGCCAATGTGCCCTGCGCCAATACCGAGCCATCACACAGCACAGTGACGATGTCCGAGATGGCGTTGATGAAGCTCATGTCGTGCTCTACCACCAGCAAGGAATGCTTGCCCTTGAGCGAGAGAAACAGCTCGGCGGTGCGCTCGGTTTCCTCGTCGGTCATGCCGGCCACGGGTTCATCGAGCAACAGGAGTTTGGGGTCTTGCATCAGCAGCATGCCTATTTCAAGCCACTGCTTTTGCCCGTGGCTCAGGTTTCCCGCCTGACGCGACACGTGCTCATGCAGGTGGATGGTGTGCAGCACGTCCAGCAGGCGGTCACCCTGCGCGGAGTCCAGGCGAAAGAACATCGATGCCGTCACGGCCTTGTTAACTTTAAGCGCCAGCTCCAGGTTCTCGAACACCGTGAGTTGTTCAAACACCGTGGGTTTTTGAAATTTGCGCCCAATGCCAAGTTGCGCAATCTCGAACTCGGTGTAGCGCAACAGGTCGATGGTGCTGCCGAAAAACACTGTGCCCGAGTCCGGTCGGGTCTTGCCGGTGATGATGTCCATCATCGTCGTCTTGCCCGCGCCGTTGGGCCCGATGATGCAGCGCAGCTCGCCGGGCGCAATGTCCAGCGACAGCTTGTTAATGGCCTTGAAGCCGTCAAAGCTGACACTGACATCTTCCAGGTACAGAATGCGGCCGTGTGTGACATCCACCTCGCCTGGGGTGGCAATGCGTGCGTAACCGGCGGCCCGACCACCGGATTCGGTGCGACCTTGCAGCACTTGTTGCCGACGCGCCTCAAACCGATGGGCGCCTTCTTCCAGCAGATCGGGGGTCATTTATCGACCTCATTGCGAGGAGCAACGCGACGCGGAAATCGCCATAACGAAATCTTTTTGACCAGGCCGACCACACCATTCGGCAGAAACAGCGTCACACCAATGAAGAGCGCGCCCAGAAAATACAGCCAGAACTCGGGGTAGGCCACGGTCAACCAGCTCTTGGCTCCATTGACGATGAAGGCGCCGACAATCGGCCCGATCAGCGTGGCGCGCCCACCCACGGCCGCCCAGATGGCGATTTCGATCGAGTTGGCTGAACTCATCTCGCTCGGATTGATGATGCCCACTTGCGGCACATACAAGGCCCCGGCCACACCGCACATCATGGCCGAGATCGTCCAGATGGTGAGCTTGTAGCCAATGGGGTTGTAGCCTGAGAACATGACCCGCGTTTCAGCATCGCGCACGGCCTGCAGCACACGGCCAAACTTGCTCTTGACCAGCCAGCGCGCCAGCAGGAAGAACCCCAGCAGTGTCAGCCCGGTGAGCACAAACAGCGTCATGCGCATGGAGGGCGTGGCAATCGGGATGTCTAGAATTCGCTTGAAATCAGTGAAGCCGTTGTTGCCACCAAAACCGGTTTCATTGCGAAAGAACAGCAGCATGGCAGCAAAGGTCAGCGCCTGCGTGATAATGGAAAAGTACACGCCCTTGATGCGTGAGCGAAAAGCAAAGTAGCCAAACACAAAAGCCACCAGGCCCGGCACGGCTACCACCAGCAGCAGCGTGGCGGCGAAGCTGTCGCTGAAGGTCCAGTGCCAAGGCAGCTCTTTCCAGTCCAGAAACACCATAAAGTCCGGCAGATTGCTTTTGTAGTTGCCATCCGCACCAATCTGGCGCATCAGGTACATGCCCATGACGTAGCCGCCCAGCGCAAAGAACAGGCCGTGGCCCAGACTCAGGATGCCGGTGTAGCCCCAGATCAGGTCCATCGCCAGCGCCAAGATGGCATAGCACATGATCTTCCCCACCAACCCCACGGCGTAGTCACTCAGGTGAAACACGCTCTCTTTGGGCACCAGCAAATTGAGCGCGGGCGCCACGGCGCACACCACGATCAAGGCAAACAAGAAGCTGCCCCAGCCGGCACGCGAGAGCAGCGGGATTCTGGTGGGCAGTGGATTAGGCGTCTTCATCATTTATGCCTCCGCAGAGCGGCCCTTCATGGCAAAGATGCCTTGTGGTCGCTTCTGGATGAAAACGATGATGATGACCAAAACCATAATCTTGGCCAGCACGGCACCGGTCCAGCCCTCCAGAAACTTGTTCAAAATACCCAGCCCCATGGCGGCATAGACCGTGCCCGCCAACTGGCCCACACCACCCAGCACCACCACCATGAACGCGTCCACGATGTAGCCCTGCCCCAGGTCCGGCCCGACGTTGCCGACCTGGCTCAAGGCACAGCCGGCCAGCCCGGCAATGCCGGATCCCAGTGCAAAGGCGTAGGTGTCGATGCGGGTGGTGTTCACCCCCATGCACGCCGCAATCGGGCGGTTTTGCGTGACGCCACGCACAAACAAGCCCAGGCGCGTCCTGCTGATCAGCCAGGCCACCGCGCCGAGTACAAAAATGGCAAATCCGATGATCACCAGGCGGTTGTAGGGCAGCGACAGGTTGCCCAGCACCTGCACGCCGCCGCTCATCCACGACGGGTTTTCAACGCCCACGTTTTGCGCGCCAAACAAGCTGCGCACCAACTGCATCAGCATCAAACTGATGCCCCAGGTGGCCAGCAGGGTTTCTAGAGGGCGGCCGTACAGGTGACGAATCACGCTGCGCTCCAGCACCGCACCCATCAGGGCCGCCGCCATGAACGCCACCGGCACCGCGGCCAGCAAGTACCAGTCAAAAGCACCCGGCAGATATTTTTGAAACAGTCCTTGCACGACATAAGTGGCGTAGGCGCCAATCATCATCAGCTCGCCATGCGCCATGTTGATCACACCCATCAGCCCGTAGGTGATGGCCAGGCCCAGCGCCACCAGTAGCAAGATGGAGCCCAAGCTAATGCCGCTGAACATCGCGCCCAGACGGTCGCCCCAGGCCAGCGCGGCCTCGACCTGGCGCAGCGCGTTTTGCAGGGCGGATCTGACCCCGGGTTCGGTCTCTTCGGCCAGCCGCCCCAGCAGCACGGTTTTGGTGCTGGCCTGCGTGCTGCTGCCCAGCAAGCTGGCAGCCTCCAGTCGTTTGGTTTTGTCGGGGCTATGCAGCAGCGCTGCCGCGCGCACCAGGCTCAACTGCTCTTTGATTTCAGGGTTTTGCTCGGCCGCCAATGCCCGCTCGATCAGCGGTAATTTGGTCTCATCTGCGTCGCGCTGCAACTGCTGGATGGCGGCAATGCGGATCTTCTCGTCTTTGGAAAACAACTTGAGTGCGGCCAGCGCTGAATCCAGCGCGCCGCGCATGCGGTTGTTGTTAATCACGTCTTCAGCACTGTCCGGCACGGCGGCCTGGGCACCGGTCACAGGGTCAAAGCCCTTGCCATCTTTGATAACGAATACCTTGTCACCGGCCACTTTGACGGCATCGTCCGACAGAGCTTGCAAAAACGCAGCGGTACGGTCATCTGTCGTGGCCATCGCTTTGTTCAAGGCCGCCACGCGCGCATCGGTTTCGCCCGAGGCCATGCCTTTTACCTCGTCAGCCGTCAGGGCGCTGGCCATAGGGGTCATCAGGAGTGCCGCAGCAAAAAGTAAATATCTAAGCATGAAAGAGAACCTGTAGGTTGGGCGCGTTACACAACAAAGGCGTAGCGCCCAGACTGCAATTTCCTCGCAACTTCCGCACCAAAAAAATTGGCGGTCGTTAAAAACGGAAGAAGCGTAGCGAGCGAGCCGAGGTGGGTTCTGCCGCGCGGAGCCGTACTCCAGTACGGTGAGCACGGCAGGGCCCAGATCGGTTCGCGCAGTAGCTTCTTACTTTTTAACGGGTTCGTCCGGCTTGGACGCATTGCCCTCGATGTACGGGCTCCACGGCTTGGCTTTGACCGGGCCGGGGGTTTTCCAGACCACGTTGAACTGGCCGTCGGCCTTGATCTCGCCAATGAACACCGACTTGTGCAGGTGATGGTTTTTCTCGTCCATCTTGCTGGTGATGCCGCTCGGTGCCTTGAAGGTCTGACCCGCCATGGCCGCAATCACCTTGTCAACGTCGGTGGATTTGGCCTTTTCAACCGCCTGCTTCCACATGTTGATGCCTATGTAGGTGGCTTCCATCGGGTCGTTGGTCAGCGGCTTGTCGGAGCCGGGCAGCTTCTTGGCCTTGGCGTAGGTCGACCACTTCTTGATGAACTCGTCATTGGTCGGGTTCTTGATCGACTGGAAGTAGTTCCAGGCGGCCAGATGGCCCACCAGCGGCTTGGTGTCGACGCCGCGCAATTCTTCCTCACCGACGGAGAAGGCGACCACCGGCACGTCTTTGGCCTTCAGGCCGGCGTTGCCCAGCTCTTTGTAGAACGGCACGTTGGAGTCACCATTGATGGTGGACACCACGGCCGTCTTGCCACCGGCGGAGAATTTCTTGATGTCAGCCACGATGGTCTGGTAATCAGAATGACCAAACGGGGTGTATTTTTCATCGATGTCAGTGTCTTTCACGCCCTTGGATTTCAGGTAGGCGCGCAGGATTTTGTTGGTGGTGCGCGGATACACATAGTCGGTGCCCAGCAGCACCCAGCGCTTGGCACCGCCGCCGTCCTTGCTCATCAAGTAATCCACCGCCGGAATGGCCTGCTGATTGGGCGCCGCGCCGGTGTAGAACACGTTTTTGGACAATTCTTCACCCTCGTACTGAACCGGGTAGAACAGCAGGCCGTTTAGTTCTTCCAGCACCGGCAACATCGACTTGCGCGACACGGAAGTCCAGGCACCGAAGATCACGACGACCTTGTCCTGTGTGAGCAATTGCTTGGTCTTCTCAGCAAACAGGGGCCAGTTACTTGCTGGGTCCACCACCACGGGTTCGAGCTTCTTTCCCAGCACGCCACCCTTGGCGTTGATCTCGTCAATGGCCATCAGAACGGTGTCCTTCAACACCGTCTCTGAGATGGCCATCGTGCCTGACAGGCTGTGCAAAATGCCGACCTTGATGGTGTCTTTGGCGGCCAGAACCTGGGTCGAAAATGTCAGTGTGCCGGTGGCGATGGCGACCGCAGCGGCTATGGCCTTGAGATGTCCTCGACGATATATCATGATTCTCCAATACTGGGTTAGTTGGGTTGGCAGTTCAAAATCAAACGGCTGCAAGGGCAATAGCAAACATCATGCCAAACAAATTGCACCAAAATAAGGCAACACTTGCCTTATGGGCATGGATGTTGCGTAGACTGTCTTACCCAAGCCACGCCACCGGATGAATGCACCAAAATGGAACTGACACCCCGCGAAAAAGACAAGCTGCTGATATTTACCGCCGGTTTGCTGGCGGAGCGCCGCAAGGCGCGCGGCCTCAAGCTCAACTACCCCGAGGCCATGGCGCTGATCAGCGCCGCCGTGATGGAGGGCGCGCGCGACGGCCAGAGCGTGGCGCAATTGATGAGCCTGGGGCGCACCATCCTGACGCGTGACGAAGTGATGGACGGCATTGCCGAGATGATCCCAGACATCCAGATCGAAGCCACTTTCCCGGATGGCACCAAGCTGATAACCGTGCATCAGCCGATATTGTGAAACCTTGTGGGATAGACCAAGAGTTACACGCAGTGAACTTTGCTCTGTCCTCAACTGATGATTTTTTTGTCGTCATTGAGCGCAGCGCGGCAATCTATGGCACGTGGATTGCCGCGCTGCGCTCGCAATGACGGATTAATTAAAAGGAGATAGTCAACATGAATTCAAAGGCATTAAACGCTCTTAAATTAATAGCTATATCAGCAATTAATACGTGGTCTATCACCGTATTTGCTCATGACGGACACGGATTGCCGGGCGCGCATTGGCACGCTACCGATGTACTGGGATTTGTAGTGCTTGGAGTGGCAGTGGCTATCTGGCTGTCACGTGGCAAAAAGTGAGGCCAGCATGACACCCGGCGAAATCATCACCGACGGCCCCGATCACGTCCTCAACCCCGGTCGACGCACCCTCACGCTGGTCGTGGTCAACACGGCGGACCGCCCGATTCAGGTGGGCTCCCACTACCACTTTGCCGAAACCAATGGCGTGCTGGGCTTTGATCGCGCCGCCACGCAGGGCATGCGCTTGAACATTGCGTCGGGCGCGGCGGTGCGCTTCGAACCGGGGCAGCAACGCACCGTGGAACTGGTGGACTACGCCGGTGCGCGCGTGGTGTTTGGTTTTCGCGGTTTGACGCAGGGAGCGCTCTGATGGCAACCATAGGACGACGTGCTTACGCCGAAATTTTCGGCCCTACCGTGGGCGACCGGGTGCGCCTGGCCGACACGGATTTGATGATTGAAGTGGAACAAGACTTCACGCTAGTCGCAGGCGGCTATGGCGAGGAAGTCAAGTTCGGCGGCGGCAAGACGATTCGGGACGGCATGGCGCAATCACAAAGAACACGCGATGGTGCAGGCAGCGGCCCCGAGGATGGCGGCGCCGTGGACTGCGTCATGACCAACGCGCTGATTTTGGACCACTGGGGCATCGTCAAGGCCGATATCGGACTCAAGGGCGGGCGCATCGTGGCCATTGGCAAAGCTGGCAACCCCGACGTGCAGCCGGGTGTGGATATCATCATCGGCCCGGGCACCGAGGTTATCAGTTGCGAGGGCAACATCGTCACCGCCGGGGGCATCGATTGCCACATTCATTTCATCTGTCCGCAACAAATTGAAGAAGCGCTGGCCTCGGGTGTCACCACCATGCTGGGCGGCGGCACCGGTCCGGCCACCGGCACCTTTGCCACCACCTGCACGCCCGGGCCCTGGAACATCGAGCGCATGCTGCAGGCGGCCGACGCCTTCCCGATGAACCTGGGGTTTTTCGGCAAGGGCAACGCCAGCCTGCCGGCCGCGCTGCACGAGCAGATCAACGCCGGGGTGATTGGCATGAAACTGCACGAAGACTGGGGCAGCACGCCCGCGGCCATCAGCAACTGCCTGGACGTGGCCGACGAGACCGACGTGCAGGTGGCGCTTCACTCCGACACGCTCAACGAATCAGGCTTTGTGGAAGACACCATTGCCGCCACAAAAGACAAGCACGGGGAAGGCCGGGGCCTGTGTGCGTTCCATACCGAAGGAGCGGGCGGCGGCCACGCGCCCGACATTCTGCGCGTGGTGGGCGAGGCCAACTTTCTGCCTTCTTCCACCAACCCCACCATGCCCTACACGGTGAACACGCTCGACGAGCATGTGGACATGCTGATGGTGTGCCACCACCTGAACGCATCGATTGCCGAGGACCTGGCGTTTGCCGAGAGTCGTATCCGCCGCGAGACCATTGCCGCCGAAGACGTGCTGCACGACCTGGGCGCCATCAGCATGATGAGCAGCGACAGCCAGGCCATGGGGCGCGTCGGCGAAGTCATCATCCGCACCTGGCAAACCGCGCACAAGATGAAGGGGCAACGCGGCTGGCTGGCGCCCTCCTCCGTTCGGGCTGAACCGGTCGAAGCCCTGCCGCGCAACGACAACTTTCGCGCCAAACGCTACATCGCCAAGTACACCATCAACCCGGCTATTGCCCACGGCATCAGCCACGAGGTGGGTAGCATCGAGGTCGGTAAATGGGCTGATCTGGTGGTGTGGCAGCCCGCGTTTTTTGGTGTCAAACCGGCCCTGATCCTGAAAGGCGGCTTCATCGCCATGGCCGCCATGGGCGACCCCAATGCGTCCATTCCGACACCGCAGCCGGTGCATTACCGGCCCATGTTTGGCGCGTATGGCGGCGCGCTGACGCGAGGGTCACTGACCTTTGTGTCGCAAGCCGGATTGAATACAGGTATCAAGGAGCGCTTTGGCCTGACCAAAACTTTGAGCGCCGTCAAGAACATTCGCGGCGTGCGCAAGCAGCACATGATTCACAACAACTACCTGCCTAAAATGGAGATTGACGCGCAAACCTACCGCGTGCGTGCCGACGGCCAGTTGCTGACCTGCGAGCCAGCGGTCAGTTTGCCGATGGCGCAACGCTACTTTCTATTCTAAATATCTTGTGGGACAGACCAAGAGTTACGCGAAGCGAATTTAGCTCTGTCCTCAACACTTTGTCGGATGTCGATGCTTCAAATTTCCAAACTCATTTCGCAGGGTGCTGGTCTGGCCTCTGTGCTCCTCAAGCGCGCCGCCACCGTGAAGCTCGACTGGGACGTGCGCCAGAAGAGCCGCTTTGACACCACCGATTCACAAGGTCGGCACTTGGGCGTGTTCCTGCCGCGCGGCAGCGTGGTACGCGGCGGCGATGTGCTGGTGGCCGAAGATGGCTCGTTGATCCAGGTGCTGGCCGCGCCGCAGTCGGTTCTGATCATCACCGCTTGCACCGAGCACGGCAGCCCGTTTGACCTGATGCGGGCCGCCTACCACCTGGGCAACCGCCATGTGCCGATCGAACTCAAGCCCGACCACCTGAAGATTGAGCCCGACCACGTGCTGGCCGACCTGCTGCGCGCCATGCACCTGACGGTGCGCGAGTCGGTTGAAGCCTTCGAGCCAGAAACTGGCGCCTACGCCCTTGGCGAGCACAGCCACGGCGCTGCAGCGCACCTGCAAGGTCACGCGCCTGCGCATGACCTTGCGCACACCGCACCGGCAACCCCACACGTCAGGACGTTGAAACCCATCATCCCGATCACAGTGGCAACACCCCATGTACATGGTCCTGGCTGCGGTCATGACCAAGGTCATTCGCACTGATGCGCCGCCTGGGCAAGCCACCGCTGACGCTGGCCACCCGCATCCGGCGGCGGCCAGTGCCTGCCGCCCGCCACGAGTGCAGCAGCCCCGCCAGCCTGATGCAACTCATGTGGCTGGCCTCTCCGGCCCTACCCATCGGCGGGTTTTCATACTCAGAATGCCTTGAAGCTGCCGTGGACACTGCGCGCGTAGCCACCGAAAGCGAAGCCAGTGCCTGGTTGCTGGACCAACTTCACCTGAGTCTGGCGCGCAGTGATCTCGCCGTGCTAGCCCACGCCGTTGCCGCCTGGCAAGGCGGCGACTCCGTGCGCATCGCCGCGCTCAACGGGTGGGTTCTGCAAACGCGCGAAAGCAGCGAGTTGCGTGCGCAGTCCGAGCAGATGGGCCGGTCCCTGCTGGAATGGCTACGCAACCACACCACCGCCACCCCCGAGCAAATCAAGCTGCTGGCCGCCCTGCAGCCGACTTACCCAGTCGCGTTTGCCCTGGCGGCAAGTGCTACGGACGCCCCCTTGCGCGACTGCCTGCTGACCTACGCTTTTGGCTGGGCCGAGAACATGGTGCAAGCCGCCATCAAGTCGGTGCCACTGGGCCAAAGCGCAGGGCAGCGTATCCTGAGCGCCCTCACCGCCGAGATTCCAGCCGCTGTGGATCATGCGCTGGCGTTGGCGGACAGTGAACGTCAGGCCTTCTCTCCCATGCTCGCTATTTTGAGCGCTCAGCATGAAGTGCAATACTCACGCTTGTTCCGGTCCTGAAAGCCTTCACCAGAAAGCCCTGCCCATGTTTGCCCTGCACCATATTGCCAACCGCACCAAGAAACTGCCGCCCCTGCGCGTGGGCATCGGCGGCCCGGTCGGCTCCGGCAAAACCACCCTGCTGGAGATGCTGTGTAAGGTCATGCGCGACCGCTACGACCTGGTGGTCATCACCAACGACATCTACACCAAGGAAGATCAGCGTTTGCTGACCGAGAGCGGGGCGCTGGCGGCTGAGCGCATCATGGGGGTGGAAACCGGTGGCTGCCCGCACACCGCTATCCGTGAAGACGCCTCCATCAATTTGGAGGCCATCGACCGCATGCTGGTGGACTTTCCCGATGCCGACATCGTGTTCATCGAGAGCGGCGGCGACAACCTGGCCGCCACCTTCAGCCCCGAACTGAGCGACCTCACTATCTACGTCATCGATGTCGCAGCCGGTGAAAAAATTCCGCGCAAAGGCGGCCCCGGCATCACCAAAAGCGATTTGTTCGTGATCAACAAAACTGATCTGGCACCCTACGTCGGGGCCGACCTGGGCGTGATGGCGGCCGACACCACCCGCATGCGCAGCGGCCCCAAGGGCCTCAAGCCCTTCGTCATGACCAATTTGAAGACCCAAGTCGGCCTGGACCAAGTGATTGCTTTCATCGAAACCAAAGGCATGCTGCAGGTCTGACAAGCACGTTCCAACACAAAGTAAGAGTCCAGCCCGGCAAGTGTCCCCGATGGAGCCCAGTCCCATCAAACCGCACTACTGGTTGTCGGTTTTGGTTCCACGAAAAAGTGTTATCCATTGGCTTTAAACCACGCCCCGTAACCCTTTAAATACCAGCGTAAGAAGCTACTAAATCAATAACATCACATCACTTGCCAACCAGCTGGTTGAGCTTGTCGGCTTCAAAGGTTTCTTCGCGCGCTGCATCAACCGGCACACAGTCCCTGTGCGGACTGGTTGCTGTACTTGACAGCGTCTCTATGGCCTGCCACAGCAGCGCAATTTGGTGCTCCTGCGACGATGCGTTGTCGATCAGCCCCTTCATGGCCTGGCCTATGGGGTCGTCATCCAGCGTGATGCCGTAGGCAGAAAACTTGGTCTCGGGTGCTGTGACATCAGCGCTTTCCCCTGCTTTGGACAGGATGATGCGGGCCGGAATCCCCACCGCCGTGGCTCCGGCGGGCACCGGCTTGATGACCACCGCGTTGCTGCCAATCTTGGCGCCGTCACCCACCACAAAGCCGCCCAGCACTTTGGCCCCCGCGCTCACCACCACGTCGCGGCCCAGTGTGGGGTGGCGTTTTTCGCCCTTGTAGAGCGAGGTACCACCCAGCGTCACGCCCTGGTAAATCGTGCAACCATCACCAATCTCGGCGGTCTCGCCCACCACCACGCCCATCGCATGGTCAAAAAACACACGCTCGCCAATTTTGGCGCCAGGGTGAATTTCAATACCCGTCAACCCACGCGCGATGTGTGAGATGAATCGGCCAGACCACTTGAAGCCGTGCGTCCAGCAGGCGTGCGCCCAGCGGTGCAAGATCACGGCATGCAGGCCGGGGTAGCAGGTGAGCACTTCCCAGGTCGTCCGGGCCGCAGGGTCACGGTCAAGAATGCACTGGATGTCGGAGCGGAGTCTGGAGAACATGCTGTGAGTTTATGGGCTAGCGGCCGATTTTGCTGAAGCAGTGGTTTTTTGCACCTTCGACTTTGCCAGCATCGCTTTCGCCACCCCGCGCAGGATGTGAATTTCTTCAGGGCTGAGTTGCGCGCGGTTGAACAACTGGTTGAGCCGGGGCATGAGTTTTTTCGGTGAAGCGGGGTCGAGAAAACCGATGTCAGTCAGCGCTTCTTCCCAGTGCCTAAGCAGGCCCGCTACCGCAGCCGCATCGGCCAGTTGCGGCTCGACCGTCGCGCTCTGGACTGCAAAGCCGCCAAGGGCTGCACGCCAGTCATAGGCAATCAGTTGCACCGCCGCGCCCAGGTTGAGCGAGCCAAACTTCGGGTCGGTCGGAATGCTCAAGGCAACGTGGCAACGGTAAACGTCCTCGTTTTGCATGCCAAAGCGTTCAGAGCCGAACAAAAAGGCGATGCCAGACGGCTGCGTAACCAGCTCCTTTTTTAATAGCGAAGAGTTTAATAGCGCAGCAAAATGCGCACGCGGCGCCAGCGTAGGCGGGCCGAAGTCGCGCGGGGTCATGGCGGTGGCGCACAGGTGCGTCATGTCGTCCAATGCTTGGTCCAGCGTTTCAACTATCCGCGCATTAGCCAGCACATCCAGTGCACCGCTGGCGCGCTGGATCGTTTCTTCACGTCGCAACACATTGGCCCAGCGCGGCTTGACTAACACCATGTCGTCAAAACCCATGACCTTCATGGCGCGCGCCGCCGCACCTACGTTGCCAGCGTGGCTGGTGTGGATGAGGATAAAACGGGTTTTCAAGGCAGTGACCGGAAAGTGGCAAGGTAAAATAGCTATTGTCGCTGCCCCCGATTGTCGAGATGCAGCCCTTGCCTTGCTCTTTTTTACCTCCATGTCCGCTAACTTACATCCCATGCTCAACGTGGCCATCAAGGCTGCTCGCGCCGCTGGCGCCATCATCAACCGCGCTGCGCTTGATATTGAATCGGTTCGCATCTCGACCAAACAGACCAATGACTTCGTCACTGAAGTTGACCAGGCTGCCGAGGCTTGCATCATCGAAACACTGCTCACCGCCTACCCCGGCCACGGCATTCTGGCCGAAGAATCGGGCAGCGAGCATGGCGCCAAAGACTCTGAATTCATCTGGATCATCGACCCGCTGGACGGCACCACCAACTTCATCCATGGCTTTCCGGTTTACTGCGTCAGCATTGCCCTTAGCGTTAAAGGCAAGGTCGAGCAAGCCGTGGTGTACGACCCCACCCGCAACGATATTTTTTGCGCCACCAAAGGCCGCGGTGCCTACATGAACGACCGCCGCATTCGCGTCGCCAAGCGCACCCGCTTGCAGGAATGCCTACTGTCAACCGGCTTCCCCTACCGCCCCGGTGACAAACTCAAAATGCACCTGAGCATGTTGGGCGACATCATCCCCCAATGCGTCGGTGTGCGCCGCCCCGGCGCGGCAGCGCTGGACCTAGCCTACGTGGCCGCAGGTTTTAGCGACGGCTTTTTTGAACTCGACCTCCAGCCCTGGGATGTGGCCGCTGGCTCGCTACTGGTGACAGAAGCGGGCGGCCTGGTGGGCAACTTCACCGGCGAGTCCGAGTTTTTGCATGCAGGCGAATGCGTTGCCGGCAACCCCCGCATCTACGGCCAGATGGTGACCACGCTGGGCAAATACAGCCAGTTTGCAGGCACTGCAAAACCAAAAGCTAGCAAAGGCGCGCTGGCACAAGGCAATGCAGTGGCAGACAAAGTCGATGCCCAGGCCGATGACCAAACCGTGGTGCTGGCCGCATTTGAAAAAGCCAGCACCACGCTAACCGCCAAGCCCAAACGCATCAAACCCGCCAGCGCTGGCAACTCATAAAAACCAACCGAAGGTGCGCCAGAAGCGACTTTGTAGTCGCTTCGCTTAAAGCATCTTCCCGCGTCACGCACGTCGCCCTAGAGATGTCTGGTATTTCATACATGTATAGAATACTGATCATGTCACCATCACTTCAAAATATCGCCAAAGACCTTCGCGCCCTGCGGATTTCCAAAGGTATGACGCAACAAGCGCTGGCCGACGCTGCGGGTATCAGCCGCACGACGCTGATTCAGATCGAAAAAGGTAAAGACGCTCAAATGTCCAGCATAGCCATGGCCGGGCAGGTGCTCGGCGTAATTGTCGGCGTTTTGCAAGAGTCCCCAGAGATTGCAAGGCGCAGGCAAGCACGTGCCGACAACCAAACCAAGCTGGCCGCGTCACGCGAAAAGCATTTGAAGCTCGCCGTCAAGTTCGCACTGGGTGGCCTTGAGGCAATAGCGCTTAAAAAAGACGCGCTACGCATGGTTAAGCTCTGGCAAGACAAGCAACTGTGCAGCCCCGTTTACATAGAGCGTTGGCTGAAGATTTTGAATGCCAAGCCGCTGCAGGTGGCGCAAAGCTTGGTAAAGATGGACGATGAATGGGGCCCGGCGATGCGCCAAAACACGCCCTTCACTACCCCACTCACCACGCCATGAACCTCGAAGACATAGACCGCGTGTTGAGTGCGATCCGCGACGTCAGCGGGCTTGACGAGTTTGTAGTGATCGGCAGCTTGTCGGCACTGGGCATTACCGATGGCAACCTTCCAGCGCGCATGACCTGGTCGATGGAGGTGGATGCGTATCCCGAACGAGACCCATACCGCGCCCCTGAGTTTTCAAAACAATTCGGCGAAGGCAGCCCCTTTCACCAGACGCATGGCTACTACTTTGATGCAGTAAGCCCAGACCTGCCCACGCTGCCCGAGGGCTGGGAGCAGCGCATGATTAAGCAAGTACTGCCCTCGGGTGTCAAGGTTAAATACCTCGACCCCAACGATTGTGCGGTATCGAAATACGCACGCTCCGAACCCAAAGACAGGGAGTGGATAAGGGCAGGTATCGAAACCGGTATTTTGTCTTTGCCCACCATCGAATACCGGATGCGCGAAACGCTTTTCATTGACGATAGCGAACATCACAAAGCCAAGACATCTTTAAAAGAAGATACGGCATGGTTCAAATCCCTGCGCCATCGCAAATAAACGCAACCTCAAAATCAGCTGTTGCTGTCATCCCCTCAGTGGCAGCCAAGGACTTGATAGACTCAATAGATGCTAGAAGCCCCCAAGCAACATACCCCCATGATGGCCCAGTACCACGCCATCAAGGCGGAGTACCCCGAGACGCTGGTTTTCTATCGCATGGGTGATTTTTACGAGGTGTTTTATACCGACGCTGAAAAAGCCTCGCGCCTGCTTGGCATCACGCTAACGCGGCGTGGCCAGTCGGCGGGTGAGCCGGTGGTCATGGCGGGTGTGCCTTTTCATTCGCTTGACGGCTATTTGGCCAAGCTCATCAAGCTGGGTGAGTCGGTCGCGATTTGTGAGCAGGTGGGTGATGTGGCCACTAGCAAAGGACCGGTCGAGCGCAAGGTGGTTCGCGTCATCACGCCGGGTACGCTGCTTGACCCCGAGCTGCTGGCTGACAAAACCGAATCCATCCTGCTGGCCGTACACCAGGGCGCGCGCAACACCTGCGGCCTGGCGTGGTTGAGTGTGACGCAAGGCCAGATCAACCTGGCGCAGTGCCCGAACGATGAGCTGGAAAGCGCTCTAGCACGTATTGCCCCCAGCGAGCTGATTTATAACGTCGATGTCACACCCGCTTTTGAGTTGCGTTTGAAGGCGTTGCGCTGCGCTGTCAGCGCCCGCCCGGCCTGGCAGTTTGATGCCGCACTGGGTGTACGGCGCTTGCTGGATCAATTGAAGGTCGCGTCGCTGGCTGCATGGAACGCTGAAGGCTTGAGCGAAGCGCACGCCGCCGCATCTAGCCTGCTGGGCTACGCAGAACACACGCAGGGCCGCACACTGCCCCATGTGCAGGCCTTGGCTGTGCTGCGCTCGGGCGAATTGATTGAGCTGCCGCTCACCACACGGCGCAACCTGGAGCTGACGCAAACGCTGCGTGGTGAAGATTCGCCGACGCTGTTTTCATTGTTAGATACCTGCGTCACTGGCATGGGTAGCCGTGCGCTTAAAAGCTGGCTGCTCAGCCCCAGCCGGGACCGCAGCCAAGCCGCAAGCAGGCTTGAAGCCATCACGTATTTGCGCGGTGGCTCACAGCAAACCTTGCGCGCGCAGCTCAAGGGCGCGGGCGACGTAGAGCGCATCACCGCACGCATCGCACTGCGCCAGGTGCGGCCACGCGAGCTGCTGGCCTTGCAGTTGACGCTACAGCGGGTGCTATTAAAAGAAGAACTGGTTACATCAGTATCTATTGCCTTCCAGCCACTTTTAGCCTCTATTTTTAGTGATTTGAAGCCACCTGAAGGCTGCGAAACGCTCATTAGCCGCAGCATCTTGCCCGAGCCCGCCGCGCTGCTGCGTGACGGCGGCGTTATCAACCATGGCTGCGATGCAGACCTTGACGAGCTGCGCGGCATACAAATCAACTGCGATGCGTTTTTATTGGACCTTGAAGGCCGCGAAAAGCTGCGCACCGGCATCAGCAACCTGCGCGTTCAGTTCAACAAGGTGCACGGCTTTTACATCGAGGTCACGCAGGGCCAGCTTGACAAAGTACCCGCTGACTACCGCCGCCGCCAGACGCTGAAAAACGCCGAGCGCTACATCACGCCCGAGCTAAAAAGCTTTGAAGACAAGGCCCTGTCTGCGCAAGAACGGGCGCTGGCGCGCGAGAAGTTTTTATATGAACAGTTACTCGACCAGTTGCAGGCCTACATTCCCGCACTGAGTCGCCTGGCACGCGCCCTCGCCGCACTGGATGCGCTGTGTGCGCTGGCCGAGCGCTCGCTGACGCTGAACTGGGCTGCACCGGTGTTTGTCAAAGAGCCGTGCATAGACATCGTCCAGGGCCGGCACCCGGTGGTAGAAAGCAGGCTGCTGGAGACCGGTGCAACCGCATTTATCGCCAACGATTGCCAGTTGCTGGCCAAGCAGCGTATGCAAGTGATTACCGGCCCCAACATGGGCGGTAAATCGACCTACATGCGCCAGGTGGCGCTGATTGTGCTGCTGGCCAGTGTGGGCTCTTATGTGCCCGCTGAGGCTTGCAGGCTGGGGCCGATTGATGCCATCCACACCCGCATAGGCGCGGCAGATGATGTGGCCAACGCGCAATCGACCTTTATGCTGGAGATGCTGGAGGCGGCGCAAATTTTGCACAGCGCAACACCGCATTTGCTGGTGCTGATGGACGAGATTGGGCGCGGCACATCGACCTTTGATGGCCT